>Ga0210023_1003415_pt1 | contig 9977 bp, 6 predicted proteins | sample CryGeymeta201524_FD_183987 | JGI IMG/M metagenome (GOLD analysis project Ga0210023, IMG submission 183987) | Groundwater microbial communities from Crystal Geyser aquifers in Utah, USA - Crystal Geyser metaG 2015-24 (SPAdes) (version 2) | ecosystem: Environmental > Aquatic > Deep subsurface >... | reverse complement strand
GCGAGGTGCGGGGCGTCCGCCAGCAGCTTCTCGAAGTCGTAGCGCGAGGTGTTGTAGAAGGCGAAACCCGCGATCTTCCGGAGCTGCGGGTCGAGGTTCTCGAGCTTCTTGCCCCGCAGCTCGGCCTGCTTGCCGAGCACCTTCTTCTTCGTACCGGCGAGCACGCAGTCGAGGCGGCGCAAGACCGTGAGCGGCAGGATCACGTCCTGGTACTTGCCGCGCTTGAAGGTGTCGCGGATGAGGTCCGCAACGCCCCACAGGAAGCTGACGATTTCGCTATGATTCACTCGGTTCGCTCTCCGTCATCGCTCGGTGATGCTGTGTCGTCTTTGGGCTGGCTAACGCTCAGCATCAGCGGCGGCGCGGAGCGCCGTCCGCTGCATGCTGTTGTTCGGCAGCCCGTCCAATGCAAAGAGGCGCTTCACTTCACTCGTGGTCCTGTACAGGCCAGAGCACCCCAAAGCCGACATAACGACCGCGGCCGACAGCCAGCGGGCCCGCGACCGGACGATCGAAGGTCACGTGTATGTGAAGCTTGGGCATCTCGCTAAGGTAGCCCTTGGTCCGGTACTGAGCTGCGACGTGAACACCGGCGATCGGCCCACCGGAGGTGAACTCGACGGAAACGATGCGTGCGCCCTGACCGGCGATGGCCTGCCGGATGCTGCGCTCGATCAACTCGAGGCGTCGTTTCCGAAGGTGAAGCTCGCGAGCAGCGGCCTTCGCGGGCTCCTGTTCGGCCTTGCGCCTCGCCTCGACGAGGCGCTTCCACTCTGCCCCCGTCAGCTCCTTCGCTGCCTGCACCAACGGGGTCACCGTGGCCCAGGTGCGCGAGCGCTTTGTGATGGCTCGCAGCCACTGCCGATCAGGCTCCGTGTCGAGGACAACACCGGTGCCGAGCCCGTTGTCGCGTAGCTCGCGGCCGTGGAGGAGCACCTGCGCCATCTCGACGATCGCACGCCTGTTCGGGTCATCGCCGCCGCCGAAGTCCGCGAGGGCGATCCGACGCACGCGACCATCCGGGTATGGGCCGAGGACGCTCGGCAGCGGCAAGATGGCGAGGTGCGGCTCGGCGATGGGCTTGTCGCTGTCGTCGAGCCCGAGCAGGACTTGGCGCACGAGCGTTTCCATTGCCGGTCGCTCGCTCGGACTCCTCGCGAGCAGGCCAACAACCTCGTTGCGGATCTCGTCGAGGAGATGGCGGATCGGCCCGACGACCTGGCACAGGAGGCGTGCGTCGCACGAGCAGCGCTTCCCGCTACGCCAGAGCCCGAGCACGAAGGTTGGAAGCGGCTGCGCAGAAGCAGCAACGTCCGAAGCGTAGGTCACCGCTCTTACGCCCGCCGCCGGCAGCGGCAGGTCATTGAGGTCTCGCGCGAACACGGCGTCGCAGACGGCGAGACAGCCCGCCTCGGGCACCTCCAGCGACGCGCCGCTCGTTGCAGGCTGCCAGCGCACGGCGTTGGCCGGTGGCTCCGCGTCGGTGGCATCGAGCACTGCTAGATCCTCGCCCTTGCCCACGCTGAAGACCCGCCGCGACACCTCGCGCAGCACGGGCACGTGGGACGCTTCGACGTTCGGCCACCAGTACCAGACGGTGTGCGGCGCATCGACGTCCCAGCCGACCATCGGCTCGGGCTCGAGGTCGATGCCCTTCTGTGGGTTGAGTTTGCGCTCGGGCGGCCAGTTCTTCGAGTTGTTGGGTACGAACCGCCGCTGGCGAGGCGCGCGCAGCTCAGCGCGTGGTGCGACGATCTCGGGGAGCTTCGTGTTCTCGCTCCATCCTTGCTGTTCAAGCACGCGCAACGAATCGTCGATCGCCTTGCGGTTCGTCTGCGCCCAGCCAGCACGCGCCGAGGCCACTAGCGCCTTGAAGAGGCGCGCGGGACTCGGCGGCCACTCACGCCCGGAATACCCGGCGAGGAACTGAACGCGGATCGCAAGCGGCATCAGGTCTTCGCTTCGTCGTCACCGGTCGGACTCTCGTCGGTAGCCACCGGTTTCTCAGGCGCACCAGCGGCTCTGCTGGCGTTCTGCTCCACCCAGAGCTTCTTCAGCTCGCCAACCTTCTTCTTCTTGAGCTCGGCTTCTTTGCCCGCGTAGGCGGGCAGCGCAACGAGGGCCTCCACGAAGTCGTTCTTCTTCTTCGGCTCGCCCGTGTTGCCGCCGCCCTTCGTGCTGACAGCAGCCCTCGCACCACCGGGATCGAACGCCAACACGAGTGGTGCCGGGATCTCCAGCGCTTCCTTGCCGTCGACTTCTTTCTTGCCGAAGAACGCCGCAGCAGCCTTGGCGAGGAACTCCGAAGGTTCGGTCTTCGTGGGAACAGTGAAGGCCTCCTCCTCGCCCGAGTGCTTCACCTTCACGGCGGTGAAGGCCGACGGATCGCCGACGACCTTGCCGTTCTCCGTCTTGCTCTCGCGGACGAGGATGCAGCCCTCGCGAAGATCCCACACGCCGGGGTCTGCAGCCGACGCCAGCGCCAACGCGAACAAGTACCGCCGCAACGCCAGCGTCTTGTCGGTGTCGATTTCGGTCGCGCCCAACTGATTCGGCTCCTTGAACGTCGCGAGCGCGCGCACGCCCGAGAGGGCGATGATCGCGGTGCGCTCGATGGGCCCGAAGGCGATCACGCCGCCCGGCGACTCGGGCGCTGGCACATCGGTCATGCCGAGCTGGGACGCGGGGTTCTTGGTGTTCGGGTCCTCCTGCGCCGCCTCCTTCGCCTCCTTGAGGATCTGCTCCAGTTCTTGGCTCACCTCGGGATCGATGCTCGACCAGTACTGGCTGCGCTTCGTGACCCGCTGCACGTTGTAGGCAACGATCTCGCTGCGGATGAGGCGGCGCGCCTTGGACTTCGTCGACTTCTTGGTCGCCGAGTCGCGGCTGTCCCAGTGCCCGAAAACGAGCGAGGTCGGAGCCAGGCGCGCGAGCGGAGCAGCATCGCCCTTCACGTAGGACTGAAGTGCCGCTTCGAACGGTTCGAAGCCGTCCTTGTCGCCGTTCTTGCTGTAGCGCACGACGGCATCACCAACGCGGTGCCCGACCTCGAGCAGGTCGATCGAACCCTGCCCGACGCGGCTGCCCGTGATGGTGACCCTCGGGATCGAGGTGCCCGAGTACTTGAGCAGCCGAGCCTCGAGCCGGTTCGCCTGCGAGGGCACGGAGTCGACAGTGCAGCGGCTCGCGATCACGCCGTCGTTCTGCGCGCTCTCGGGATCGTCAGCCCGCGCGAACCTATCGATCTGGTAGTCGCTCTTGCCCCTGCCGGTGGCCGCGAACGTGGGCGGGAAGAACACGCCCCGCGCGCCTTGCACGGGCCGAAGGCGCTCGCGGAGCACGATGGCGGCGACGTCGGCGTCGTCTTTGAGAAGGTGGTCGTACTGCGTCAGGGTCTTGTCGTCACTCATCGCTGTCCTCGTCATCGCTCTCGTCCTCGTTGCCCGAGCTCCCCGAGTCGGTGATTCCGGCCGGACGAGCAAGCTTCAAGTAACCGTACTGGCCCATCATGCCGATGTTCGCCTCTCGCTTCACCAGCTCGAAGGGCGCGACCTCGACGCCGCGCGCGGCCATGCGCGCGAGCGCCAGTGGGGTGTGTGGACTCCAGGTGCAGTAGGTGAAGAACCGCTTGCGCACGCCGACGACGCCATCGGGCGCTGCATCGCCCCTACGGCGCGGAGGGAAGAACGCCGAGAGTCCGATCGCCGCGAGCAGCTCCAACGCAGGCCGACCCGGCGAGCTGCCACCGTTCTTGGCGGCGTCGTTCGCGCTGATGCCGCGATCAATTGATGAGCGCGTCGCCGCCGCGTCGAGATTCAGGCGGCTACTCCCGGGCGACGCGAACGAGAGCAGGTCTTGGAGCCGCTCGACGGAAGAGATGGCTGCCGCCGCATCAACGAGATCCAGGCCGAGTCCCGCAATCCCCCTCAAACTGGCTGAATACGCGCCCTTCTTGATGCTCGCTTCGTCCTGCTTGCCCGCCCAGAACTTCCAGCGGCTCTTGCCGTCTCGCTTCTCGAGGCGCTGGACGATGCGCCCCTGGGATGTGTGCGCCCACTCGTACCAGTGATCGACCACGACGACGGGCTTGTCAGGCAGCGAGAGCTCGATCCCGCCACACCAACCACCGATCGAGTCGGCGAGCGGAGCGCGGCCGGTTTCGGTGATCGCCTTCCATGCGTCTCGAGCGCCGAGCTGCTTCGCCAACTCTTTGGCGACGGCAGGCTCGTCGATGGCCGCTTCGATCTCGCACACGTCGGCAGCCGCAGAGGGCAGCGATGGGAGAACGCCGGTGGCTCGCCGCCACGCAGAGGTCGCGTTCGTGTCGTAGCGGCCGAGTACCTCGACGAGGCCGCACACGGCGAGGTACTCGCCAGGGTTGCGGACGTCGACGGCGAGCTGGAGCGTCGTCACGACGAGCCCTCCTCGTCGCGGGAGGCCAGCACATCGGCGGCCTTCACCAGTGCTTCGAGCCACGTGAGCGCCCACCAGCCATACCTCGCCTGCAGCTTCGCAAAGCGCGACGGCGTCTCGGTAAGGGCACGCTTCACCGCGTCGGTGAGGAGCGGCCCTGCCGCCTCGACCCGAAAGCCCGGACGCGCGTGGCCGTGGTGCGCAGCCACGAGGTGAAGGCACAGCTCTCGGTGGACCGAGTCGGGTACCTTGGCGTCGTGAAGGTCGGCGACAGAGCCCAGCTCGTGGCGGTAGCCACGGTTGATCTTGTGGTCGAACCGCGACCGGCCCGACTTGGCGACCGCCGGTTGCTCGACCCGCCCGACGGCGCGCTGCCACCACGGCCGGTCTTTCCCGAGATCATGCTGACCGGCAGCCTCGACCACCGTGTCGCGAAGCTCGTTGGGGAGAGCCAGCCGCTTGCACAGCTCCTCGGCCTTCGTGCGTGCGTCGCCGAGGTGCCGGGTGAGCAGCACTTCGTTCTGGAAGCCAAGCGACGCGTCGTCGTCCTCGGCCTCCTCGAGCGCTCGACGATCTTCACGGGCGATGACCACACCGACTGCGCCGTTTCCTGCAGCCTCGACAAAACGCCAGCCAGCCCCGAGCAGCTCATCTGCAACGTCTTCGACCTCGCCCAGCAGATCGTCGGCGTCCGTGTCAGAGCCGATGTCCGGCGGTTCACCGCCCACAGCCGTCGAGGATGTCGTCACCCGACCAGAGTCGATCCAGAGGCGACGGCGCTGCGCGCGGCTCGACGGCTGCGCCTCCTCGGCGACATCGCTCACGAGCTGCTTCGCCGCAGGGTTCACGAACCGGCCGTCGTAGCCACCGGCACTCGTCGGCAGCACCACGGTAGCGTCGTGGAGCAGCGCTCGAAGCTCGCTGTCATCGTCGGTGGGCACGTCACGAAGGTGCAAGCTCGTGGTGGTGCCGTATCGCGTGACGAGCAGAACACGGGCGCCGAGGCTCTCGTCTTCGACGGCTCTCCCACGAATCGCCTTGAGAAGCTCGACTGCCTCGTACAGCGGGCAGCGCGCCGTCTCGCGGGCGCCGATCGGGAACGCGGCCACGAGACGCTCTGCATCCTCGGGCTCGGTCACCCGATCAAGCTCGGCGCGCCACGCCAGCTCGACGTAGAGCGACGAGTCCTCGACACTCCCGTGCAGCCAGCGCCCCACGTCGGGCCGCGCTCCTGCGTTCGGGTGTTTCGAGGTCATCGCGAAATCATCGAGCACCGCGCTGGTCAGCGCCGGTGGGGGAACGCGCACGTCCAAGAGAGCGCGCGCCGCCTCCTCCAGTTTCTTGAGGTCGCCCTCGGCTTCCTTGCGTTGTTCGTCACCGTCGGCGCTGGAGATCCTGCTGTTCGCTTCATCGCGTTCCGCATCGCCTCGCAGGCGCGCCGGGAAGGTCGCAGGCGAGCCGTGGAGCTCGCACCCGTCGGCGATGAGCGCTTGGGCTCGCTGGAAGACCCTTCCTGCGGGGTCCGCGCCTTCCGCGTCGCCCACCAACTGCACCGTCACGTCCCTGGTGCTCGCGCCGAGCCGATTCACGCGGCCGAGCCGCTGGACGAGGCTGTCCGCTGCGCAGGCTTCGACACCGAGGTGATCGCAGTCGATGTCGGCACCGACCTCGACGCATGAGGTCGCGACGAGGAAGGTCGGCGCGTCCAACAAGACCGAGCGGTCACGTTGGCTCTTGAGGCGTGCGTACTGTGGCGAGTCCACGACTGCGTCGCGATCCCAGCCGCGCATGCTGCCCGTGAGCGTCACGACGTGCTCATCCGCAACGCCGCCCTCGTGGAGGGCAGCGGCGCAGCGGCGAACCTCGGCAACCGTGTTCACCACGATCCCGATGACCGCGCACTTGTCGGCCTTTGACTTCTCGATGGCCCACGCGGCGAGCTGCACGCCGACTCCGCGCTCCGCATCGAGCGGCTCGACGTAGATGCGCTTCTTCGCGGTGAGGCGGTCGCTGACCTTCTTCTCGTCGGTCTCTTTCGGCCAGGAGACTCCGTCGATAGTCGTGGCAGCGTCGAGGAGTTGGAAGACCCGGCGGGAGGTCGACACCTCGGGGAGGCCGGGCGTTCGCCGGAGGAGATCGCGGACCGGATCCATCGTGGCGCCCATCCGCACGACGGCGAACGGCGCGAGCGTGCCGGTACGTCGTTCGATCCCTGAGAGGGTCGTGGCGAAAGGCGAGCACAGGTGGGCCTCATCGAGTACCAGTAGGCAGTCTTGTCCGACAAGCCCGGCTTCGAGCGCGCGGCCCCACGGCCCCACCCGGCCGTACGCGCTGAACAGCAGGCGCGACCCGATCATGTCGACCGTGCCCACGATGATGGCCGGCCGCGTTGGGTCGTCCCGCCAGCGCGTGTCGAGCGCACGCTGACCGCGCAGCGTCGACACCTCGACCACCGAGGATGTGCAGCCAGCGTTCTTCAGCGTCGTGGCTAGCGCGTGCAACGCGTGGTCCTCGTCCTGCGCGGCCTGCTCGAGGCGCTCACGAACCTGCTCCGCGAACTCGGAGGCCTGGTCGACGACCACACGCCGATCGACGACGTACGCGAGGCGACGGGGAACGAGCTTCGAGTTGTGCACGAGCGCACGGCGAAGCGCCAAGACCCAGAGCGCGATGATCGAGGTCTTGCCGAGACCGGTGGCGAGCTCGATGTCGGTCGGGAAGCGTCCCGCCTCGAGGTCCGTGAAGAGCCGGTGCTGCCAGCGGCACGCGCCGTCGTGACCGGTGAGCGCGCAGTAGTCGGCGTCGAACTCCTTGAAGCTCATCAACGCCGGCTCTCGTAGGCTCATCTCAACCATCGCGTGGGTCATGTCCCGACTGTCCCGATGCGCTGCCTCTGGTCTGCCGAACGTTCTAATTGAGGGGCGCGCCGCGTTTGGCGCGTCCCGCTCGAATGCAGTGTTAGGCATAGCTCAGCAGCCACAGGCACCTACTCCTTTGTACTCGAAGCTAAGGCCTGATGGCAGCTTAATCGTAACTTCAGCAGCGATATCTGTGTACTCACAACCCTCATCCTTGGGCTTCGGGCAGGTGTTCTTGCCAGGGGAGTAGCGGACCTGAACCACAAACTCTGATGACTGGTATGTGTCGGTAAACCAGCCAGAAGAATCGCCCTTGAGCGAGGCTCCACTGTGGTGAGTGTGCGGGAGGATTTGTTCCTTTCCGCCAACGTGAAGGAAAAGTGGCGATTCTCGTTCGAGTTCAGTGAATAAGTGCGGCTGAGTGGGAAACTCCTGATTTGAGCAAGCTACTCCGTTCAAACGTATTGAGCAGCCACATCCGAGGCGTTCTGCAGGCACACACGCAAGCACGAGCTGATCCATGGATTGCGCTTTCACCGGCAACGAAAAAAAGCCGAGGAGGGCTGCAACGTAAAGAAGGTGGATTGGGGGCGACATGGATTTGCGATGCCTAACGCTCGCGTTAACCGGCCGAGGGGCGCGCAGCGACCCGAAGGTCCGCGTTGAACGCGGAGTTAGGTGGTGAATCACCAGTTTCTGATAAATCTAGGGCAGCCATTATAAGACCACGTAACTATTTTTCCTGAAGAGTCAGTTACGAACGTTTGTCGGCATAGTTTAACGCCGTACTGGTTGGAGCTAAAAGTGGTCCAGGTATAGGTAGCTCCACCATCAGTTCGATTGATTCTTGACTCAGGCGCACCCCATGCAGCAGTTACATCGTCGATAGAGCGACCCTCCCACGAACTCATTACGGTGTTCATCGAAGCGCAGCCCGCCATAAATGCAACAGTGAGCAGTATCGTCGTGCAGTATCGAGCCATTATCGTTCCCCGTGTTGTTCTTAACACTGAAGCCACCTAACTCTGTTTATATGGTTTCTTCATAACACCTGTGGGCCGCGAAGGCGCGGCATAACACTGCTGCGCTGAGGTCGATATAAACGTGTGAATACCGGTCGTTAAGCCATCTGCAACGGATGGCACGGGGTGATAGATGGTTTCTGTATAACACACCTGCGGCTCCCCTCTGCGGCTCCCCTCTGTGCCTTGTCCAGGGGGCTCTTCATGCCCTTGCCTCCTCGGTTGAGGACAGCGGAAGGTGGGGCAGGTGGCGCGCTTGGTCAGGCCGGTCTTTGTGAGCGCGCCGGCCACGGCCGTCTGAAGGCTCGTGGTGATTTCCGCTCGGTCCCCGCGGATAGATGGCGCGCATTTCCCTCCCCGGTTCAACTTTGAGCCAACGTAGGTGGCGCGGGAGTGTCCGTCAAAACGTGGGCGGGGGATCTGAAACGGGATGAACCCGCGATGGCGGCGGGACGGGCCGCTCGCTTGGGCCGTCTCTTGCGTGGACGCCAGATCAACACGATGCACCGTCTGGCTCAGGGTGACGAGGGCGCGATGGAAGCGGCGTGCTACCCCCCGCCGCCCGGCCTGCGGGTCACCCCAAGTCTGGGGCACCTCTACCGCCTCCACACGAGGGGTTCGGGTCTACCCTCGAAAAAAGGTCTCGATGGCAGACCCCGTGCTCCGGCGCCCAACGTGCGGATAACCCGCAAGCAACCACGGCTAGGGATTTACGGGCAAAACCAAGGAACCTGGCCCGTGGTTGCTTGTCGGGTTGATTCGCTTGTTATGCACCTCAGCTATTTTCTCACCTATATGTGTACCGAGTTTTATATATCCTGACTTATTTAAATGAGATGGATTTGCATAGAGACTTTTTGCGTGTGAATACCCTTCAACTACTGAATCAAAACTGACAACTGCAAACGTTTCTTCTTGCATTTCAGCGAGCTTTGTTTTGAGTGCGTGGCGGTAATCATTGATTACGTTCTCTTTCATATTGTCGAAGAGAAGTTTATAGAGTAACCGTTTTGTGTATGACAACACCCCTTCCGATGGCGTGTCTTCTATGCCATATTCTGGCACTTCAACAATGATAGGGAATATTGCCCGAGTCTGTGAAAGTTTAATGATGCTGAACATATGGTGGGCGTAGAAGTCCGCGCCAATGTGTCCGGCCGTATCATTTACTCCCGCCAAGATGACCAAATAGTCTAGTTCATGATCATCGAGAAGACTGCGACTGGAGTATGGTTCCGATTTGCTCCCAAACAAATCCCTAAGTATTTGACGGCTTTTTGCTCCAGGATGGCCTGAACTGACAACCTCAGCATCTATGCCTGCACCTTTTAAAGAGTCATGAATTGCTTGGTCAAGCTTCTGTCCGGCTACCCAGCTATCCCCGATTATGCCGATCTTGATCTGTTCAGCCCAACTATCGCTAAGACTTAGTAGGGAGAGGTTGGGCAACGTATCGAATGCTCTATCATTTTTTATATACAGCAGGACCGGGACAGTGGTAGCAATCGCGACAAGAAGGATCGCGAGTGTCAGTTTGTTACGCAGTTGCGAATACTTCTTCATCCGGACTCCTTGAGTACACGCATAACTCTGTTTATATGGTTTCTTCATAACACCTGTGGGCCGCGAAGTCGCGGCATAACACTGCTGCGCTCAGGTCGATATAAACGTGTGAATACCGGTC
>Ga0210023_1003405_pt1 | contig 10002 bp, 10 predicted proteins | sample CryGeymeta201524_FD_183987 | JGI IMG/M metagenome (GOLD analysis project Ga0210023, IMG submission 183987) | Groundwater microbial communities from Crystal Geyser aquifers in Utah, USA - Crystal Geyser metaG 2015-24 (SPAdes) (version 2) | ecosystem: Environmental > Aquatic > Deep subsurface >... | reverse complement strand
AAACCTTTACGAAACTGGATAAAAACCGCTCACCACGCCGAAAAACTTGCTTTGTCCAATGATTTTTATGAAATAAAATCATTGACGGAAAAAATTGGAACGAACCGCCGTTTGCTGGACAAAAAAGTCGGCTGGGATTGGTCGGGCGTTTGGCGGATTGCGGCGGAAAATCATAATAAAATCCCACCAGCGCGCGAGCGAAGCGAACGCGTACCTTCTTCCGAAAACCCTCAATGTCTAACTTGGTCGGGGAGCCGGGAATTGAACCCGGTCTATCTGCTCCCAAAGCAGACGTACTACCGGTATACTACTCCCCGGTAAAATTATTAAACCAAGTTGCTTTTTAATCCGTTAATCCAACCGATAATTTTGTAAAACATCGCAACATCATAGATTCTAATATGAATAGTTCCAGGCAATAAAGAATTTATTGACCTCTTAAATTTACTGGATTTGCTAATTGCAGTTTGGGTTTTTGTAAATTGGGAAATAGGCAATTTAGTAATATCCGACCAAAATAATATTGACTTCTCTATATTCATGTTTGAATGAGCCATTAATAGCAATTTGAATTTATTTTCTTTAAGTTTACAAAATTTTCTAAAAAAATTCATCATTACTTTAATCATTTCAGGGTCGGAATTTGTAAAATCAACACTTTTGTATTTACTGCCATATGCGCCCTTTTTGTAGCCTTCCGCCCAGTACAAGGACACACCCGCAACAAATAATTTATTATTAATTAATTTTTTAGCTTCTGCCGCTGATTTTTTCAATATATCTTGAGCTTTTAAATCGGCGATAACAGTTTGGTTTTTGTTTCTTTTGATTAATGCTTCTACACTTTTAGCATAAGCTCTTTTAGAGATTTTTTCTTGCGCTTGCTTGCTTATTTTAATGTTTTTTAGCCAATAACTTAGAGTGCTCTTGGGAGCTCCTATGGCCTGGCTGATTTGTAAATAGCTTTGGCCGGCCTTTCTTAAATTAATGGCGATTTTTTTATCATGTCGCATAAAATTGAACCTATGATGTCATTATATCATAGGTTCAATTTATTCGCAACAGTGCCTCGGGTCAGAATCGAACTGACGACACAATGATTTTCCATTGATTTTCTTGGGTTTCTCCAAGGATCGGACTATTTCATCTCCGGTATTTTTAGCAACGGAGTCGGGCGCTTACGCAGGATTATCGTTGGGCTCACCTGCTAGTCTCTACGCCTTCCTCATTTTAAACCCGAATGAGGCTTGGTTCGAGATTACCATGTCCCGAATGTTCGGGATTTAGGCTTCCTCGAATTCACCCGATTTGCGCTCTTGCGTTACCGCAAGAGGGACCGAAAATTCAGTCATTTGCTCTACCACTGAGCTACCGAGGCTAAATAATTTTTAATTTTGATTTTTAAATTTTTAACTTTCTTGGTTGCGGGGGTGGGATTTGAACCCACGACCTCCAGGTTATGGGCCTGGCGAGCTGCCAACTGCTCTACCCCGCTATACTTCGCTAAAGCTTCGTATAGTAAACTTAATTACTTTATTGTATAAGCTTTAGTTTATTATGTTTATTCCCCGTAATTTTAATGTAGGGGAACTAAAGCTTCGTATCGCAAGCTTAGCGAATTAAACTAATCTTTTTTTAAAGAATGCATTACCAGATCCGGTTTTTAGGTATTGTTCAAAGTTAGATGCAACTGTTTTATTTTTAAACATTCCAATCCAAACAACTTTGACTGGTAATCTGTATTTTGTATAATCAACTAAACTGTTTTTATGTTGCACTATTCTTTTTTTGATATTCTCAGTTAACCCTACATAATAAGTTTCGTCTGAGCAAAATAAAATATAAACATAATACATAGACAATCCTATAATGGCTTGTCCTCTCCTCTTTCGCTGAAGCTTCAGAGGATAAACCAATTAAATGATTTGGCTTGTCCTCCGAAGCTCTGAAACGAAGTGAAAGAGCGTAGGAGGGTGGGCAACGGAGGAGTCGAACCTCCGACCTCTTCCTTATCAGAGAAGCGCTCTAACCAACTGAGCTAGTTGCCCAATAAAATGTAAAAATAAAAAGACTGTTTCTAAAATAGTTTAGGACCAGTCTTTTTTAATCCCCCTAACCCCCTTTGTCAAGGGGGAACGGGACAAATAGGCCCATAACACTATTTGTTGTTTTTAGTACTAACAGGCGCTAACTCTTTACTCCGCTCGCTCTCGCGAGCGAAGTTCGACTATTTCGATTTTTCACCGAATATCTCCCTAGAAAGGAGGTGATCCATCCACAGCTTCCGCTACGGATGCCTTGTTACGACTTCGTCCCTATCATCGATCCTACCTTCGTACCCCTTGCGGGGTTCTTCGGGCATTACCGACTCTCTTGACGTGACGGGCGGTGAGTACAAGACCCGAGAACGTATTCAACGTGGCGTGGCTGATCCACGTTTACTAGCGATTCCAGCTTCATGAGGTCGAGTTGCAGACCTCAATCCGAACTGAGAAAAGTTTTAAAGGATTTGCTCCAGCTTACGCTTTGGCGTCCCTTTGTGCTTCCCATTGTAGCACGTGTGTCGCCCAAGGTGTAAGAACCATGCTGATTTGACGTCATCCCCACCTTCCTCCCACTTAAAGCGGGCAGTTTCTTGTGACACATGAAACACAAGATAGGGGTTGCGCTCGTTTCCCGAATTAACGGTACATCTCACGACACGAGCTGACGACAACCATGCAGCATCTGTCTAGCACCCTCGAAGGCTGCCCTGTTTCCAGGGCTCTGCAGCTAGATGTCAAACCTTGGTGAGGTTCCTCGCTTATCGTCGAATTAAACCACATGCTCCACCGCTTGTGCGGGTCCCCGTCTATTCCTTTGAGTTTTAAGCTTGCGCTCGTACTCCCCAGGCGGGATGCTTAAGGTGTTAACTTAGGTAGACAGCGCTGAAAGGGTCGATACTTCCAATGCTCAGCATCCATCGTTTACGGCGTGGACTACTGGGGTATCTAATCCCATTCGCTCCCCACGCTTTCGTACCTTAGTGTCAGAACTGTTCCAGCAAGCTGTCTTCACATTTGGTGTTCTTGCTGATATTAACGGATTTAACCCCTACACCAGCAATTCCACTTGCCTCTCCCAGTCTCTAGTTTAGCCATCTCTCCCGCAGCCCCGAGGTTAAGCCTCGGGATTTAACAGGAGATGCGATAAACCACCTACGTACGCTTTACGCCCAATAAATCCGGATAACGCTTGGGGCACTCGTATTACCGCTGCTGCTGGCACGAGTTTAGCAGCCCCTTATTCAATCGGTACCGTCATTGTTTCTTCCCGGTTAAAAGCACTTTACACCCCGAAGGGCTTCTTCATGCACGCGGCGTCGCTCCCTCAGCCTTTCGGCCATTGGGGAATATTCTTGACTGCAGCCTCCCGTAGGAGTCTGGGCAGTGTTTCAGTCCCAGTGAGGCGGGCCATGCTCTCACACCCGCTACTCGTCATTGCCTTGGTGGGCTTTTACTCCGCCAACTAGCTGATAAGCCATAGGCCTTTCCCGAAGCAGTAAACCTTTAAGTGAGAATGACTTTTGTCCCCTCACTACCATCATGCATTAGACCCGCTTTCGCAGGCTTATTCATGACTTCGGGGTAAGTTACCAATGTGTTACGCACCCGTTTGCCATGCCCCTACGCTCATTGCTACGCATGAGCTTCGGAGCACAAGTTGTCTTCGTGGAAGTTAACTTGTGCTCCGTAGCTCTTTACGCAGTAAAGAGCGAAGGAGCATTCGACTTGCATGCCTTAGACACGCCGCCAGCGTTCATCCTGAGCCAGGATCAAACTCTCAATAAGTTTTTATCCAGGTTGCTCCTGTTGACGCGTTTTTTTGAAAAACGCGCAAAATTTACCCCGTGAAATATTCGCAAAGCGAATTTCACTGGGTGTATTTGAAGAAATAAATCTCCAGATTTTATTGTTTTGAATTAGCGCCTGTTAGTACTAAAAATGCTTTGTAAAAAGCTGCTGCATATTTTACAAAGCCACGAATTGTTAAGTTGCGCTTTCTCTCTTTAGTGAAAGAAAAAACAGAGACATCAAGATTACTTAATATCACTGTTTTTGCTTTCATGTGTTTTCAAATTGTGCTGGTTATTTATTCAATGAATTTTTTGGGATTTATGAATAAATCTAAGTCATTAGTAATATTAAAGAAGAAATTGAAATCTGTCAAGGGCAAAGTGGCTTTTGTTTAATTTTATTGTATTTTTATGAAAAACTACACAGCTTTTACACATTTTATTCCCTATAGAATTTAGCCGCAATTTCTGGTGAAATTGAATTGACTACCAGGCCGGAACCAAGCTCCACGCCGGCCCAAACGCTATCGCGCGGCTGGATTTTTAAATAGAAATGCTGGTCACGGTCGGAAATTATTTGGTGCAGGAAAAAATTAAACGACAAATTAAGCTGGTTTAATTTCAAAAGAATTTTTTTCAGAATTTTGGCGAAGGCCTTGAATTCGCCATCGTTTAATTTGGTAATGTTGTCCAGATGCCGTTTGGTAAAAATCCAGGCCTCATAATGGTAAAGGCTGGCGTAAGGCGCGAAGGCAGCCACCAGCCCGTCTTCAAAAATTTTTCGCGGCGATTTCATTTCTTTCTTGACGATATCGCAGTAAGCGCAAGTTTGCTGTTTTTCCTGGTAAGCGCGCGCGGCGGCCAATTCTTGCTTGATGTCCGGCGGCAGCAGGCTGGTGGCGAAAATCTGCGAATGGGCGTGGACGATGGAGGCGCCGGCTTTTGAGCCTTGGTTTTTAAAACACAAAACGTATTCTATGTCCTTGGTTTTACTAAGCGCCTCGGTGCGCTTGGCGTACAGGCGCAGCAGCCGTTCGATTTGCGCCTGGTCCAAGTCATGCAGTTCTTTTTTATGGTCCGGAGTTTCAATGATGACTTCTTGGGCGCCGTAAGCGTTTTTATTGTCTAAACTGACGGCCGGAAAAATGTTTTTCAGGGAAATGATTTCGCCTTCGGGCGCGCTTAAGCGGTCCAAAATGTTTTTTGGATTAATTTTTTCCGGGCAAAACGGGCAATCGGCCAGCCGGGAAATAATTGTCTCCTCTTTAATGTCGCGCGGCCGGGCGATGCGGCCGGGCGTGACGATGACGTATTTGTCCAATAAATAATCTTTGCGAATTTCTGATTTTTGCATATAGGCTAATTTAATTTATATCTAATCCTCAAAACCCCATCATTATAATCCGACGAGATAATTCTGAATTGCCCGACTTCTTTGGTTGATTTAACGTGCGCGCCCACGCAGGGGATGGCGTCGTAGTCGCCGATTTTTATAATTTTTATTTGGTCTTGGCCGTCGGGCGTTCGGTTGCCGAATAATTTTTTGGCTTCCCCTGCCGGCATCATCTCGGCCGTAACCGGCAAAGCTGACTGAATTATATCATTAACCCTTTTTTCCAGCTCTAAAATTTCATCGGCGGTCAGAAATCGGTCAAATCGGTAATCACATTTTGATTTTTTCTTTTCAATGTGGGCGGAAAAGCAGCGGTCGGCATTAAACATTCTGACCATGGTCTGGTTTAAAATGTGTTCGGCCGTGTGCATGGGCGGATAGATGTTTTCTTTCATTGATTTATTATATCATAGGATATACAATACAAATAGGTATGAGTAAATCCATATTCACAAAAGATTATAAAGAAATAATAAATCGCCTAAAACAGGCGAGAATTGACGCTGGTCTTTCGCAACAGGCGGTAGCTGACAAACTCGGCAAGCCGCAATCTTATGTTTCGAAAATTGAATCTGGCGAAAGACGGCTTGATGTCGCTGAAGCAAAAAAGTTTGCGGAAATTTATAAAAAAGAAGTTTCATATTTCATCAAATAGCATGGAAACAATAACAAAAAAATATTATTTAAAGTTGGGTGTGTCTGAAAAAGCTCTTTCGGCTATCAATAAGGAGTTAGCACTTACCGCGAGGCTTAAATTAAGTCCATTCGCCAGAACTCGCCGCGCAGAAATGTTGAAAGAAGCAATAGTGTTCCCGAAAGGTAAAAATCAAAAAAAGAGAAAAATAACCGAAATTTACAAAAGCGGTAATTTTATAATTGCCGTTGGCAAGCCCGGGAAAGAAGCTGCGCCAGATTTCAAACGGAAACATTATATAACGGGAGAAACCACTAATAATAAAAACGACATGAACCCTTTTATAATGATAAATGGGGAAAAGGTTGGTAATGACTTAACTTTTGGGGCATTATTTGAACAAATTGAACATCTTATGCGAGCGGATATGTTTGGATTAGAGCTTTTGGGTATGCTTATATTCCGAATGGCTTTTATGTTGGATCACAACCGAAACCAAGAAAATAAATGGAGGTATGCTCCACCAAAAGGAGCTTTAGCCGTTCTTAAAAAACGCCTTCCCGAAGTTGGCGGCGTTCCAGTTGATATATTTCTATATTTTCTGGATGTTTTGGCTCTTAATGAAGATGTAAAAATGCATACATTGGGACACGAAAACGCGCAACATGATTATGGATGAGTGAATACTTTGCTGACTTTTGCTCATTTGGTAGCGGTTTTATTAAACCGCCGGTCTCTCGCAAAATTTGCCGGCGCGTTTGCTCGGCCACCTTCCGGCATGGCTCCACTTCCAAAGATTAAAGGGCTTTTTGAAACTTATCCTCTTTTGTCGTCGGACTTTCGTTAATTTTTAATTTTTCTTCGTCCTCTGAATAGTTTATGCTCTGGCGCAATAAAGCCATTTGCCAAGCGAGTGTTTATAATATCGCAGTATTTTTTGTCTATCTCGGCAGAAATAAATTGACGACTTAAATTTTTACACAGAGCTACTTCTGCACCGCTACCGCCAAAAAGAACTAAAACTATATCTTTTGGTTTAGTCGATGCCTTAATTAACATTTCGGTTAATTTTTGCGGAATCTGACAGGCATGGTAGGTTTTTTCCTTGCTGACATTTTTTACCAGATTGAACTCAAACCAAGAGTAGGGCATTCTGCCCCTTGAACCGTTGGCTAAATTCTGACGGATTCTTCTGTCGGTCGGATTTTTATACGGAAGAGCGACCTCGTCTTTGAAAAATTTATTATCATTACTTTTTCTAACATGAAGTATGCTGCGGTGCGCGGTGGTAAATCTTTTAGGCGTGTGCCCTACATTGGTATTATAAACCCAAACATATTCGTTAATGTGCGGAAAATATAAATCCAGATATTTAACGCGCAGATGAGCATTCTGTTGCGGGTAATTAAGCATAAAAAGGTTGCCGTCGTCTTTTAATACGCGCATCGATTCTTTAGTAAGCTCTATATACCAGTCTATATAATCGTTAAAGTTTTTCGTGTAATTATTGTCGCCGTATTTAATGCCGACATTATAGTCAGGGTCTCCAAAGACCATGTCTGCACTTTTGTCTGGCATATCTTTTAAGAGATGCATAATATCTCCATTGTATATTTTATTTAGGTAATCAGAGACACCACTTCGTTGTTGAATGTTTACTTTAGTGGGGAGGACGAAAGTCTGGGTTAACTGTTCTGCTTCGCTAGTTTTTACTACATCAAACAAAACTCCTTGTAGAGAAAAATTTTGCCCTCTTTTTATTATGATTGGCTGATAATTTTTGTTTGCCGGTTGTAATCTTATTTGCCCTTTTTCTTTATAAAAAGTTTTAAGGGTGGCTTCGTCGCCATTAAGAAGTGCGACCACTTTTTCTCCGTTCTCGGCCACACTTTGTTTTTTGATTAAAATTGTATCTCCGTCATTGATACCCTCATCAATCATACTGTCGCCCCGTACTTTCAGGGCGTATGCTTCGCCCGTTCTCGGCAACTTACTTTTCGGTACGGCTATAGTTTCCCTGTCTTCAATCGCTTCAATCGGCTGTCCGGCAGAAATAATTCCTAAAAGGGGAATTTTAATGAATAGTTCTTTTTCAGGCACGCTAATTGCCCGGGCTTTATTTTTTAGTTTTTCTAAATAGCCGGCCTTTTTTAATTTGGCAACATGAAAATGGGCAGTGGAAACAGAGGCTAGTTTAAATTTTTTCTGTATTTCTTCAAGAGAGGGAGCATAGCCCCGAGTTTTTGAATAAGTTTTAATGAAGTCCAAGACCCCTTTTTGTTTTTTAGTAATCATACGCTTGACTTTATTCTTATACCTAAAGTATAATAGAAAAAAAATAGAAAATCAAGAACAGTTATCCACAACTAAAATACTAAAAAAATACCCCCACCAAATTATGATAAGGGTGTTTTTAACGTGAAGAGTTTAAATTCTTCCTGGATTCCCTGCCCGTCCGGCAGGCGGGCCGCTTTCGCGGGAATGACAAATGGGAGATTGCTTCGTCGCTGGCGCTCCTCGCAATGACAGGCTAGCGTCTAAATCCGCCGCGGCGTTCGGGTCGTCCGCCGCGGTCTCTGCCGTTGAAACGGGAACCGCCGCCGAACGAAGGCCGGCCGCCGCCGTAATCATTCATCTGCTGTTTGCCTTTTTCCTCTTTCCAAAGAGGCTCGTTGTCCGGTAGGCCTTTCATAGAGAGATTAACTCTACCCATTTCGTCTATTTCTATTACTTTAACTGATACTTCGTCGCCGATGTCAATAAAGTCTTCGGGTCGGCCAACGCGGTAAGGCGCTAATTCGCTAACGTGCACCATGCCGTCTTTATTAGGCGTTAACTGCACGAAGGCGCCGAAGTCCATCAGGCGCACGACCTTGCCTTTAAATATTTCGCCGACTTTAAAGTCGCGGATGATATTTTTTATCCAAGCTACGGCTTCTTCGCATTTAGCCGCGTCTGTGCCGCAGACCATGACCAAGCCGTCGTCATCAATATCTATGGAAACGCCGGTAGCGGCGATAATTTCATTAATGACTTTACCGCCCGTGCCGATAACTTCCCTGATGCGGTCCGGTTCAATATGAAAGCTGGTGATGCGCGGCGCGTAAGGCGATAAATCCGGCCGCGGCTTGTCTATGGCCTGATTCATGACTGCCAAAACTTCCAATTTGGCTTTTAAAGACTGGCTTAAAGTTTTGGCAATTATTTCATCGGTTAGTCCGTGGGTTTTGGTGTCCAATTGAATCGCGGTGATGCCGTCAGCCGTGCCAGTAATTTTAAAGTCCATGCCGCCGGCGCCGTCTTCCAAGTCCTGAATGTCGGTTAAAATTTCCCACTGGCTCATATCTTCGTTTGAGGCCAGGCCCATGGCGATGCCGGCCACGGCTTTTTTAATGGGCACGCCCGCGTCCATCAGCGACAAGCTGGAGCCGCAAGTCGCGGCCATGGAAGAGGAGCCGTTGGAACCCAAAGTTTCTGAAACCACGCGAATGGCATAAGGGAAATCTTCTTTAACGGGCAGAACTGGGGCCAAAGCTTTCTCCGCCAGAGCGCCGTGGCCGATTTCACGACGGCCGATGGCGCGCAGAGGTTTGACTTCGCCCACGGAAAATGGCGGGAAATTATAGTGATGCATGTAGCGCTTGGTGCCCACGCCCTCAATGCCTTCCAAGGATTGTTCCAGCCCGGGCGCGCCCAAGGTAACGATGGAAAGCACCTGGGTTTCGCCGCGGTTAAACAGGCCGGAGCCATGGATGCGCGGCAAAACGCCGGCTTCGGCGGACAGGGACCTGATTTCGTCCAATTTCCGGCCGTCAATTCTTTTCTTTTCTTTTAAGATGGCGCGCGTAACTTCGGCTTCCACCGCTTGGTCCGCCAAATGGCTCGCGGCTTGGTGCCGTTTGTCTTTGCCAACGCCTTGGTCAAATAAATATTGGTCCAGGCCTTCTTCAATGGCCGAGACCGCGGTTTTGCGTTCGCCTTTGGTGTAATAGGTTTTGTCGAATAAAATTTTAGCGATGTTTTTATCAAGCCAGGCCTTGGCCAAAGCAAACACTTTTTCTCTTTCTTTTTCCGCTTCAATTTCATCCTGGCCGATTAGTTGCTTGGCCGGCGGTTTTTTTATGGTAGTAACATTGGCTT
>Ga0210023_1003397_pt1 | contig 10010 bp, 8 predicted proteins | sample CryGeymeta201524_FD_183987 | JGI IMG/M metagenome (GOLD analysis project Ga0210023, IMG submission 183987) | Groundwater microbial communities from Crystal Geyser aquifers in Utah, USA - Crystal Geyser metaG 2015-24 (SPAdes) (version 2) | ecosystem: Environmental > Aquatic > Deep subsurface >... | reverse complement strand
CACCGCGCACCGCAATGCCTGCGGATTTGGCGGCTTGGACTACGGGGGCAAAGCGCTCGATGCTCTCTGAAATAGAGCAATTGATGTTTTTCTGGCTGAACGCCTCGCTGGCTGCGCCAAACACCACTATTTCATCGGGCCAAGCCGCACGCGGCAAGGCCAGCACAGCCTCCAGCCCCTTGAGGTTGGGCGTGAGCACCGAATACCGCACGCCGGGCTGGCGTGTGATGCCCGCCATGACCTGGGCGTTGTCGGCCATTTGCGGCACCCATTTGGGTGACACAAAACTGGTGACCTCGATTTCTTTCAGGCCAGCAGCTTGCAGCCGGTGCACCAGATCGATCTTGACCGCGGTGGGCACGGTTTGTTTTTCGTTTTGCAGCCCGTCGCGCGGGCCGACTTCAACCAGTTTGACACGATCGGGCAGCGCCATAAAAATCTTTCTCACATGTGTCTTTCAATGGAGCGACTTTACCTGTAAAAATCAGACGCATTCGGTCAGCTCTGATAGCGTTGACGCCGATTTGGAGTCGCCAAGAACCCAAAAAAGGGAGGATGCCAATGGCAAAAGAGTTTTTCTGGCTTGCAACAACGGTATGTTTGCCATGAGTTGGTTTACCCGCCTGTGGTCGTCACCACGCCCGCCCAGGCCTGCATCGGCACCGGCTCGGCAAGCTCAGGCCACCACACCTGCCCCCAATCCAAACTCTGACACCGACACGTCTTCCGAGGCAAGCTGTCCGTTTGTCCCATGGCTCGCGGGGGCAGTCGAACTCAGCAAGCAAGCCATTACCCCGCACGAACAGCACACGCTGGACGTGTTGCAAGGTGTACTGGCCTTGCCAGAAATTCCCGACGTGCTGCTGCCCCGCGCGGCCGAAGTGGTGCCGCAGTTGATCGCTTTGCTGCGCGAGACCCAGCTGCCGCTGCAGGCGATTGCCCAGCGCGTCGGCAAAGACCCCTTGCTGGTCGCCGAGGTACTGCGCCTGGCCAGCAGCCCGTACTACCGGGCGCAGGGCGAGGTCACCGACCTGGAACAAGGCATACGGCTGATTGGCTCGGTGGGGCTGCAATCAGCGATTGCCCGCGTTGTGCTCAAGCCCATTTACCGCAGCGCAGCGGGCGCGTCCGGCTCGCTACACGCCAACGCCATTGCCCGGCTGTGGAAACACTCTGAAGCGCTGGCCGAGCGCACCGCCGCGCTGGCTGATTCGGCTGGGCGGGACGCCTTTGACGGCTATCTGCTGGGCATGCTGCACGACACCGGCTGGAAAGTAGCACTGGCCTCGCTGGATCGTGCCAAATACACGCTGGCGGCGCAACCCTCGGCCGCTTTTGTCACCGAATTGGCCGAACAAACACATCGCCTGTTCGGCCTGGCGGCGCAGCGCTGGACGATCACCCCTGGCTTTACCGCATTTGCCGCCGACGCCCGCCAAAACGGGCTGGCCAATGGCAAGCACCCGATGGCAGCGCTGCTGCAACAAGCGCTGTACCTGTGCACGCTGCCCGGCGGACGCTAATACCCCCGGGCAACGCTCACCACGCCGACAACAACTTGCCCACGCTGCAATGCGGCAATCTTGCCGGCGATTTGCGCGATGCTGTCGTCGCGCAGCGTGCGCGCCGAGGTGTGTGGGGTGAGGGTGATTTTGGGCTCGCGCCAAAACGGATGATCCGCAGGCAAGGGCTCGGTGCGGAACACGTCCAGCAGCGCACCTGAGAGGTGGCCGCTGTGAATCAGCGCCAGCAAATCCTCGTCCACCAGGTGCGCACCGCGTGCCACGTTGATGACGTAGCCGCCCGGCTGCAGACGGCTTAAGCGTTCGCGGTTCAGGAGGTTGGCCGTCTCGGGCGTGAGCGGCAGCAGGTTCACCAGCACGCGGCTGCTGGCCAGAAAGTCATTCAACTGCGCCGCACCACTGAAACTGCGCACGCCATCCAGCGCTCTGGGCGTGCGGCTCCAGCCGTTGACCGGAAACTCAAAGTGTGTCAGCGCCTGCGCCACCCGCGCGCCCAACACGCCCAAGCCCATCACGCCGACAGGAAAATCGCTGCGCTGGCGCGGCTTGTAATACGTCCAGTGCCCGGCGCGCACGTCGTCGGCGTAGGCGTTCAGATCACGAAAATGGCGGATGATCCCCTGGCACACATATTCAGCCATCTGCACCGCCATACCTGCGTCTTCCAGCCGCACCACCACGGCCTTTGGCGGCAAGCGCAACTTGAGCAAGGCATCCACGCCAGCACCGATATTGAAAATGGCGTTGAGCTGCGGCTGCTCGTCAAAGAACTGTTGCGGCGGCTGCCAGACCACGGCCACGTCGGCCGCTGGGGCACCCGGCTGCCAGACGGATACCTGCGCCTGAGGCAAGGCGGCATGCAAGCCCGCCAGCCACGGTTCGGGGTCGGTCTTGGTGCAACAAAAAACAATCTTCATGACGAGCTAAACAGGGTGCGGGATTTTTGAAAGCGTTGTCGGTGCAGGGCGGGTTTCAACCTGCCATGGCCGACTGAAGTCGGCCCTACAAAGCCACGTCAGCGACCGTCAGCTTGAGCAACTCTGCCCCCTCCACGACTTGGTCACCCGGCGCGTAGAGCAGTTCGGCCACCACGCCGTCCATGGGTGCGGCGATGGTGTGCTCCATCTTCATCGCGTCCATCACCGCCAGCGGCTGCCCCTTGACAACCACGTCACCGGCTTTGACGGCAAACGACACCACCTTGCCGGGCATGGGCGCGGTCAGACGGCCGCCCTCGGCAGGGGCTTCACCCGCATGCGCCAGCAGGTCGATTGCCATAATTAGTGTAGCGCCTTGCGCAGTGAATATATGGGCTAGCTCGCCTTTTCTGTATACATTCGCCAACGCCCGTTGCCCGCCAAATTGCAGGTCAATGCCTTGCGGTGTGGCGGCAAACTGCAGGACGCCAGCCACTGCGTTTGCGCCCTCACCCACCGTCAGGTGCAGCGCACCGTCGTGCAGGTAGCGCAGACTGGCTTGCACCACGGCCCCGGCAAACTCAAAGGCAAAGCGGCGCGCTAGCACGCCGTGACTGCGCCAGCCGTCGGTCTTGCTAAATGGGTCGGCGCTTTGGCTGGCACGCTCGTCGATCAGCGTTTGCCCCACGTCGGCGGCGGCGGCCAGGGCCAGGCCGACACGCTCCTGATGAAAAAGCACAGCGGCTTCGCGCGGGATCAGCGCGGTGTCCAGATTGGCGGTGGCAAACGAATCGCTGACCAGGACGTGGCGCAAAAACTGCACGTTGGTGGTCAGGCCGACGATGTGGGTTTGGGCCAGTGCCGCGTCAAGCCGGGCCAGCGCCTGCGCGCGGGTGTCACCGTGCACGATAAGCTTGGCCACCATCGAGTCGTAATACGGGCTGATGGCATCGCCCTGGCGCACGCCGTCGTCAAAGCGCACCGGGTTCAGGCCGCCCTCACCCAGGCCCTGCGCCCGCGTGTGAGGGGGTCGGAAAGACACATGCGGTGGTTTGGCATAAACGTCCAGTCTGCCGGTGGCCGGTAGAAAGTTGTTGTCGGGGTTTTCGGCACAAATGCGCGCCTCGATGGCATGGCCGGTGATGCTGAGTTGGTCTTGCCTAAGCGGCAGCGGCTCGCCGCTGGCCACGCGCAATTGCCATTCCACCAGGTCTTGGCCGGTGATGGCCTCCGTCACCGGGTGCTCCACCTGAAGCCGGGTGTTCATTTCCATAAAGAAAAAAGCCCACTCGCTCCCCACTTCGTTGAGTTCGCTGCCCTCCGAGGGGGCCTTCGCGCCTTGGGACGGCCCGGCGGCGCTCAACCCATCTTCTTGTGCCTGTTGAAATCGTTGCTCCACAATGAATTCCACCGTGCCCGCGCCCACAAAGCCCACGGCACGCGCCGCAGCCACGGCGGCCTCGCCCATGCGTGCGCGCAGCTCGGGAGTCATGCCGGGCGCAGGGGCTTCTTCCAGCACCTTCTGGTGGCGGCGCTGCACCGAGCAGTCGCGCTCAAACAGGTACACGTAATTGCCCTGGGTGTCGCCAAACACCTGTATCTCGATGTGGCGCGGGCGTTGCACGTATTTTTCAACCAAGACGGCATCCGAGCCAAAGCTGTTGATCGCTTCGCGCTTGCAGCTGGCCAGCGCGTCCAGAAAATCTCTTGAGCGCTCCACCGCGCGCATGCCTTTGCCGCCGCCGCCGGCGCTGGCTTTGATGAGCACGGGGTAGCCGATCTCGTCGGCCTTGAGGTGCAGCAAGGCTGGGTCTTGATCCGCGCCGTGGTAGCCGGGCACCAAGGGCACACCGGCCTTTTCCATCAGTTGCTTGGACTCGGCTTTCAAGCCCATGGCTTGCATGCTGGCGGCCGGTGGGCCGATGAACACCAAACCCGCTGCGGCGCAGGCGGTGGCAAAGTCGGCGTTTTCGCTCAGGAAACCGTAGCCGGGGTGGATGGCTTGCGCGCCGGTGGCCTGGGCGGCTTCGATGATCTTTTCCCAACGTAGGTAGCTGTCTTTGGGGGCACTGCCACCAATGTGAACCGACTCGTCACACGCCGATACGTGTTTGGCGCTGGCATCCGCGTCCGAATACACCGCCACGGTTTGGATGCCCAGGCGGCGGGCGGAAGAAGCCACCCGGCAAGCGATCTCGCCTCTGTTTGCGATAAGGATTTTTGTAAACATAGAGGTCTCCGTCTGGGTGAATTCGGCTACAAATTAATGGGGGTCAGAACCCAATTAAATTTAATAGGGTTCTGACCCCCATTAATTCCAATTGGGTTTGCGTTTTTGCAGGAAGGATTGCACGCCTTCTTTTCCCTCTGCACTGGCTCGGATGCTGGCGATGCCTTCTACGGTGCGGGCGATGAGCGAAGCGTCAATGTCTTTGCCTGCCACGTCTTGCAGCAGGGTTTTGCATTCTTTAACGGCGTTGGGGCTGGCAGTGACCAAGGCTTTGGTGAGTTCATTCACCTTGTCGTCAAGTTGCTCAGCAAGAACCACCGCGTGCACAAAACCCATGCGCAAGGCCTCAGCCGCATCAAAGCGCTCGGCGGTCAAAAAATAACGGTGCGCGGCGCGTGCACCCATGGCGCGAATCACGTAGGGGCTGATGGTGGCCGGGTACAGGCCGAGCTTGACTTCGCTCAGACAATAGTTGGCCGTGTCGACGCTCACCGCCATGTCACACACCGCGACCAGCCCTATGCCGCCCGCATAAACGTCGCCCTGAATGCGCGCCACAGTGGGCTTGGGGCAGGTGTAGATCACGCGCAGCATCTCGGCCAATGCAGCGGCATCGGCCAGGTTTTCCGCATGGGTGTAGTCGGCCATGCGGCGCATCCAGTTCAGGTCGGCCCCGGCGCAAAAGGCTGGGCCCGAAGCGGCCAGCACGATGGCACGCACCTGATCGTCTTGCCCAAGCTGGCCGAAGGCTTGCGTGAGCTCAGTAATCACCTCGTCGTTGAAGGCGTTGCGCACCTCGGGGCGGTTCAAGGTGACGGTGGCAACTGCACCGGTTTCAATCTTCAGTGTGGCCATGTTTGCAAGCCTCGCAGGGTTTGAATTGCGTCAAAGTCGGCATCGCGGTGCAGCAGCGTATGGTCATGGGTGATGCAGTAACTGGCCAGCAGCACGTCGATGGGGCTGCGAATGGTGAAGCCTTTGGCACGCAGGGCGCGGTCGTGCTCGGCGGCGCGCAAGGCGTTGGCCATGCCGCCAATTTCGACTGTGGGCAGGTCGAGCAAAAAGTCTTGTGCCTGCTGACGGGCGCGGTCGTTCGAGAAACCCCGCAAGACCTCAAACGCAACCAAATCGGCCACGCCGACTTCCAACACAGGATCGTCCAGCCATTGGTCAAGCACGGTGATATGCGCGTTTTCTACGCCGCGAAAATAGTCAATCCAGACGCTTGAATCGACCAAAATCATTTGGCAGATCCTGACACTTTCGAATAGTCAGCAGTTGGCTCTTGCACCATGGGCGTGGGCATTGGCGTTGTGATGGCTTGCGCCGTCGGCATCAAAAAAACCGGGTCAATTTCACCCTCAAACGGCAAACCTGCCTGTTTGGCCTGGACTTTGACCAGTTGTTCAGCGCGGTATTTGGCCCACGCTGCCTCGTCGTCACCTAGCCATTGCAACTTGCCGCGCAACGCACGTAACCCGTCATAAACCTTGCGCCGCTTGATGAGTTGCAAGCCCGCCTCGACCGCCTCGCGTTTGGTTTTGAAGTCGCCGGTGGCCATCACATAGTCCATCAATTTGTCGTCAATTTCAATGTTGGTACGCATGTCAAACTCCTTTAATGTGTAAGAATTTCACAAATCATACACATTACATGCGAAAAAGTCCAAATTTGGTGTCGTCCACCGGCGCATTACGGCTGGCAGACAGCCCCAACGCCAGCACCCGGCGCGTATCGGCGGGGTCGATGATGCCGTCGTCCCACAGGCGCGCGGTGGCAAAGTAGGGGTGACCCTGCACCTCGTATTGCTGGCGGATCGGGGCTTTGAAGGCTTCTTCTTCCTCCACGCTCCACTGCCCGCCTTTGAGTTCAATGCCGTCGCGGCGCACCGTGGCCAGCACGCTGGCCGCCTGCTCGCCACCCATCACCGAAATGCGGGCGTTCGGCCACATCCACAAAAACCTTGGGCTAAAGGCGCGGCCACACATGCCGTAGTTGCCGGCGCCAAAGCTGCCGCCAATGATGATGGTGAATTTGGGCACCGCCGCAGTCGCCACCGCTGTGACCATTTTGGCGCCATTGCGAGCAATGCCTTCGTTCTCGTATTTACGCCCGACCATGAAGCCGGTGATGTTCTGCAAAAACACCAGCGGTATCTTGCGCTGGCAACACAGCTCAATGAAGTGCGTGCCTTTGAGCGCCGATTCGCTGAACAAAATACCGTTGTTGGCAATGATGCCCACCGCCATGCCCTCGATGCGCGCAAAACCGGTGATCAGCGTGGTGCCAAAACGCGACTTGAACTCGTCAAAGTCCGAGTCATCGACGATACGGGCAATGATCTCACGCACATCAAACGGCTTGCGGGTGTCAACCGGGATCACGCCGTACAACTCTTCTGCTGCATATTTAGGAGCTACTTGCGCATTATCCATGATGGCTAGAGGCTTATTTTTATATAAATTCTTGACTGCCGTGCGGGCCAGCGCCAGCGCGTGCATGTCGTTTTGCGCCAGGTGGTCGGCCACGCCGCTGAGGCGCGTGTGCACGTCACCACCGCCCAGGTCTTCGGCGGTGACCACCTCGCCGGTGGCGGCTTTCACCAACGGCGGGCCACCCAGAAAGATCGTGCCCTGGTTCTTGACGATGATGGCCTCGTCGCTCATCGCCGGCACATACGCGCCGCCTGCGGTGCAGCTACCCATGACCACGGCAATCTGCGCGATGCCCAGAGAACTCATCTGCGCCTGGTTGAAAAAGATGCGGCCAAAGTGGTCGCGGTCAGGGAACACTTCGTCTTGATTGGGTAGATTGGCCCCACCCGAGTCCACCAGGTATATGCAGGGCAGGCGGTTTTGCTGGGCAATCTCCTGCGCACGCAGGTGCTTTTTGACCGTCATCGGGTAATAAGTGCCACCTTTCACCGTGGCGTCGTTGCAGACAATCATGCAGTCAGTGCCTTCGATGCGACCAATACCGGCGACCAGCCCTGCGCCCGGTGCACTGTCAGAGCCATCGCGATCCGGGTACATGCCCAAAGCGGCCAGCGGCGATAGTTCCAGAAAAGGCGTGCCGGGGTCGAGCAGCATATTGACGCGCTCACGCGGCAGCAGCTTGCCGCGCGCGGTGTGTTTGGCCCGGGCGGCCGCGCCACCGCCTTGTTCCACTTGGGCAAATTTGGCGTTCAGGTCATCCACCAGGGCGCGCATGGCAGTGGCGTTGGCCTGGAAGTCGGCAGAGCGGGCGTTGAGTTGGGTCTCCAGAACAGGCATGGCATTCTTTCTGTGTAGCTTAGGGCTTGTTCACAAATAACCTATACATTTGGTTCGCCAGCTTTGGGCGCACTGCGTCGTTGCACAACGCTTGTGTAGCAGAGCTACACGGCACGCTTTGCGCCTAGCATTGCATCCCAAATCCGGCGTCCAAATGCACAGGTTATTCATGAACAAGCCCTTAGTCAGCGTGAGTCACTGCACCCTATGACGGCATCATGGGGATGACGCGCCAGGGCGATGGCTGGAGCATAGGTTAAATTGGTGGCTACCGGGGGTCACACAGGTTGCAAATTGCGCCAAATAAAAGCACACTAGCCCAATGAGCTGTTCACCCCATGCCGCCACCCCCACTGCCTTTGTCAACGCCATTGTTCAAGCGTACCAGCAGCGCGGGTTGAACCCGCTACCAGCCCTTGAACTTGCACAAATTACGCCAGCGCTTCTGACTGATCCACAGTCGCGCATCACCGCTGCGCAAATGGAACGCATCTCGGGCTTGGCCATGCAGGAGCTCGACGACGAGGCCTTGGGCTGGTTCAGCCGCCGCCTGCCCTGGGGCAGCTACGGCATGTTGGCGCGCGCATCCATCAGCGCACCCAACCTGGGCGTGGCGCTCAAGCGCTGGTGCCGCCACCATGGGCTGCTTGCTGATGACATCACGCTCACCCTCAGCACAGCGGGCGCTACCGCCTCACTGTGCATCACCGAACAGCGTGATTTGAAGGAACTGCGTGAGTTTTGCCTGGTCTCTGTGCTGCGCAACTTTCACGGGCTGGCGTGCTGGCTGATTGACTCACGCATTGCGCTCACCGGCGCGCGGTTTCCTTTTGACGCGCCTGCGCACCGCGACGCGTATTCAGTGCTTTTTTCGGCTCCAGCCCTTTTCAATCAAGCGCAGGCAGCTATAGATTTTGACAGCAGCTACCTTGCGCTGCCGCTGCGCCGGGACGAAGCCGCCTTGCGCCAGATGTTGCAGCGCGCCCTGCCGCTGACGGTGCTGCAATACCGCCGCGACCGCCTGCTGGTGCAGCGCGTGCGTCAGGCGCTGGCTGGCCAACCCGACACCACGCACAACGCCGATGACTTGGCGGCCATGCTGGCCATGTCAGCGCGCACCCTGCACCGCCAACTCAAAGAAGAAGGCGCCACACTTCAAGCACTGAAAGACGAGGTGCGCCAAGCCCGCGCGGTGGATTTGCTGCTGCGCACCACCCGCCCCATCAAGCAAGTGGCGCAAGCGGCCGGCTTTCAAAATGACAAAAGCTTCATTCGCGCGTTCAAGGGGTGGACGGGGCAGGCACCGGCAGAATTTCGAACACACAAAAAAAACGCATTCAGACTGATGCATCCTCAGTCGGCCCTGCCTGATGCGGATGCGATTCAAAGTGATGTGGGGGAGTTGGTGAAGTACAGCTGACATCACATTGTTTCCCCAATCAGCCGGGCGTTGCACTTTGCTACGTGTCCCCCGCCCGCTGCGCGGTCTCCTCCTTTACCTCCGCAAAGCCCATCACCCGACTGATTTGATGGCGCTGTGTGTACGCAGGCAGGGGGACGGGCGGCCACTTCAAGCGCTCAGGCGCAGTGATTGGGTTATGCGACCGGGCTTTGGGGTGTGAGGCGCGCGCCGACAGTCGCCCAGCGCGCTGCACTGCCTGTCTCGCGCGTGTTCACGCCCCAAAACCGCATGCGCATAACCCGGTCGCTGTGCCGGGTTTGGCGTCAGGTAGTGGTTTGTCGAGAGACCACATCACTTTGAATCGCACCAGCCTGATGCCCCCGAAGAACCGGCCGAGCAAGGATGATGTTATAAATGCACACCATTAGGTGTGTACAAGGAGTTTGCCATGCAAACAAGCATCAGCCGGGTTTTTATCAACGGCAACAGCTAGGCCGTGCGCATTCCGCGTGAGTTCCGGCTTGATGCCCAACGGGTCTAAATTCATCGCAATGCGGATGGCGATTTGCTTTTGCACCCGGTTGCCACAGACCGGGGGGCCGCGTTGCTGCAAGCATTGAATGCATTTGATGACGAGTTTGCTGACGTGTTGCAAGCGGATCAGCG
>Ga0210023_1003392_pt1 | contig 10020 bp, 9 predicted proteins | sample CryGeymeta201524_FD_183987 | JGI IMG/M metagenome (GOLD analysis project Ga0210023, IMG submission 183987) | Groundwater microbial communities from Crystal Geyser aquifers in Utah, USA - Crystal Geyser metaG 2015-24 (SPAdes) (version 2) | ecosystem: Environmental > Aquatic > Deep subsurface >... | reverse complement strand
TGGGCCGATCGCGTCGAGCTGCGCTCGGTCAAGGACGGCAGCGTCATCGCACGCGACCCGGAAACTGTCACCGAGACGATGGACGCGGTGCAAAAAGGCGGCTATCCCCACTTCATGCTCAAAGAGATCCACGAGCAAGCCCAGGTGGCGCGCGAAGTGCTGCACATGCTGGAGGGCAGCTACGAGGCGTCGCCCCGAGACGCAGGTCGAGGGGTGCGCGCCGTGCTCGAAAAGATGCGGGCGGCGCGTCATCTTTACTTCATCGGCTGCGGGACGAGTTATCACGCCTGCCTGGCGGGATCGGTCTTCTTCGCCCAGATCGCCGGACGGGCCGCCATCCCGGTGCTGGCGCCGCAGTTCATCCCACAGTATGCGCCAGCGGTCAACCACGAGGATGTCGGCATGTTCGTCAGCCAGTCTGGCGAGACCAAGGACGTGCTCAACGCCCTGCAAATTGCCGAAGCAAAGGGCATGACCTCATTTGGCCTGGCAAACGTGATCGGCTCGACGCTGACCAAGGCAACCGCCGGCTGGCTGCCGCTGTGCTGCGGCTACGAGATCAGCGTCCCGGCCACCAAAACGTTTACCAACCAAGTCGTGACTTTCCTATACTTGGCCTACCGCCTGGCCGGACGTGACACGAAGGAACTGGCGATCATCCCCGAACTGATGGACAAGACGCTGGAAATGGTCGCCCCACAGGTCGGGGCGATTGCAAGTGATGTCAACAAGTGGAACGATCTGTACACACTGGGCTACGGCGCGACCTACCCGATTGCCCTGGAAGGCGCGCTGAAACTCAAAGAGATCACCTATGCCCATTGCGAAGGGATGCTCTCGACCGAATTCAAGCATGGTCCGCTTTCGGCGGTCAGCCAGGGTTACCCGGTGATCTTCGTCGCCGGGCCGGAGGACGTGCCGCTCATCCTCAGCGGCATCAACGAGGTGACCTGCCGCGGCGGACGCGCGATTGCCATCGGCGAGGAAGATGCCCGCCTGCGCGCCAATGCCAATGATGTCATTGTCATCCCCAAGTCAAACCCTTATATCAACGCCTTGCTGGCGGTGCTGCCGCTGCAATTACTCTCTTACCACATGAGCGTGGCGCGCGGCTATGATCCCGATTTCCCGAGGAATCTGTCCAAGACGCTGACGGTGGATTAGGATTACAGTAAAAACCTGACAGACGGCGCACTGCGACCGCAGGGAGTGTCGAAGTGTTTCATCGTGGCGCGAGTTGATCGGGTCTCTTCATATCGCGCTGTACTTGGTTAATCAGGGTTCTGTGGATGTGTACCCGTTAGGGTGAACCTGTCAGGTCTGCCAAATAACCTTGAAATTCTAAAGTCTCGCTTTCCTTTTTCGTGGTAAACTATTCCTATGATTAAACGTGAAACGTTACAAAGCGCCATTCAAACTGCCCTGGGACGCAGTCGTGTTGTTGCCATAATCGGACCCCGCCAATCGGGAAAGACCACGCTGGCGCGCCAATTCGTTCCAGCCGATTCACTCAATTATTTCGACCTGGAAGATTTAACCAGCCTGTCGCGTTTGCAGGAACCCATGACCGCCCTGCGCGACCTGCGCGGCCTGGTTGTGATTGATGAAATCCAGCGCATGCCGAACCTGTTCCCCATCCTGCGCGTGCTGTGTGACCGCGATCCCCTGCCGGCGCATTTTCTCATCCTGGGGAGCGCCTCGCCTGACCTAATGCGCTCTTCCTCCGAGTCCCTCGTGGGACGGATCGAGACGGTCTCCATCAGCGGATTTAGTCTGGCGGAAGTGGGCGTAGATGCCTTACCCCAACATTGGCTGCGCGGCGGCTTTCCTTTATCCTTCCTTGCAGACTCAGAGACGGATAGTTTAGCCTGGCGTAAAAATTTCATTCAGACTTTTCTAGAACGCGACCTGCCCCAATGGGGAATCCGCACGCCTCCCGCGACCCTGTTGCGGTTCTGGACCATGCTGGCTCACTATCACGGACAGATCTGGAAAGCCTCCGAGCCTGCGCGCGCCTTGGGGATCAGCGAGCCGACTACGCGTCAATACCTGGACATTCTGGAGGGCGTCTTCATGGTACGCGTGCTCCAACCCTGGTTCGCGAATCTCAAAAAGCGGCAGGTCAAAGCCCCAAAGATCTATTTCCGCGATACGGGATTATTGCACTACCTGCTCGGCATTCGCTCTGAACTGGACTTGCACACGCATCCCAAAAGCGGCGCGTCGTGGGAAGGATACGCCATCGAAGAAACGATCAAAGCCGCCGCGCCCGATGAAGTCTATTACTGGGCGACTCACGGCGGCGCCGAATTAGACCTACTCCTGCTCAAAAATGGACGCCGCATCGGCGTGGAATGCAAACGCATCGACGCCCCGCGCATGACCCCCTCCATGCGCGCCGCCCTCGAGGATTTGGAACTCGACCAGTTGTTCATCGTCTACCCTGGCAATCTCGCGTATCCCATCGCGGATAAAGTCGGCGCGTTACCAATATCATCCATTGCAAAAATATGGTGTCAGGTCTGTGTGGTGAACACTCAGTTCGAATAATCGTAGCTCCAGATTTGGCCCGTATCCAGCAAGGTGCTGCCGGCGCCGCCCAGCTCGTTGTAGCGCAATTCCCAGGCGCCGGAATTGTTCCACAGGTAGAGGAAATGCGTACTGTCCACCCAGGTGATAGCGTGCATCAGGAATGGATCGGTGGACAGGGTGGTATAGCCGCCTCCAACGCTGCCCACATGCGTACCGCGTGTCACCCCGCTGCCGCGTACCACGAAGACAAATTGCGCCGAATTGGGAAGCCAGCCGGTGAACTCGGCGCTTTCTCCGCCGATGTAGACCGTATCGCCGCTGGAATCAGCGTTGGCCAGATGCAGCTCGCGCAGATTGTCAGTTGGAACGCCAACGGGCATGGCATATCCAACGCGGCTCAGGTCAGGCGAGATGGCCGTATCCGGCCAAGCAAATGGGAGGGCCAGGATGTTTCCGCTGAAAACTGCGGGAGAGCCGTCAATGGGGATGTACCAAAGGCCGGTCGGGTTGAGCGGCGTGAGCATGGGGTCGGCGGGGGGAATGGCGACGCGCAGCGCGCTGGAATCGGCCGCCCAAACGGGGTGAGGGTAGTAGAGATATTCGCTGTAAGTGATCACGGATGCAAACGTCAGCACGTTGCGGCGCAGGTTACTGCCGTCGGCGTCCGCCAGGCTGATGCTCGTCGGTGTGAGGATGGCAAGCTGGGCGCCGTTGGGCGAAAAGTAGAACATCCCGCCATCTCCAGGGTTGAAAATGGTTACTTTATCAATGGTATCGGCATTGACTGTACGCAAGTCGTCATACCCCATCAGTCCAGGTCCTTTATTTCCCAATCCTGAACCCGCACTTCTCCAACTGCTCCAGCAACTCCTGCGGGTCTTTCAGCCACTGGCCCCACTTGCGCGCGATGTGCTATTCGGCGATGATCGTGAATCCCGCAGTGGCAAAATGCCGGTCGTAGGCAAATGCCTCAGTCAGTCCATTCTGGCGCATGAACGCGAAACTGATCGCATCGGCCAGGCTGAAATCCTGATCTTCATACTGGCGCAGGATGCGTTTGGCTTCGGCTTCCAGCCGGGCATTGGGATACACAATCTCGATGCGCTGGCTCTCGTTGACGTTTTTAAGAAATGCTGAAGCAGCCTCTGCGCCTATCCTGCGGCGCAGCCAAACTTGTGTTTCTGCGACGACGAGAATGGTGGTGACAAAAGTGACCTGGCTTTTCAAGAGACGAGCGTAAGTCTCTGTTGCTGCAGAGTGGTGACTGTCGCTTGAGTCCACCACGGCAACCCAGGCGCTGGTATCCACGAAGACGCGGCGCGTCATCGCTTCCACTCCTTTTCAATCTCCTGCACAATGTATTCATCGTGGTTTTCGGCAATGTCGCTGACGCCCGAAGATACGAGTCCAATCAAGTGATAGGCGGGGTCTTCTTCGACCGGGACCTGATTCAGGAGCAAGTCAATCCCGCGCCGAATCAACTCGGAGATCGAGGCGTTTTTATCCTTCGCCAGCCGCCGCAGCGCCCGGTTCTGCCGTTCATCCACGTAAATTTGAATGGGGTGTTTGATCAGAGCCATAGCATCCTCCTTTCATGATATACATCACTATTATATCATGAAGCCGCGTTACTCCTTCACGCTTATCTCGATCCCTCTCTTCATCAACTGCTCCAGCAACTCCTCCGGCGACTCGTACCACTGGCCCCACTTGCGTGAAATGTGTTCGGTCAAGGAGGAATTTTTAAGCCAAACATAGGTTCTATCATTCCTGCCGCGTGCTATAATCCAATCGAACTCACCGATCACTGGTTACTGGTAATGTCCTTCGCCCACCTCCACGTCCATACTGAATACTCCCTGCTCGACGGCTTCAGCAACATCAAGAAGCTGGTCAAGCGCGCCAAAGAGATGAACATGCCGGCCCTGGCCATCACCGACCACGGCACGATGTTCGGCGTGATCGAGTTCTACCACGCCGCTAAAGAAGCCGGCATCAAGCCCATCATCGGACTGGAAACGTACATGGCAGCGCGGACGATGAAGGAGCACGACGCGAAGGAAGACCGCAAGTCCTCGCACCTGCTGCTGCTGGCTGAGAACGAGACCGGTTACAAGAACCTGCTCGAAATCGCCTCCGCGGCGCAGCTCGAAGGCTTTTACTACTATCCCCGCATTGACAAGGAATTCCTCGCCAAACACGCCGAAGGGCTGATCTGTTCTTCCGGCTGCATGTCCGCAGAGGTGCCGCGCCTGCTCGAAAACGGTCAGGTGGACGCGGCCCGCAAGACGCTCGACTATTACTACGAAGTTTTTGGCAAGGATAACTTCTACCTCGAGCTTCAGCAGCACGACATCCCTGCCCTCGAAACCATCAACAAGAACCTGCTCGACCTGGGCCACCGCTACGATTCCCGTTTCATCGCCACCAACGACGTGCACTATATCAATGCCGAGGACGCCCGCCTGCAGGACATCCTGCTCGCCATCCAGACCGGCGCGCTGCTCACCGATCCCGACCGGATGCGCATGACCGATCCATCGTACTACCTGCGCTCGCCGGAGGAAATGTCGCGCCTGTTCGCCGAGGTCCCCCAGGCGCTGGCAAACACCCTGCTGGTTGCCGAGCGCTGCAATGTGAACCTGGAAGTCGAGAATTACCGCCTGCCAAAATTTGAGGTCCCGGAGGGGTACACGGCGGAGACCTATCTCCAGTCGCTGTGCGCGGATGGGGCAGCGCGTCGCTATGGGGAACGCGCGGACAGTTCCGAGGTCCGCACCCGCCTCGACTACGAGCTGGGCGTCATCCACAAGATGGGATTCGACGCCTACTTCCTCATCGTCTGGGACCTGTGCCGCTACGCCCGTGAACGGGACATCTGGTACAACGCGCGTGGTTCAGCGGCCGGTTCGATCGTCGCCTACATGTTGGATATCACGCTGGTTGATCCGCTACAACACGAACTGCTCTTCGAGCGCTTCCTGAACCCGGGCCGCATCTCGATGCCGGATATTGACCTGGACTTCCGCGACGACCGCCGCGCCGAGATGTTGGAATACACCGTCCAAAAGTACGGGCAGGACAAGGTCGCCCAGATCATCACCTTTGGCACGTTGGGGGCACGTGGCGCCTTGCGGGATGTGGGCCGCGTGAAAGATATTCCTCTCCCCGAAGTGGATCGGGTTGCCAAACTCGTCCCGAATATCCCCGGCAAGCCGATGACACTGGCCGAGGCCGTGGAGCAGGTTGCGGAGTTAAAGAAAGAATATGAGTCGGCGGATCACATCCGTGAACTGATTGATATCGCCAGCAAGATGGAAGGCGTGGTCCGCAACGCGGGGACGCACGCGGCGGGTGTGGTCATCTCGGATAAGCCGCTGATCGAATACTTGCCGCTGCACCGCCCAACCTCCAACGCCGAAGAGACGCCCATCAAGACCGTCACCCAGTTCGAGATGGGTATGTTGGAAAAGCTCAAAATGCTCAAGGTGGATTTCCTCGGGCTGGCCACGCTGACCATCATGGCGCGTGCCTGCGACCTGATCCAGCAGCGGCATAGGGTCAAACTGAATCTGGATAACATCCCCACCGACGATGCCGAGACTTACACTATGCTGGGTGAAGGCAGTACGGCCGGCGTCTTCCAACTGGAAGGTTCGGGCATGACCCGCTGGCTGGTTCAGATGAAGCCAACCGCGCTGGAACATGTGATTGCCATGGTGGCGCTCTTTCGCCCCGGCCCGATGGAATTCATCCCCGATTACATCAGCCGTATGCACGGCGAAAGCCTGGCCGAATACCGTCACCCCTCACTCGAACCTATCTTCCGCTCAACATTCGGAATTCCTGTCTATCAAGAACAGTTGATGCGCGCCGCGGTCGAACTGGCCGGATACACGCCTTCCGAAGCCGACGACCTGCGCAGCGCCATCTCCAAGAAGAAGAAAAAGGAGATCGAAAAGCATCGCGGCAAGTTCATCACCGGCGCGACGATGCACGGCATCCCGGAAAAAACCGCCGAGGCCATCTACGCCGATTGGGAAGAGTTTGCGCGGTATGGATTCAATAAGAGCCATGCGGCGGACTATGGCGTTATCGCCGTCCAGACGGCATATCTGAAGCGCCACTACCCGGTCGAGTACATGACCGCCCTGCTCTCGGTCTCGAAGAACCAGATTGAAAAAGTAGCCCTCTACGTGGCTGAAGCCCGCAGCATAGGCATCCAAGTCTTGCCGCCGGATATCAATGCCAGCGATTGGGATTTCACCATCGAGCCGCCATCCGCCATCCGCTTTGGGCTGGGCGCGGTCAAGAACGCCGGTCAGGGCGCAGTGGAGTTGATCCTGAAGGCGCGCTCCGAAGGCCCCTTCACCAGCCTGAACAACTTTGCCCGGCGGGTTGACCTGCGCGCGGTCGGCAAGCGCGCCCTGGAGTGCCTGATCAAAGTGGGCGCACTGGATGCCTTCGGCCAGCGGGCGGCCCTGCTGGCAGCCCTCGAACGCGTCGTGGCCGTCAGCACGGCCCACTTCCGCGCCGAGCAGATGGGCCAGATGAGCCTCTTCGGCGCGGCGACCGGCGTCAGCGATAACATCAGCCTGCCAGACGTCCCTGACCTCGACCGCCGCGAGCAGCTCAACTGGGAGCGCGAGCTGATTGGCCTGTACGTCTCCGAGCACCCGCTCACACAGCACATGGCGGCGCTCACGAAAATCGTCAGCTACTTCTCCGGTCAACTCGGCGAAGCCGCGCATCAGGAGCCAGTCCGCGTGGCCGGCATGGTGACAGGCATCCGCCCACACACGACCAAGACCGGCAAAATGATGGGTTGGGTTACCCTCGAAGACTTGCAAGGGAACATCGAACTGGTGCTCTTCCCGCGCACCTGGGAGAAATATGAGACCAGCCTCGAAGTCGGCGGGATCATCCTCGCCGAAGGCAAAGTGGACGCCCAGTCCACCCCGCCGAAAATATTGGTGGACAAAATTCGCACCAATATCGAACTGACCGTTTCTGCTGACGAGAAATCCTCCCAGCCAGTCAAACCCGCAGCGGACTCCCCGCGGCCTGTTTCCCGCGTTCAGAAACCGGCGCCAACCCGACGCGTCTCCGAACCTTCCGCTACTTACAAGAAGTCCTCCCCCTCGTCGGGAGGGACGGGAGGGGGTTCCGAAAATGTACCTCCCCCACCCGAAGCATTCCCGCCAGGCTGGGAGGAGACCTCCTCATCTCTTGCTCCCCTGCCCCCCAGCTTCTCTGCTCCCTTGCCCCCCAGCTCTCCCGTAGGGCATTCGTTGTCACCTGCTTCTCCGCGCCCAGCCTCTCCTTCCCCGAACCTGGATGCCGATCATCCCCCGCAGATGATCACCGCCATCCTGCATCCCAGCGATGACCCGATCCGCGATCAGCGCCGTATCCGCCGCCTGCACGGGACGTTCATTTCTTACCCCGGCAGGGATCATTTCACCTTGCACATTTTCGAGAACGGGCGCGGCCACCTGATCGAATTCCCCAACGATACCACCCACCTGTGCGCCGAATTGCTTGATAAACTCAAGGGCATGGTCGGCGAAGAGAACGTCCGCATCGAGCCGATTACGTACCAGTGATCAGTTTTCAGTCATCAGTGAAATGACCGCGCTGATGATGGTAGCTTGAAATATGGCTACCATTACTGTTCGGGTAAAACACGTCACAGCAATCGAGCCGATTACCTATCAAAAACAAACGGCAGGGATAATGGTAGCCCGAAATCAGTAATGATACCTTGCCTGCAAGAAATCAATCCGGTCATCTCGCACCAGATAGACGATGCGATGTTCCTGCGTCAGCCGTCGGGACCAGGCTCCCGGTGCGAGGTAGCGCAGCGGTTCCGGCTTGCCGACGCCCTGGAAGGGATCACGAAGAATGGCCTCGATCAAGTCAAAAGCGCGCAGGGCCAGCTTGCGGTCGGTCTCTACCCAGTAACGTAAATCTTCCAGGAATTCTGGCTGGAAGACGGCCTCACGCCTTTTCAGGCTCAAACCCCACCTCTTGGTGTAATTCGGCCATGGTCAAAGGTTGGCCTTCGTTCTTCAGGGCGCGGCCCAACGCGGCCAGCAGGCGCTCGGCGTTTTTTGGTGAGCGCAACAGGTAAGCCGTTTCGGTCAGGCTGGAGAGTTCCGCAGCCGAGATGAGGGCCACATCCTCCGCGCCGCGGCGCTGGATGACGACCACTTCGCGGTCGCGGGTGACTTTGTCCAGCAATTTTGCGAACCCGGCGCGTGCCTGGGTATAGGTGGTGTGCAGGGACATTGATCTTCTCCATTCTGTACAGGAATACTGTACAGTAATATAGCGAGAATGTCAAGAGGCCAAATCATCCCGCCGCGTGGTGCATCCGGATTTCGTTGCAGCGTGGGCAATCGGTCTGCTGGCACAGTAACGCCAGCGGGTCATTTTTTATCCGCTCGATGACTGCTTTGAACAATATTTTGAGCGGCACAGCCTGCACGGCTGCGTTCCCGATTTTCGCCTGCCGTGTGTATCTTTCCACCTCCGGCGCGATGGACTGGAATCCCGCCGAGCAGCCTGGAAAGCCGGGACACTCGCGCACGCCCTGCGGGGTCAGCGCCCAGCGGACGAACTGTTTCCGCCCGGCCAGCTTTTCGGCGTAGTGGATGCTGCTGTTGACGGTGTGATCCATCCCCAGCAAGAGCACCCAGCCATCCTGCTTTGCCAGCGCGCCGATGGGGGCCAGCGGATTGGTGAGGATCTGCTCGGCAAGCGCCGCCCTGGCGTTGACGCCTGCAAAGGACAAAATGGGATGCGCCGAACGACCGGCGCGCGGGCGTTTTCGCAGCGTCTCCGCGACGGCGCCCATCAGCGGGTCGGCGGGCATCTGCGGGTCGAAGAACTCGGCCATGCGGTTGGCGTCCGCGCCGGAGCCGTAGATGATAGCATTGGTTTCCGGCCCAGATGACGGGATGATCATCGTTCTATAGGTAAAAGCCGGCATGACCACTGAGTCGAAGACCGCCAGCAGTGCGCTAACCAGTGTCTCCGCGCCGCCGTCAATCTTTCCAAACGCTGACAATGACGCGTGAACGATGACTGGCTTCTCGCCCAATTCCAGGGAACGAAAACCGATCAATATATCTTGTAGTCGCGTGGTCATGTGGTCAGTCCCTCACCTCCTCTCAAATGACCATTCGACCACACGACTACGTGACCATCTGACCATCAGACTACCCGACTAACTATCCGACCACGCGACTATAAAATCATCCGACTATCAGACTACCCGACTAACGCCCTTTCCACTCCGGCTTTCTCTTCTCCACGAACGCCTTCATGCCTTCCTTCTGGTCTTCGCTGGCAAACAGCATGTAGAACGCGCGGCGTTCGGCTTCCAACCCCTCGGTCAGGGATAACTCAAAAGCCTTGTTGACAGCCTCCTTACCCAGCCGCGCGGCTAACGGGGCGCGGCCAGCCACCTCGGCTGCCAGCGCC
>Ga0210023_1003380_pt1 | contig 10052 bp, 9 predicted proteins | sample CryGeymeta201524_FD_183987 | JGI IMG/M metagenome (GOLD analysis project Ga0210023, IMG submission 183987) | Groundwater microbial communities from Crystal Geyser aquifers in Utah, USA - Crystal Geyser metaG 2015-24 (SPAdes) (version 2) | ecosystem: Environmental > Aquatic > Deep subsurface >... | reverse complement strand
CTCTCATAGTGATCCGTCTTAACCTCCTTCATCTCTTGATGACGGATCTCTATCATATTTCAAGCCGGGTTACCCATACATTTTAGCGAGGAGCCATTTTTAAGGTTTTTATCAGGCAGTCTTTTAACGAGATTTTCGGAACCGCCACATTAAGTTTAATTGCCCTATTTTCTAAAAAATCCTTTACCTCTTTCTCATCTATTAATTCGTATCCAACTTCTCTTGAGATTATCTGGTCAAAAGGAGTTTTGCTTATTATTCTTTTTCCATCAAGATAAGATATGAGGCTGTTAAGAACCTGTGTTCTTAATTCATCCTTATTGGTAAAACGTTTATAGATATATGAGTTCCTGACAGCCTCAACGAACTTTTGAGTATCTTTGTCTCTTTGAGAGTCATTCTTTCCCTTTATAAAGATCAAAACTTCCTCTTTAGGTTTTGTTTTGATAAACCTTCTGAATTCTCTTTCAGTAGGAGAAAAACCATCTTTGCCTTTAATACCGTATTCATTACCGATTATCCCAATGTAGATATCGCTATTATCTATCTGTTTGAGATAAGTTGTGACAGGTGATTTCCCTTTTGCGGGTGAATCTTCAAAAAGAAATACATCAAAAAAATCTCGTAAAGTTGAATTGCTAAGTATTATTTCCTTTACTGCTGCTCTTTCTTCTTTAAGCTCTTTCTGATGAGCGCTTACGAATATTCTATATTGCTTCATGCAGTAAACAGCCTTTCTTTGGTCTCCTTTATAATATCTTTAGGGTCGCCGAGAATTTTTAGAGCTTGGAGACCACCGGCTTGAATGACATCAGGCGCATTAAACACATGAGGATTTTCCAACTCCTCAGTTCCGCCTTTCTCGAACTGCTTTGAAAGGGCAAGTAAGGTATCCTTAGTTTTCCCCGGAAGTTTCCTTAGCCAATCACTGTGTTTATGTTGTAAGCTTGAAACACGATCCTGCCGATTTTTTGGAGCAATCCCATATCCGATTTCAGCTAAAATATCGTAAAAGTCGTAATCCTGCTGTTTCAGCAACTCCCTAAGTAATCGCAGTCCTCTTCCATCATCAGGAAGTTGGTCTATGAGAATTTTCCGTTTCTGAGGATCTATCCAGGAATCCCTCAAATCATCGAGGGTTTTCACCTCCTCGGTTAAACGAGAAGCTATCATTTGTCTGCATTCCTCAACCGAGACCATTCCAAGCTTACCTTTAACCGTTGTAACGATATAAGTACCAGCAGGATTGATATGCACATCAAAACCTTCTACACGAATTATCTTTTCAGGAGGCAATGGAGGACCTGGTGGAGTTGGATGTTTAGGCCTAGCGATCAAATCCTTACCCAGGAGCCGCGTGGCATTCGTGTAATCATAAACACGAAACATTAATTTGTTGGTCGGAAGATGAATCCTCGAACCTCTCCCCATCATCTGCTGAAAAGAGATGGGCGACCGAACATATCTGAAAAAGACCACATTGCGAAGAATGGGAACATCAACACCGGTCGTGATTAAATCAACAGTGGTAGCGATGAGGTGACTTCGTTCAGACCCTCTTAAATCAGAAATGTACTGGCTACCGCCAACAGCAGCAGTGCATTTGAAGGCATAAGGTTCCAATCTTTCTTGCCCATTTTTGAGACACCAGTCAGCATAAAGATTGTTCATCTCTGCGGCAACAGTATCTGCATGAGTATCACGGACACAGAAAATGACCGTTTTCTGATTAGGTCCCCCTGTTTGAAGAAACATCTCAAAAAGGTCTTCACACCATGCCTTAACTCTATCCGGGAGTTGAATCAAGGCTTCGAAGGAGGGAGCCTCGTATCGCGCTCTTGCTTCCGCAACCATAAGGGGATGTCCTGTAATGGTATCCTTCGCTCCCAAGAGCTCAATATCTTCACGAGTTACCCCTCTCTCGTCTAAATCTGTTATCCTTCTGATGATTTCACACGCAGGGAGATAACCGTCTTCAATCCCTTGTACCATATCGTATTCATACACCGGTTCACCAAAATACTGGAGATTATTAGCCGTTATCTCCGCATCCTCTTTACGTTCTTCTTCTGATCCGCCTTCCCAGTGGCGCGGGGTTGCTGTAAGTCCTATCTGAACAGCATCCAGATTCCTTTTCAGCACAATACTCCATTTGCCCCAGGCACTTCGATGGCACTCGTCAATAATGATATGACTGAAATAATTTTCCGGGTAGTTTTCCAGAAAAAATTTGGCATCTTCGGCTTCACCTGCCACATTGAGTGTTTGGTAAGTTGCAATCAATATGCGGGCATTCTTCTGAGGATTTCCTGTGCTGACCTCTGCGGCCTCAGCCCCAAAGACAAGGTTGAAAGCACGAATTCCTTGATCTCGTAATTCGTCTCTATCGCAAACGAATAAAGCCCGGCGTAGCTGCCCAGCATCTGCAATCCTTTTCAAAACATGAACCGCGATAAAGGTCTTTCCTGAGCCTGTGGCAAGGTAGAGAAGAATTCTCTTCTCATCTCTGGCTATTTTCTCCAATGCGGCGCGGATTGCAGCATCCTGATAGTATCTACGACTTGCCTCACCACCAGAATATGGGACTAGTAAGGGCTCGGCATTTTTACTCTCCAATGAGACGCCAATGCCATTCTCATAGCGTTGGCGTAGCTCCAATGGAGTTGGAAATTCTTTTATTGGCAAGGGTTGTGAGGTTATTCCCCTAAAGTGGTCATATTCTACAAAGAGGTGACCATTGGAGGAGTAGACAAAAGGCACATGGTTCAATCGGGCATATTTCTTTGCCTGCTCAAGTCCTTTATCATGGGGTTCGTCACTTCGCTTGGCTTCGATCAGGGCAATGGCAACAGGTTGGGTATTGATATTGACCCTTACCCTTAGAAGATAATCTGTCCTGCCTCTTTCTCTCCTCCTCGGTTTACCGTCAATAATATCAATTCCGCACTCAGTCTCTTCACGACGAATAAGATCCTCTGTCCAGCCCCGTTGATGAAGAGCAGGGTCAATCAATTTCGCTTTGGTATCTGCCTCACTTAGATGCATATCTTTTTTTCCTCTTGCCCCAGGTGTGGTAGGCAATAATCACAGCATATTAATCGGGTCAACATCCACGGACAATGTAACCCCCCTTTCTTTTATCCTTAAAGGTGCTTCTTGTATTACCTGTTTTGCGAAAGAGTGAAGCAGATTTGATTTCTTACCCTTGATCAACATCTGCCATCGATACTTACCTCTTAGCTTTTCAAGGGGTGCAGTAACCGGTCCAAGTATCTCTATATACTTATGGTAATTACTGTTTTTCTCCAACAGATATTTACTGAATTCTCCCAGGTCCTCGGCGTATTCTGCCGTATTTTTTTTGCTGTTACCTGAAACCCTGAAGTTAATAAGACGGCAAAAAGGGGGGTAGTTCAACTCTCTCCGAAAAACAATCTCTTCTTTATAAAAATTTGTAAAATCATGGAGTCTGGCCTGCTGTATGCTATAATGCTCGGGATTAAAGGTTTGGACAATAACCTTTCCCAGGAGTGTCCCCCTTCCAGCCCGGCCGGCTACCTGAGTCAACATCTGAAAGGTCCTTTCACCTGCCCGAAAATCAGGGAAACCCAGGGAGGTGTCGGCAGAAATAACCCCTACCAGAGTTATTTTTGGCAGGTCATGTCCCTTAGCGATCATCTGGGTACCAATAAGTATATCTGTCTCTCCTGCTTCGAATTTCTCTAATATTCTATGGTGAGATCTCTTTCTGGCAGTAGTATCTCTGTCCATCCTTGCAACCCTGGCACCAGGAAAAAGCCTCTTTGCTTCTTCCTCTACCCCCTGGGTACCCAGCCCAAACGATCGGACCCCTGGCTTTCTACATCCTGAACAGAGGTTTGGCATTTGTTTGGAATAATCACAGTAATGGCAATGGAGGGCATCCCCTTTGAGATGATGGACAAGGGAGACACTGCAGTTAAGACATTTAATAATTAATCCGCACTTCTCACAGATAGCAAAGGTTGCAAGCCCCCGTCGGTTTAGAAATAAGAGAACCTGCTCTTTTTTTACCAGAGTCTCTTCGATAGCTTTTTCCAATCTATTTGAAAATATCAGACCTTTCCGGAAACTCTCTTTAACCTCATCTCTCATGTCTACCACTTCTACCAATGGGAGGGGCCTATTCTCGATCCTCTCGGGCAGACTCAAGGGGATCAACTTGCCAGTTTTGGAATTATAATAGGATTCCAGAGAGGGTGTAGCCGAACCCATAATTACTGCTGCCTTTGCTAACTTACCCCTTACCATTGCCAGGTCCCTTGCACTGTACCGTAGCTTATCTTCCTGTTTGTAGGAAGTCTCGTGTTCTTCATCTACGATAATTATCCCAAGATTTCCAAAAGGGGCAAAGATAGCAGAGCGAACCCCTATGGCTATCTTGACCTCCCCTTTCTTTATCCGTCTCCATTCATCGTATCTCTCCCCTTCCGATAGCCCACTATGTAAGAGGGCTATGTTATTGCCGAATCGCGACTTAAAGCGACTCACTAACTGAGGTGTCAGGGATATCTCGGGAACCAGGACGATTGCTTCTTTGCCCAATCTTATCACCTCTTCAATAGACCTCAGGTAGACCTCGGTCTTGCCGCTCCCTGTTACACCATGGAGGAGAAAAGGAGAGAACTTGCCGGAGCTGATTCCTTTAATAATCCTGTTTAGAACCTCCTGCTGCATCTTCATCAACCTTGGTGGGGTATCCTGGCTATAAGCATATTCTGCAAAGGGATCACGATACACCTCTTCATAGGACACAGAGATTAATCCCTTCTCCTTAAGCCTTTTAACACTGATGGATGGATTGCCGAACTCTTTTTTAAGCATTCGAAAAGGCACCTTCTCTTTATCTCTTACAAATTTGAATATAGTGGCCTGTTTGGGTGCCTTTTTTTCCAATATATCCATATAGGAGGTAAAATCTTCTTTAGATAGGCTATCCCTTTCATATTTTACGAATCTCTCAGTTTTAGGCTTAATCCTTCTCCCCTTCTGTTTGAATTCTATATTAACCAGCCCTTCATCCCTTAACTTAAACAGCAGAGAGCGGGGGTTATTTACAGTAAGCCTCTTTATAAGGTGCTTTAATCTAACGCCTTTTCCCCCTGAAATTTCCTTTAATATCCGATAAGTTCCGTTAGGGACAGCATCCCTGACGGGATAAACAGGAGAGCTGCCATTGTATGATGCGAGAATGTTGGCACCCTTTTCAGCAAGGGAAAGTATTTGTAATGTCTCAATATTAATTCCCTTGGGCAGGGCAGTCTTTATCACTTCCCCTATAGGAGAGAAATAGTAGCTTGAGACCCAGCGGTAAAAGATTAATTCGTCTCTCTTAAATAGAGGAAGATCGTCCAGGACATCCAGGACATCTTTGGTATTTTTGATCTCGATCTCTGAAGGGAACCCCAGGACATAACCGGTTATCCTCCTTTTGCCCAAAGGAACCAGCACCCTTTTGCCTATCTCCAGGTTGTCCCTTAAGTTTTCCGGCACCTGATAATAAAAGGTCTTTGAAAGTGGCAGACTTAGGGCTACTTCAACAAATCCTTTATCTTCCATCAGTTGTTTTGCTTTTACGACCAGAGTTTCCGGTATCATTGGGCATTTCAGAACTCGTAAAATATCTTTCTGGTTCTTTCCTGGTTGTCCACAATATACAGAAGATCGAATCTTTTTAGTTCATTTATTAACTTGTTGAGTTCTTCCCTCTCGATATTCTTCATGCGGATATAAACCTGCCGATAGCCTTTCTCAGCATGTTCATAGGATGTCATGATGCTAAGCATGCTTCCCCCATAGGACCGGAATACATCGGCTACCTCCTTGATAGAACCAGATTTATCGGGAAGATTAAAGGCAAACTGAATACCGCCCTGTTTAATACCAGTCATGCTGATAAGTACCTTAAATATATCAGATTCGGTAATTATGCCTATCAGTTTTCCATTGGAATCAATCACTGGAAGACTCCCGATCTTCTGTTCTAACATGACCACCGCGGCTTCTTCCACCGTATCGTGGGGGGAGATAGTCTTTGGGTTGGCACTCATGATATCCTTCACTTTAATCTTTTCAATAAGATAGTTCAGTTCACTGACTGCCAGGGCATTGGCCTGGGAAGCAGACTCCCTGTTAATATCAAGATATGATACTATTCCCTTTAGTCTATCCTTCTTCAAGACAGGGATGCGGCGAATGTTATAATCTTCCATTAACTTTATTGCAGTCTTCATTGAATCATCAATGTCAACTGTAATGACATCTTTGGACATCCAATTTTTTACCAGCATGTGGGCGTTCCCCTTTCATCCCCCTTCCCCCAGGAAGCTTTTCAGGTCTCCTCCGGAGGGAGGTATAGAGTTCCTCTTAACACCTCTTTCTTATCTTCTCCATGTAGCACTCCTCGCAAAAAACAGCCTCTCCTTCCTTCACAGCCTCATCCTCTTCTATCTCTGTCTTGCAGATGTCACATTTTACTTTCATAATCTCACCCCTTTCTGTCATTTTTTAATCCTACTCCGACAAATGGTCATTCCGAGGAGCAAGGCGACAAGGCTTGTCCTGAGCATAGCGAAGGAACTCCATATGAGATTCTTTACTACCTACGGTTGTTCAGAATGACAAGACAAAAAAATGCAGGAGTAATATTAATAATATTTATGTTAAATATATCAACCACAAAGAACTGTGTCAAGCCAAGAATCTTCTATCTTTCTCTGTGATTCAGACAGTAGACCATAGACATCAGACATTATAGACTAAGGGGAAGGAAATGGCAAGAGATTATACAAAGATAAAGGGTATCCGTTCACAGTTTATGGTTTGCAGTTAACAGTTGGCAAAAATGCTCCAAGCTTTATATAATAACAGCAAGCTTAAGCTTGCTGTTGTGATGCCTGCTGTTGTAATTACCGTAAACTGAGAACCGTGAACGGTTACAGAAAAGTCTGGTGTCTAGAGTCTGAAGTCCAGTGTCTGAATTGCAGATAATCGGACATTAAAATTGACTTTCAATTTGAATTATGTGTATTATCCAGAAGGTCAGTAATACAGTAGGGACATCATAAAAACAATACTCTGGAGGTATAAAAGATGGCTATAACCTTTGAGAAGTTCACGGAAGAGTGTAAGTTTTTAAGTCCGATGAAGGACTTTGAACCTGACACACAGATCATCGAATACCGATTGGATCCTTTGACCAAGGATAGCACCTATCTTAATATTACTGCACTTGAAGCAGGGACGAAGTGGTCTTTGGCGATGGATGATGAGGAGCTAAAGCAGACCATCGAAAAGTCACGGAAGGGCTGTTTCATGTGCAAAGAAACTGTGAGTAAAGCTACCCCTAAATATCTGGAGAATATCTTGCCTGAAGGCAGGCTAAGGGTTGGGCAGACTATCCTGTTCCCGAATACATTTGGGCTGGCAAGGTATTCTGCTGTGCTCACCTATCCTGATAACCACTTCTTCAGTTTAGATGAATATACCCCTGAAGTCCTGATTGATACCTTTACCTGTGCACTGGAGTTCATAAAAAGGGTATACAAGGAAGATAAAAAGGCAAAACATGCTGCTTTCGGCTGTAATTATCTCTTTCCTGCTGGGTCGTCTACTGTTCATTCCCACTTTCACCTATTTGTAACTGCCTTTCCCTTTGATTCCATAAAGAGATTGGCTACAGAGAGTAGGCGTTATTTCAATGAAAATTCCAAAAGTTACTGGTCTGATCTTGTTGAGACAGAGAAGAAAAAAGGAGAGAGGTACATTGGCACGGTTGGTAATACCCACTGGCTTGTACCCTATGCCCCAAGTGGTACTAAAGAAGTACAGGGATTTATAGAAGGCAAATCGAACTTTATCGAGTTTGAAAAGGAAGACATAGAAAACCTATCAAAAGGGCTGTCCATGGTTTTAAAGTACTATAGCAGCCAGAACGTAACCTCCTTCAATCTTATTGCCTATTCAGGGCCTCTGGGAGAAGAACAGGGGTACTTCTGGCCGGGCATAAAGATTGTTACAAGAGGTTATCTGCCACCTTACTACACAAGTGATATCACGTGGAGGCAGAAACTGCTTCTTCGAAGGGAGGAGTGGTTTGAATTACCTGAAACGGTAGCTTTTCAACTCAAAGAGGTATTTACGGACTAAAATAGATTAGCTGGTCAGATACAGATGGGTGATTAGGTGATGGATTTAGGTTGATAAAAGGTATTGCTTTTTCCAGGATAATTCGATAAAAGAGAAGTACAAAATTGAGGGAGCTGATTGATGCGATTCATACCAAGGGAAGGAAAATTTTTTGACTATTTTGAAGAACTCGCGGAGAAGATCGAAGAGGGAGGGATACTCTTTCTGGAAATGGTTGAAAGCTATGAGTATTCCGAACCAAAGATTGCAAAACTGAAGGGAATCGAAAACGAGGCAGACAATATCACTCATAAGACTTATGAAAAGATGCACAAGACCTTCATTACCCCTTTAGACCGCGAAGACATCTATAACCTGGTCAACAAGATGGATAGTGTCCTCGATATGATCGAGGCCTCAGCCTCAAGGATGTACCTTTATAAGGTTAAAAAACCGGCAAAGGAGATTGTGGCTCAGGCCAAGATTTTAAATGAGGCAATCAGAAGGATAAAGAGAATCGTTCATGGTCTCAGGGACATGAAGAATGCCAAAATGATCCTGGATGCGTGTGTAGAGATCAATACCCTCGAAAACGAAGCTGACCATATCATGAGAACAACAATGGCTTCTCTGTTTGAACATGAAAAAGATGTCTTCGAGCTGATTAAATGGAAAGAAATATTTGAAATAATTGAGGAGGCTATGGATGTTTGCGAGGATGTCTCCAATATTGTAGAAGGTATCGTTCTAAAAAATGCTTGAGTCTTTAACCTTTGTTGTTCTGGTAGCCCTGGTTTTCGATTTTCTTAACGGTTTTCATGACGCTGCCAACTCGATTTCAACCATTGTTTCCACCAGGGTCCTCTCACCGCAATATGCCGTCATCTGGGCAGCTTTCTTCAACTTCGTGGCTGCCTTTTTGATAGGCGTACAGGTTGCCCATACTATTGGTACCGGCATCATCAACCCCGCCATTGTTGAAAACAGAATCATCCTCTCTGCCCTGGGAGGGGCCATTGCCTGGAACATCATCACCTGGTATTTCGGGTTGCCCAGCAGTTCTTCCCATGCCCTCATCGGTGGCCTCATAGGCGCGGGTCTGGTAAGGGGGGCACCGCGGTACTTGTTTTAGGCGGCATAATAAAAACAGCCGTTTTTATCGTTCTTTCCCCCACAATGGGTCTGGTACTCGGCCTGGCCATAATGATCTTAGTCCTGAACATCAACTACCGTTCCACTGTTGCCAGATCAAACAAGATATTCCGCAAGTTGCAGCTTATATCCGCGGCAGTATACAGCCTGGGTCACGGTATGAACGATGCCCAGAAAACCATGGGTATAATCGCCATTATTCTCTATAACAGAGGTCTCCTGGGACCGACCTTTTATATTCCTTTCTGGATCGTCATCCTCTGTCATGCCGTCATTGCCATGGGAACCATGGCTGGAGGATGGCGCATCGTCAAGACAATGGGCACGAAAATCACAAAGCTGCGACCTATCGGTGGCTTTTGCGCGGAAACTGCGGCAGCCATTACCATCATTGGAGCTTCCTTTGCCGGTATCCCCGTCAGCACGACCCATACCATTACTGGCGCCATAGTGGGGGTGGGTACAACGAAGCGCATAACCGCTGTTCGCTGGGGAGTGGCCGGTACTATTGTCTGGGCGTGGATATTGACGATCCCTATATCAGCACTGATCTCGGCTGCCATTTATGTGGTGTTGAAAATTTTCCTATAACCTTTCTTCCCTTCTGAAAAAGGACAATAAAGGACAATAAAAAAGCTTGCATTTCCATAAAATATCATGTAGTATGAATTCCAGTTGATGTGCAGTACCTGTTTGTTGTTACCGTAGTTACAAAGAAGACGACCGCACAATCC
>Ga0210023_1003365_pt1 | contig 10072 bp, 15 predicted proteins | sample CryGeymeta201524_FD_183987 | JGI IMG/M metagenome (GOLD analysis project Ga0210023, IMG submission 183987) | Groundwater microbial communities from Crystal Geyser aquifers in Utah, USA - Crystal Geyser metaG 2015-24 (SPAdes) (version 2) | ecosystem: Environmental > Aquatic > Deep subsurface >... | reverse complement strand
GCGCTTGGAGCGCTTTTTGTGGGTTTTATTCTGTGGCTTTTAGGATGGCTAATTAGCTTTTTGCGTGGGATTTTTGTTAAGAATAATTCGCAGTTTAGGCAGTACATTAAGGAAATTTCAACCTAGTATTGCCTAACGAATAAGGATAGAGAAAAAAGCATAAGGGGTTAGACCTACAAATTTCAAAATTCATGATACTCTCTACGAAATGATAGAAGAGCAGTTATCATTCGATGGAGGAGACCATGGCACGCCCGTTAAGGATTATGTAACCAGGCGCATGTTATCATGTCACATCGTAACTGTTCAGGAACCTTGGAGTAAAAATGACCGTGAGAGTCAAGGGCACCTCGCGCAGAGCCGCAAAGACGCAGAGAAAATCCCGAGACTTATGGCTTGAAAACAGAGCATAACTTTTGTTTTTCTCCAGCTTAATCGGTTCTTTGTGCCTGGTTTACTCTAAAAGGTTTTTGCCCTTCTTTGCGGCTTTGCGGCTCTGCGCGAGCAAGCTTTTTTGACCGTAAAGGTCTCTCGACCAAGAAAGAGCTGAATGGTTACGTCACATCGAGAGGCAATGAGCAGAAGGATGTCTTCAATAGTCGGCGCGACAGGGAAAAGTTTCTCGAATATCTAGAATCGCATACGTAATCTAAACATGTTTGAACCTGCCCTCTCCTCTACCCTATGGCTTCTGCCGGTGATGCGAGGCGTCAGCTCAGACAGCAGGCCTGGTTGACAATGCCCCGCACGCGTCGTACGATTTAACGTACGTAAAGGAGGTGCCCATGACCACCATCACTGCAACCGAAGCCAGAACGCTTCTCTATAAACTCCTCGATGACGTATCCGAATCGCACGAGCCCATCCAGATCACCGGCAAGCGCAACAACGCGGTTCTGATTGCCGAGGATGATTGGCGTGCTGTACAAGAGACACTCTATCTGCATTCTGTTTCCGGCATGAAGGAGTCGATCATTGACGGCATGAAAACGCCTGTCGAAGCGTGCGATGAGGAATTGGACTGGTGAGTTGGAAGCTGGTCTATACCAGGCATGCTCAGAAAGATGCAAAGAAGCTTGCCACTTCTGGGTTGAAACAAAATGCACAGCAATTGCTCGACATCTTTGCAGAGAATCCCTTTCAAAATCCACCGCCATACGAAAAGCTCGTTGGCGACTTAACGGGTGCTTACTCGCGTCGTATCAACATCAAACATCGACTTGTCTATCAGGTTCTCGAGGATTTTCGTACGGTGAAGGTACTACGCATGTGGACGCACTATGAATAGGAGCTGACCAAACGCACAAGCGAATCGGATGTGCAGGCGCTCCCGTTAGAACGTCTGATTGTAAGCGGCCACCTGAATTAGCACCAATTTCCACCTGATTTGGCACTAAAAATAAAGGAGAGAAAATCAGCTGGCACTAACCTTGCTTAAATGGTCCACCTCACCGCTCCCGGCAAGTCAATTTAACACGTCTAAAATGCTCCTTAAATACCTAATAACCTCACCCTCAAATTAAACGTATCAGCATGCTTCGCGTGGCCCTCCCACGATGCGATCACCGCATCAATATTGTCCCGCGTCGGCTTCCCTTGAGCTTTCCTTTTGTGGTGCGCTCGCAGCTTGCGTTTCATGCGGCGCACGCTGTCTTTTCTGAGTGCCCGGTGGGTGGGCCAGATGCGGTAGCCGAGAAAGTCGAGGGGCCTGCCTCCGCCGATGGAGACGGGGTAGACTTGGGTTTTGCCGTTGGTGCGCAGGGCGAGGGCATCCCACAGGAAGGCCTCGATCGTTTTGCGCACGGCGTGAAGGTGGGGCTTGTCGTGGTGAATGACGCAGAAATCGTCCATGTATCTCAGATATCGGGGCTCGCGCAGCTCGTGCTTGGCGAACTGGTCGAGGTCGTGCAGGTAGATGTTGGCGAAGAGCTGGCTCGTCAGATTGCCGATGGGGACGCCTCGCGGGAACGGGTCGCCAGGGTCGGCGGGGCTGTCGATGATCTCGTTGAGAAGCCACAGGGTGTCGGCGCAGGCGATGCGGCGGCGAAGCTGCCCTTTAAGGACCGGGTGGGCGATGTTGGGAAAATATTTGGCGATATCGGCCTTGAGCACGTAGACGCAGCCGTGCTCGCGCTTGACCTCGCGCATGAAGGCCTGGGCGCGGTCGGCTCCGGCGTGCGTGCCCTTGCCCGGACGGCAGGCGTAGGTGTCGCGGATGAAGCGCCGCTCCCAGATCGGCTCAATGGCTCCGACCAGGGCGTGCTGCACAATGCGGTCTTTTAGCGGCAGGGCGGCGACGATGCGCTCCTTGGGCTCGAAGATGCGAAAGGTGCGGTACGGGCCGGTGCGGTAGCTCTTCCAGATCAGGCTGTTCTGGATCTCGATCAGGTTCTCCTCCAGGTTGCGCTCGAAGGCGAGCACGTCGCCCTGCATGCGGCGCCCCTTGATGACGCGCAGCCACGCAAGGTAGAGCGACTCGAAGGTGATGATCGATGAAAAGATGTCGGTGTAGGTCTTGGCCATCTTGAGCCTTTTGGTAAAAGGCGGCCGGAGCGAAGGGTCTCCCTGGGGATACTGTCTCACCCCGGCCTGTTCATGTTTTTCGGCGCTTGGCCGAGGAGTCACGGGTCCTTTCGAAAGTGCACTGGACGTCGCCCCTTAAGGCGCCGACTTCTGGCTGTCTTCGAGAGCGGGGCGGAACCCGATGTTCGTGTTCACGTTCGAACGCTCATTGTTCAAGTTCAGGGCGAAAGACCCGGCATTCGCACCATTGTTCCAGTTGCCGCCACGGATCGGCAGACGCTCACGCCTCATGTTTACCCGCGCCCCTGTTGGTACTCTTGAACCAACCTCCCACCATGCGGCCAACTTCGTCGAGCTGCCGACTCCAGACCTCGTACTTCCTGAACGGGAGATATTCAAGCTGCATCGCCACCCGAATCTGCGAACGCAGCAGATCGAGCTCGGCATCGAGGTCCTGCATGGTGGTCTTCTTGTGGTAGCGGCGATTGCAAATAATGATCAGGCGCAACAGGCTCCACATGCTCTGACGGATCTCCTGCGAAAGCACGTGGCGCTCGGCCTTGGGAAACTGCCGCAGCGCCCCGTACCCGTAGGCGATCATGTCTTCGCACTTGCGCCGAATCTTCAATTCGTCCACGACCACAAAACCTTTCAAGGAAAAGGGCAAGACGGGCTATCGCCCGCCCCACCAGAACACAGAAAACAGATTACAGAACGAAAGCGGGGCGGACCCCGAGGTTCGTGCTCACGCTCGAACGCCCATTGGTCAAGTACAGGGCGAAAGACCCGGCATTCGCACCATTGTCCCAGCTGCCGCCACGGATCGGCAGACGCTCCCCGCCGTTGTTGACGTAGAGCCTGCCTCGGGTCATATCCGTGGCGTGAGGATGCAGCCCGAGCTGCCGGAGGATCGCGGGGATCGTCACGCCGCCCGCCGCAACGACGTCCTTGTACTGCGTGGAGGGCGTACCGGATGTCGTCACCGAGGTTGCGAGCTGTACGCTACTGACGCTGTCCCACTTGAGGGTGTTCGCCGTTCCCGGCGCCACAAGGGAGCCGTCCTGCAAGATTGCCCGCCAGGCGCTGGAACCGGCGGCGTGACTGATGGTGTTGTCGGCGGCGTTGTTGTCGGCGATGACCTGGATCTCACCGTCGACGAGGCGCATGCCGCGCTGCCACTCCCACACGTTGCCGACCAGATCGGCGATGCCGCTCGGCTCGCCGTTGTGGCGCCAAGAGGCGGGGCCTGCACCGGTCAGGGTGCGGGCGGTACCGGAGGCGAGACCGGGGTTGGCCCCGTCTTGCCGGGGGGCGGTCTCGTAGGTTGCGGTATAGTCTCGCCCGTAGTTGGTATTGCCCCGGATCGTGTCGGGGCCTTGCGACTTATGGTTGAGCAGGGCGATGGCGGCCCATTCTGCGTTGGTCATCATGTGCCAGCCCGCACCTTTGGCGCTGCATTGAACATCCGCCGTGTCGAAGTTGATGCTCGCCGCCGGATCGCGGCCCGGGAGCGACAAGGCGCGGTTATCGTGGATAACGGCCGGATACTGACCGATCCAGATCTCGCTCTTGGTCGTGCCGTTGACAATGAAGGCCGGATGCGGCACGGCGGGCCAGGTCGGGTCGATGGTGTCGAGAGTAAACATCGGGATGCGGCACATGTGGCTCGGGTATCCCTTATCATCGTACATGACGGTGACCTGACCGCCGGTGGCGGCTTCGACGGACTGGCGTAGGGAGTCTTTAATACTAATGATCATACTCATGGCGCTCTATTCTCCTTCGGCTTGGTGGGCGGCAGGGAGCGCCCAGAGGTTGATGCGGATCAGATGGATGTCGATGGGTGCGCGCTCGGTCACAGTGATGGGCTCGCCGGTCTCCGGATCGTCTTCGCCGGTTTCGACCAGGGCAAAGCGCGCAGGGGGCAACACGACGTTGGCGGCGTACCACCCGCCCCCCTGACCTTCGACGACGCACCCCTTGTCGCACAGGGACAGATCGATGGCCGTCTCCACGTCGCTTTGGCGCGCGGCAACGTCAATAATAAAATCGCCGATGGTAAGAATGCCGCCGTCCAGGGTGACCGCGACGTGCGACCCTTCCGTCATAGTGTGTATTTGCATAGAATCTCTCCTCATCCTGCTGGGTTAAGCAGCGTCCAGCGCACCTGCACGTTGTCGGCGCCGCCGTGAATCTTGATACGAAAGCCGTTCTGCTGCTTTTCAGCGATCTCCAGCACGCCGACGGCGCCCAGATCGGTCGCCGACTCCACCATGAGGTCGACGGCGTAGTTCGGCGCGTTCAGCATCGGCGCGGGCAGCGCCACGTAAGCTTCTTGCACCGTGCCAACGACCCAGCCATTATAGGGCTGGATAACGCGCCGGTCGGTCAGGGTGACGGCGGTCAAATTGTTCGCAACGTCACCCGCCGGAAGGGTCAGCTCGTAAAGCATCAAAGCGTTATCCGGTACGACCTCGGCAACATCGACGCGATAAATTCCCGCCACATTCACCAGATAGGCAAAACAGGTTTTACTGGCTGTCCCCGGGTTGGTCGGCACACTCACATGATAATCATCATCCGCCAGCTGTCGCAGACCGCCATCGCACCAGGCGCTGCTGACGCCACTGCCGACCACCCCGGACAGCGACAGATGCAGGGCGCGAATATCGGCCTTGGTCAGCACCAACCCGGCGACCACCCACTTATTCTTAAGCGTCACCACGCCCTGCGCCAGGGCGCGTTTGCGCAGATGCTCAATCGCCAGGGTATTAACGCCGGCAATCGACAGCGCCTGAGAAATAGCGGCGACAATGGTGTTTTGCGCCTCGGCGTCGATACCTGCGGCCAGCGTTTGCAGGGCATCAAGTTGGTCTTTAAGGTATTTTGTGCGGTTACCAAGCTGTTTGCCCTGCACGTTGCTGGTTCCGTTGGGGCCGCCCACTACCGGGTCGGTCGTCTCGATCTGGTAGACGCCCGCCTCCCACTGGCTGATTTCTTCAAGATTTGCCATAAATGTCTCCCTTTAAAAGATAATGGTCCAGGTGCCGGATAAGGATATATCGCTCTCTTTCTCGATCACGCCGCGCACCTTGCGCGAATAAAGCGTGCCGTCGCTGCAGATCAGGCCGAATTCGCGGATCGCCTTGCCGTTGGCCTCACTGGTCGCCAGCGTCCACTCAAAGCGCACCTGCCCGGCCGCCGGGTAGCTTTTGCCGCCGACCGGCTTGACGTAGGCCCCGGTCAGGGCGGCATCATCCGGCGAGGGGCCACCGGCGGCGGTGCCGAAACCGATTGCGGTAATTGTCTTACCCCCGCCGTCGCCGCCGATCAGGCGCGCGTGCGCGTCCCTGGCTGCCGCCAGAATCAGGTTGTCTTCCTCAAACTCGCCAACCAGCTCGCCGCGCCGAAAAACCAGCACCCGCAATACGCCGCGCGGGCCTTCGGCGGCATCGTTTATATTCATCTCGCCTCCTGTTCTAGGCCGTCAAGGCCTCGGTGTTGGTCGCCGCATGGTGCCGCAGACCAGCATAATTATGGCGGCCGTTATGGCGCACCTGGCGGGTCAAGGCTATAGCCAGCCCGTCGCGCGGCGAGCTGGTCGGCTCGCCGTAGCAGGCCGCGCCGTCAGCCATGCACAGCCCGTTGTAATCCGGCGCGGCCATAGACCAGGCATCTGCCGCCGTCATCGGTACTGCCCCCAGCAGCAACGCGCTGCGCTCGTTGGCGTAGTGCTCGCCGGTCACCAGCCAGCGGCTATAACGGCTGTGCCCGCTATAGGTCTGCTCGCCGTTGTGGCGCCAGCGGTCATCGTAGCCCAGCGGGTCGTACCCTTCGAGCAGCTGCGCCTGGTCGTGGTTGACCTGCCCGCCGTAGGTCAGCCCAAAGTGCGCCTCCTCGGCCAGAGCCGGAGCCGCCACCATCGTGGCGCCCTCGGTCTGAAGCAGTTCATCGGCCATGCTGGCGCTAAAACTCACCGCCCGCAAATGGCGGCTGACCGGCTTGGCGGCATCAATCAGCCGCAACAACCGCGCCAGATCGGCGCTGCTGATGCCGGCCGTTTCGCCAAGATCGGCCGCTACGTCAAACAGTGCCCAGCGACTGCCGCCCAGGTAGGTCTCTTCGCCGCTGTGTAGCTGGGTGCCGTTGTAGGTCAGCTGCGGCAGCCCCTCTGAAATTGTTGCCTCGGCGTAACCTGCCGAGCGCAGCGCCTCGCGCACCGCCCACACTGTCCCTTTGCGCTGGTGGATCGCGATACTATCAGCGCACACCTGACGTTTGATCGCCTCGGGCCAATCACTATCCCAGACGTCAACCGACAGCGCCCAGGCCAGCCAGGGCAGCACCTGCGGCGGGCAGGCCTGCGGGTCCCACAGCGTGCCCACGGGTACCGGCACATCGGCCAAGCGCGCGGTGGCCTCGCTCAGCGCCCGTTCGGCGGCGCTGGCGTTGGGGGGCAATAGATGGCTACTCATCGCGGCCCGCCACGGTCACGGCGAGCGCCTGGCACCAGGCGGCCTGGCTGTCGTCAACGGCCAGCCCCGCCGCCGGGGAGGCCAGCGTCACGCTTTGCACACCCGGCTGATGCAGCGCCGCGTAGAGGCCCGACAGGGTAATATCGGCCCCCAGGCGATGCTGGGTCGCGGCATAGGCGCGAACTGCGGCCTCGGCTGAGCACCGCACCACCTCCGCGTCAGGGCCGTAATGCAGGGTCAGAGCGGCGCTGATGGTGTAGGGGATAATCTGCGCCGCCTGGACCGTCACCCCGTCGCACAGGGGGCGCACCGTCTCGTCTGACAGAGTCGCGTCGACCGCATCGAGCAGGGCCGCATCCGGGGCGCCGTCGCCGACGGCAGACAGCACCGTCACCAGCACCTCGCCAGGGGAGGGACTTTGTACCGACACATCCTTGACCTGCGGCGCGGCCGACAGGGCATGGTAGCGGTACGCGCCGCTGCTGCCAGCGCTGGTCCACCCCTCCGGGGCGAGCTGCACGCGGGCGCGCAGGGCGGCGTCGCTCTCATAGGTGGCCGCCACCGGCGGCAGGGCGCTCGGGTCGCCGGGGTCGATCAGCTGGCGCTGCACCCCGTAGAGGGCGGCCAGGTGGTCGAGGTCGCTGCCGGTCGCATAGGCGAGCAGCACAGCGCGGGCCGCGTCGTTGACCCTTTGGCGGATTAACAGCTCGCGGTAGGCGCAAACTTCGAGGACCTTGCAGGCCGGGTCGCTCTCCAATAAGGCGGTAAAGGCCGGGTCGCGGTTTTGCAGATCGTCGCGCAGCGCGGCGAGGATCGTCTCATAATTGAGAGTTTCCACCACCTGTGGGGCGGACAGCCGGGTTAAATCAATCGGCGTTGTGATCATAATATGATCCCTTCCAAGGTCACTGGCTGGCCCGTCGGCCGATAGCGGCCGGTCAAAGTCAGACTGATTTTGCCGGAGGCGAGCGGCGCGGCCTGCACGCTGTCGAGCTTGAGTCGCGGCTCCCATTTCGCCAGCGCCTCGGCGGTGGCGGCGTAGACTTCGACCAGCAACACCTTGTCGACCGGGCGGTCGACCAGCTCAAAGAGACGGCTACCGTAGTCGCGGCGCATCACCCGGCTGCCCAGCGGCGTGGTCAGAATATCGCGGATGCTCTGGTGCAGGTGGTCAACCCCCGTCAAGCTCTTCCCCGTGGCGGCGCTGGTGCCGTTCATGCGCTCTCCTTGGGCGTTTCCGCCTCGATGTCGCAGACATAGCCGCCGCCATCCAGGCGGTGGGTCACGCGGGTTATAATCCAGTCGCCGTCGGCGCCGCTGCGCAACCCGGCCACTGTCATCCTCCCTTCGGCTATCAGCAGCGGGTCGCCGGGGCAGCTCAGGCGTAGCGTCGCCAGCCCTCGGGCAAACGCGGCCAGCTTGGCCCTGGCCGCGCTGGCGGCGCTTTGCTCATCCGGGTAGCGGCGGCCAATAGTAAAAACCGGCTCACCGCTGCCCGCCGTCACCGTCCGCTCGGCGGCGCTGGCGGTGTCAAACCACCTGGCCGTCACCGCCGGATACTTACCGCGTTCAGCCAGCGTCACCTCCCAGCGCGACACCGCGCCAGCACCAAGGGTCACCGGCGCAATCGTCCTGCCACTGGCGCTCTTGGCCTCACCGGCGGGCACAAACAGCAGCAACCCCCCGGCAGGCTTGGCCACCGCGCCGCGCTCCCTGGCCAGGCGGGTCAAAAAATGCAGGTCGCTCTCGTCGGCCTGGTCGATATGGACCAGCGCCTCACTCTCAAACACCTGACCGACCCGCGCCTCGTCGCCATGTTCGGCGGCGATGCTGCGCACGATATCGGCCAGCCACACCTCATCCCACGAGCGGGTGCGCGGCTTTTTCAGGCCCTGGCGCAGATCGGCGGCGCGGGCGCGGATGGTCATCTGCTGCGGCGGCCCGGAAAGCCCGACCTCGTCCACGGTGTAGATCCCCATGCGTTGCAGGCCGGCGTTTTTGTATCCCAGTTCCACCGTCAGTTCGGCGCCGGTGCGCGGCAGGGCGATCACTCCGTCTCGGTCATCAAGGCTGATTTCCAGCGTGTCGCTCTCGATACCGGCGGCATCACTGACGCTCAGCGACAACAGCCGGTCGCGCAGGGCGGCGGTGATGTCGGTTGCATCAGCGATAATGCGAAAATCTGGCGTCATATCAATCCCACAGGCGAATAGCTTGCGCGGTTTCCGTGGACGGCAGCTCCGGCAGGGCGATCACCACCCCGGCGGCATAGGCCGGGCCGAGCGCCGCCAGGCCGGGGTTGGCTTCGAGCACGGCCTCCACCGCTCCGGCGGTGCGGCCGTAATAGCTGTGGCAAATTTCATCCAGCATGTCGCCGTCGCGGGTACGATAGGTCTGCATCATGCGTCCTCCCCGTAGCGGGCCAGCGTCAGGCTGAAATCGACCTTTCGCGGCGTGCCGTCGGCAAAAAAGACCGTCTGCGTCTCGTCGATCTGGGTCACGCACCACTGGCCCCAGGCGATGCCGCGCCCGTCGGTCAGACGCAGCGGCAAGCCCTGCCCGGCGATGGCCCGCAGGCTGTCGAGCTGGCCGAGTCCACCCTTATAGTGTGGATAAATACTGCCATCGAGGCTGATGGTTTCGTCCCCGGCACCAACAAACTGCCGGGCAGGCAACCGCCCCAGGCGTTCCTGCATCGGCCAGCGATAGGCGGCGCTGTGTTTAAGATTCTGGTAAGCGGCCGTCCCCACCGAAAACCGGTAAGGGCCCAGCGCCAGCATGGTTTCAATCATACAGAGCCCCCCGGCGGCGGACCTGCGCCTGGCGTTCGCGTTCATCCAGGGCTCGCGAAACCTCAGTAGCCACCGCGCGCTCGTCCATCCCCGGCGCGGCATGGATCGTGATCGGTGCGTTGATGGTGGTCTGGTCTGGCTGCCGTTGCGACTGCTGCACCGGCGGCAAATTAACCCTGGCATCCTGCCCGGCGACCGGCGGGGCCTTGGGAGCCTGAACCTGCCCGGCATAGAGTGCCTGCCCGGCGACCGGCGGGGCCTTGGGAGCCCGAACCTGCCCGG
>Ga0210023_1003353_pt1 | contig 10092 bp, 7 predicted proteins | sample CryGeymeta201524_FD_183987 | JGI IMG/M metagenome (GOLD analysis project Ga0210023, IMG submission 183987) | Groundwater microbial communities from Crystal Geyser aquifers in Utah, USA - Crystal Geyser metaG 2015-24 (SPAdes) (version 2) | ecosystem: Environmental > Aquatic > Deep subsurface >... | reverse complement strand
GACGGATCTGGTCTGGAAGCGGATTCTGACGCTGCCGCTGTTCCCCGGACTCACAGACCAGGAGGTCGAGCACGTCATCGCCAGCGTGAGGGGGTTCCCCAGGGAGGCACGACGCGATGCTGGTGCGTGAGGCTGACACCGCCGAGCGCGAGCGGTGGAACACGTTCGTCGCCGACTCGCCGGTGGGCCACATCTACCAGACCTGGGAATGGGCCGACTTGGAGTGCGAACGGGGCTGGACGCTGACGCGTCTGGTCTGTGAGCACCAGAGCACGTGGCAAGCGGTGTGCTGTGTGCAGGAACGCCGGGTGCCACTGCTCAGTCGTCCCGTGTTGTACGTCCGTCGAGGACCCGTCTGGGCGGGTGGCGCGGAGCTGGCTCTGCGGGATGTGGCGCGGGCGTTGGCTGACATTGCCCGTGCACGGCACGCTGTGTTCGCACGGATCAGCCCGTCCATAGCGGATGGTGGACCAGCCCGGAGCCTGCTCGAAGAGGCGGGGTATGCTCGCGCTCACTGGCAAGTCTTGCACGGGGCAACACAACTCGTTGACCTGCAGCACGACGACGAGTCGCTACTGGCGCAGATGGAGACGCGGACGCGCAGCGCCATCAGGAAGGCAGGGCGCAGTGGTGTTGCCGTCCAGAGCGGCACCGACGCCCAATCGCTTGGCGTCTTCTACAGGCTCTACTCCGAACTGGCAGCGCGGCGTCACTTCCGGCCGGAGCCCCTGAGGTACTTCACAGCCGTCTTGGAGCACCTGCAGGCAACATCCGGAGCTTGCGTGTTCGTGGCCACCCTTGACGGCACGGCGCTTTCTGCGGCATTCGTGCTCCGTTTCGGCCACAACTGCTGGTACCGGTGGGGAGCCTCAAGCACGCAGCGACGGCAGGTGAATGCCAGCGAGGCGCTGCAGTGGGGCATCATGCGCTGGGCGCGCGATGGAGGCTGCCGAACGTACGACCTGTGGGGCGTCTTCCCCCGGGTCGCCCGGTCGCACCCCTATTGGGGGATCCACCTGTTCAAGCGTGGGTTCGGCGGTAGGACGGTGGACCTGATCGGCGAATGGGACTGCGTTTGTGATCCGCTGTGGTACCGACTGCACAACATGCTCCTGCCTCTCTACCTCCGCTGGCACAACGGCACGCGTTTGGACCTGGCCGCGCCCCTGCCACGGCAGGCGGAGACCCATGGGCGCCAGTAACCGAATGAACATGGAAACCAACTGGCTCAACCTGCTGGCTTGCCCGCTGTGCCAACAGGCAGCCCTGCGCCTGCAGGAGATCGAACGCGAGCGGGACGGACGGATACGCGAAGGCATTCTGGTCTGCAGGGGGTGCGGAGAGCCATTCCCCGTACTGGAGGGTATTCCTCGACTCGTCCCGGCAGACCTCCGCAGCCCCGAGGCCAACGCGTTCCTTGCTGCCCAGTCGGGCCGATTAGGCGAGCCCGAGCGCTCGCTTCCGACCACCAGAGGGGTCTCGATCCCCTCCCGGGAAGCCGCCCTGGACGCACTTGCCGAGATGCAGGTGCGGGACCGACTTGCGCCCACATACGATGCCGATATTGCCTGGAAAGCCGACCCGGGAGGATTGCGTCGAGTTCTCGAACGGCTTGACATGGCGGCCGACTCTCTTACGCTGGACGCTGGCTGCGGCACGGGGAGACTGCTGCCCTCGCTGTTGAAGCGATGCGACCGAGTTGTGGGTTGCGATCTTTCTGTCGAGTCAATGAGGCTGTTCCAGCACAGACACCCCGAATACGCCCGCCGGGTGCTGCTCGTGCAGGCCGACTTGACGCGGCTCCCATTCGCCTCCGAGAGGGCTGACCGCGTCGTCAGCCTAGAGGTCCTCCAGCACATCCCCTCGCTTCAGTCTCAGAAAACGGCGCTGGCGGAGGTGAGGCGTGTCCTACGCAGCCAGAGGCGCTTCGTCGTCAGCGCCTACCACGACCACCCGTTCTGGCGGTTGTACTGGCGGATCGTCCGCGGTTACGGGAAGGAGGGCTATCTGCGGTGCGGAAGCTTCGGCTACCGTTTCGGGCCCCGGGAGTTCAGCAACCTGCTGGGTACCCAGTTCACCGTGCGTGACCTGCGGACCGCGAGCTTAGGACGCCTGTTGGTGGCTACGTGCACTGCCGCTTGATACCCATGGAGTACACGCGACACAATCCGGTCAAGACACCGCCAGCGCTCCCCGCCCGCCGCCGAGTGTGTGCACGAGTCGCTTTGGGTGCCTCCTTGCTTGCGGCCCTCCTATGGGCAAGCGACCGCACGGAACTGCTCACGGTGCTCTCGAACACCGACCCCTGGCTGTGCGCAACCGCCCTCGTGGTGGGGTTGGTGAGCCAGGCCGCGTTCGCGGCCCAGTGGGCCGTCACGCTTCGGGTGAAAGGCATTGGGGTTCGGTACTGGCGCCTACTCGCCCTGGACTTCGTCGGCTACTTCTGGAGCAACTTCGTCCCCAGTGGCGTCGGGGGCGACGTCGCCCGCACGCTCGGAGTCGTACGCGATGCCGGTCATACCGAAGTGGTTGTCGCCGCGCTCTTGCTGGTCAGAGTAGTGGGTTTCTGTTTCTCACTGCTCGTGCTGCTGTGTTCCCTGCCGTTCGATCCCGCCCTCCGCCAACTGCCGCACCTCTCGGCGGCACTGGCTGCGTTGGCCGCGGTCTCGTTGGCAGTACTGGCGTTGGTTCTGTCGAGCAGGCCGGCCGCTGCTCCGCGGCCCGGCTGGAAACGACGGTTGACAGAAGTGCGTCGCGAGCTGCACAGCTACCGACACAACGTTGCGGCACTGTGCCTACTCATGGCGTGGACTCTTGCCTACCAGATTCTCATAGTCAGCTTCGTGTGCTGCTGTGCCAGAGCGGTAGGCTGTTCCCTGCCGTTTGCCCGTTTCCTCGTCATCGTGCCCCTGGTGACCGTCGTCGCTTTGGTGCCCCTGTCCCCAAACGGAACCGGGTTGCGCGAAGGCTCCTACCTGGCGCTGCTGCGGCTTCATGGAGAGACCGCCGGACATGGCTTGGCCTTGGGCTTGCTGGTCTTTGCTGCCGGGGTGCTGGTGCCGAGCGTGATCGGCGCTATCCTGTGGGTCAGACAGAGGTGAAGGAGGCCGAACCACGTTGCGGATCCTGATGATCGCCCCCACTCCGTTCTTCGCCGACCGGGGCTGCCACGTGCAGATCTACGAGGAGATCCGCCACCTCCAGCGCCTGGGACACACCCTCGCGCTCTGCACGTACCACAACGGTCGCGACATGCCGGGAGTGGACACCCGGCGCATCGCGAACGTCCCGTGGTACCGGAAGCTGGAGGCTGGGCCGTCGGTCCACAAGTTCTACCTCGACGCGCTGCTGCTTGCCAAGTCGCTTGCGGTTGCGCGCGAGTTCCGCCCGGACGTGATCCATGGGCATCTTCACGAGGGCTGCGTCCTCGGGTACGCCGTGAGCCGTGCCCTCGGCAAGCCGCTGCTCTTCGACCTGCAAGGGAGCCTGACCGGAGAGCTGCAAGAGCACCGCTGGCTGAGGCCCGGCGGATTGTCGTTCAGCGTCTTCCACGCTGCGGAACGACTGGTGAACTCCGTGGCTGACGCGATCATCACCCAGTCATCCCAGATGGCCGAGCAGGCGACCCAGAAGTTCGGCGTGCCCGCGGAGCGGGTGTTCCTGTCCATGGACGGGGTGGACACCGACGCCTTCCGGCCCGGCATTGACAGCGGCGACTTGCGCCGGCGCCTCGGGATTCCGGAAGGGCGCCGGATCGTCGTCTTCGTGGGCCTGCTGAACCGCTACCAGGGGGTCGATCTCCTGCTGGAAGCCATCCCCGCGGTGGTGCGCGCGGTGCCCGACAGCCACTTCCTTATCATGGGCTTCCCGAACGTCGAACACTACCGGACCATGGCACAGTCGCTCGACGTTGGGAGACAGGTGACCCTTACCGGCAGGATCGACTATGCGCAGCTCCCGCAGTACCTGGCGCTGGGTGAGGTCGCTGTAGCGCCGAAGATCGCGGTGACTGAGGCAGATGGAAAGATCTACAACTACATGGCCATGGGCTTACCCGTGGTCGCATTCGAGCGCCTGGTGAGTCGGCAGATACTGGGCAATCTGGGCGTCTACGCGCCACTCGGGGACGCGGAGGGGTTGGCCCGCGCCATCCTCCATGTGCTCGCCGACGGCAACCTCCGTGGCAGGCTGTCTCGGGAACTGCGCAGCAAGGCGGTCGCCGACTACTCCTGGCTTGCCGTGGCGCGGCGCATTTCGGACGTGTACCGGGCGCTCACAGAGGAGGACCGCCATGGAGACCACTTGCTGTAACCTGTGCGGCGCCGACCGGTACCGGGTCCTCCACTGCGGGCACGACCGCTTCCTTGGTCGACGCGACCAGACGTTCCAGATGGTCCGTTGTCAGCGCTGCGGTCTGGCGTATCTCAACCCGAGACCCACCAGCGCGGAGTTGCTCCATCACTATCCCGACGACTACGCCCCCTACACGCCGCCGTCTTCAGGGCTCGCCCGGGCGATCAGCCATGTGCGTGACACGTCTCTGCTCCGCTACTACCGCCGGCTGGTTCCCACCGGTCGCGATGCGCTGGAGATCGGCTGCGCGACCGGCCAGCACCTGGCCACGCTGCGCGACCGCGGCGGATGGCGAGTCACGGGGGTCGAGTTCTCCCCGAGAGCCGCAGCTCTGGCGCGCCGGGTCCACAGTCTCAATGTGCACACCGGCGACCTACTCTCAGCGCACCTGCCCGCAGAGTCGGTCGATCTGGTGCTGATGAAGTACGTCCTGGAACACGTCCCAGATCCGCTCGGCGAGCTGCGGGAGATACGGCGGGTGCTCCGACCGGGCGGCCGCGCCGTCTTCTGGGTGCCCAATCTGGACTCGTGGGAGTACCGGACGCTCGGGAATCGCTGGCCCGGGCTGGACATGCCGCGGCATCTGTACTGCTTCGCCCCCACAACCATCCGGGTGCTGCTGCGGTCGGCAGGTCTTGAGTGTACCGGTCTGCGATTCAGTACTGCGCCCAACGACTGGGTGCGCGGCGCTGCCTACTGGCTCGAGGACCTCTCCGACGCCAGCGAGGCGAGGCGTTGGCTGCACCCGGCCAACCCGGTCCCCATGCTGGCGGCCCTCCCTCTATCGGTAGCAGGAGCGGCGCTCCGGGCAGCCGGAAGGATGATCGTGGAGGCGGGGCGGCGCGACTCAAGCTGTACCGACCCCGAGGGAGAGTGCGTGTAGCCCATGGGCGACGCGTGGCTGCTCCGACAGATGCGCGACTGGCGGGCGGGCGTCGGCCTACGCCACTTGCTCGGCATCGGGCTGTCGGGCGTTGCTGGCGCCGTGGTCGTCACTTGGGCGCCCTCCGACGGGTCAATCGACACAGCCCCGAGGGCCGCTCAGGTCCTGGTCCTGGCCGGCTGCCTGACCTTCTTCTTCTTGATGCTTCATGCACTGTCCGCCGCGGCTCTCGCCCGGAGCTGCAGCGAAACGTGGCCCCGCGCCGTCCGCTTCGACGCTGCCACCTATTACCTACTTGCCGCCGCACTGGCGCTGGCGGGGGTGGCACAGCAAACGGCGACCCTAGACAAGCACCTGGGTCTCGTGTGCACCGGCATGGCTGTGCTGTTGACCCTCGTTTGGCTGTGCGCCAAGTCGCTGCCGTGGCCGGTCTGGCGCCCCCGCTTGGGCCGGCCGCTGATCCCAGTGCTCCTACTGCTCTTCTGCCTCGCGTACGTCGTGGTCCTCAGCGCCGTCGCCATCTTCCGGCTGAACCGGTGCGGTGCGTGGCTGGGCGACCTGGGCATCATGGACCAGAACCTCTGGAACACGGCACACGGGCGCTGGTTCCAGGAGACCGCAAGCCACGGGTACCTAGTCAACCGCGTACTGACGGGTCGCCTGGAACTGGTCTATCTGCTCCTGGCGCCGCTGTACTGGATCTGGCCCAACATCCGGCTGATCCTGGTTCTCCAAAGTGTGGCGCTGTCCCTGGGAGCCATCCCCACGTACCTCCTGGGGATTCGCGTGACCCGTTCGCGGACCGCCGCGCTCGGCTGGGCATTCGCCTACCTGGCTTACCCGGCACTGGAGTACGCCAACCTCTTCGACGTTCATGGGCTGACATTCGCGACGCCGCTACTGCTGACCACGTTCTACTGCCTGTACGTCGGCAGGAGCGGGCCCGCCGTGGCGTTCGGTCTGCTGGCCTTGTGTTGCCGTGAAGATGTCGCCCTGCCGCTGTTCGCCCTCGGCATCTACGCTGCGGTGCGCCGGCAGCGCCTGCCCGGGATCACGTTCCTGCTTCTGTCGCCGCTGTACTTCCTCCTGGCGTTCCACTGGCTTCCCGGCCTCAGCAGCGGGCCCGGGTACGGCATCGACGAACCCCGGTGGGGCCTGCTGTCGCTGGGCGTGGGCGGGCTGCTGCGGCTGCTGGTGACTGACCCCGGACGGATCATCGCGCAGTTTGCCACTACGGAGAACCTTGCCTACCTCGGCAAGCTCCTCTTGCCGGTTTCGCTCCTTGCTCTGGTGTCCCCCGCCGCCCTGCTCTTCGCCCTGCCAACCGTAGCCGTGAATCTCCTGAGCGACTGGGGTTGGATGCATGACATCCTGACCCAGTACACCTCGTGCATAACCCCGTTCGTCTTTATCGCTGGCATCCTGGGCTTCCGCCGGCTCCAACTGTCGCCTGTCCTGAACAGAATCGCGGCGTCGCTGCAGCCCGACAGCCTGTCGGGCCGCCGCGCGGTCTCCAGGTTCCTGGTTCTGCAGCTCTTCCTGGGCGCACTGGTGTTCAACAGGCTGCTGGGGCCACCCCCTTTGGTGAACCCGATGGTGGGCGCGGCGCATGCTGCCCGGATCCGCTCGCTGGCCGCTGCCGTTCCCCCCGGCGCTTCCCTTAGCGTCATGAATCACCTGGGCGCTCATGCGGCGCACAGACTCAACTACTACGAGTTCCCGGCCAGAATGCAGGAAGCGGGCTACCTGCTCGTCGACTTCGCAGCCACATACTGGTGGCCGCAGCTCGGACCAGCCGAACTCGTCCGGTACCAGCCTGCACACCCCGCCCTGGTGGAAGTGCTTCGTTCTGGAACGGTAGCCATCGAGCGCTACGACCATGGCGCGCTGCTCCTCAGGCGGCAGTCGGCCGGGCCGACCAACTTGGGCCGCCTCTTCGAGGCGACAAGTGAGCAGGGGCCACCGGCGAAACAGATCGGTGAAGCCATCGCGTTCTCTGAGTGCCAAGTACGTCCCGTATCAGTGCTCCACGGCTACGGTGTCGGTCTCCAGGTGCGTTGGTGGGGAAACCCTACCGGACCTCTCCACTATCACGTTCGGTGCCGTGTGGATGACGTGCATCGGGTGTTTGACGTGCCGGTGTTCATGGGTCTGCAGGTCAGACCGACGGCCGGCACCGTTGAGGAGACTCTCTACTTCCACCTCAATGAGTCCCTGCTCGGGCGGCGCGTACGGTTCTGGGTCCAGCTCGAGGCGGCCGGCCGCTTGCTGCCTGAAACTCCGGTGCCTGTCGGGTCAGTCTTCCTCGGGCAGCAACCCAGGGAGCCGTAACGCCTGCTTGGCACATCCCATGCGACCGCGTCGGGCCCGCTCTTCTCGCCAGCAGGGCGGAGCTGTCCGCGCCGACCATGCCCCTCCTCACCGCAACCGACGTCGCCAAGTACTACGGGCCTGACCTCATCTTCGCGGGGGTCACGTTCCAGGTCGACGCGCGGGACCGGGTCGGGTTAGTCGGGCCGAACGGCGCCGGGAAGACGACGCTGTTCCGAGTCCTTCTCGGCGAGGCGACGGCTGAGGAGGGGAGCTTCACGGCGGCGAGGGGGCTGCGGTTTGGCTACCTGCGGCAGCGGCGCGAGCAGCAGTCCCACCTGACCGCCTTCGAGCATGCACTGCGAGTGTTCTCGCCGGTGCTCGAGCTGGAAGCCCAGGTGGAGCAAGCGGCGGCGCAGTTGGAGGCGCCGGAGGTGGTCGGCGACCTGGAGAGGCTGGACGCGGCAGTGGCGCGACACGTGGAGGTGTGCCAACGGTTTGAGGAGGCGGGCGGCAACGAGTTTCGGGCGCGCGCAAAGGAAGTCCTGTTCCGGTTGGGGTTCGACGAGAGCTCGCTGGGCCAGCCTGTTGAGACGCTGAGCGGCGGGCAGAAGAACCGGCTGGCCTTAGTGGAGGTGCTGCTTCAGGAGACGGACGTGCTGCTGCTGGACGAGCCGACGAACCACCTGGACATCGACTCGACCGAGTGGCTGGAGGACTACCTGTCGAAGTACCCCGGCGCGGCCGTGGTCGCCTCGCACGACCGGTACTTCCTGGACGCGGTCTGCACCAAGGTCTGGGAGCTGGAAGGCGGGCAACTCAAGACGTATCGCGGCAACTACTCCGCCTACCGGCAGCAGCAGCAGGCGGAGCGGGAAGCGTCGCTGCATCGCTACCAGGTGGAGCAGCGCTATCTGAAGAAGCAGATGGCGTGGATCGAGTGGCAGGAAGCGATGACCAGCCACGACCACATCGTCGCCGCGCGTAGCCGCCGGCGCATGTTGGAGAAGCGCGACTGGGCGGAGAAGCCCGTCGAACCGAAGGAAGCCAAGCTCTGGTTCCCCGACCCCGGCAAGGGCGGGCGCGAGGTCGCCTTTCTGGAAGACGTGGACAAGGCATACGGCGACAACGTGGTGTTCACCGGCGCCACCCTCCACCTCGTCCGCGGCAACCGCGTCGGCCTCATCGGCCCCAACGGCAGCGGCAAGTCGACACTGCTGCGGATCATGCTGGGGCAGGAACCGGCGGATGCCGGAATCGTGAAGTGCGGCACCGGCATCACGGTGGCTGAGTACCACCAGGAGCATCAGAACCTGGACCTCTCGCGCACGCCGTTGGAGGAGGTCCTGTGGCTGCGGCCTGACCTGAAGCCCGTCGAGGCGCGAACGTTCCTCGGCTCACTACTGTTCACCGGCGACGATGTCATGCGCCCGCTACGCGAGTTCAGCGGCGGTGAGCAGAGCCGGATGGCGTTGGCGAAGATCATGTTGTCCAAGGCGTCGGTCCTGGCGCTGGACGAGCCGACAAACCACCTCGACCTGCTCTCTCGCATCGCCCTTGAGCGCGCGCTCAAGCAGTTCAACGGCACACTGCTCATCGTCTCCCACGACCGCTACTTCTTGGATGAGCTGGTCACGCAACTGGTGATCGTAAAGGCCGGCAAGGTCGAGCTGTTCGACGGCAACTACACCGCCTACGTCCGCAGCTTGCAGCTCAGGGCCGAAGGGACAGAGCGGACTCGCCGCGAGGCGGAGCGCCAAGAGCGCCACCGCCGCAAGCGCGCCGCCATCGAAGCGCGGCGAGCGGACGCCAGGCAACCAGCCCAGTCAAGCCCACCGCCCAAGGCGAAGGAACTGGAGCGCGAGATCGCCGACCGCGAAGCCCGCCTGCACGAGCTGGTACACAAGTTGGGGCGCCCCGACCTGTATGACAACCAGTACCAGGCGACACGGACCCAGCAGGAGTATGCGGCGTTGAAGCGGGATGTCGAGGGCCTGTATGCGGAGTGGGAGGCTGTGTTGGAGGCGGCGGGCTGAGGCGCGGCCCCACAGGCCGGCGACGCGCCGGCAGTGTGCGTCGCGGATCGGGGCGAGAGACCCCCTCGCAGACACCGTTCCGGTCCCGCGGTCGGTCTCGACGGGCCGCTCTCGCCAATTCGTTGCGCATCGCCCACTGGTGCCAGTGCAGTCAAGCTCGGTCCTTGGGCGAATCCAGCCTCTCGGAGACACACGTTGACCCCAGTTCCCCCGCACTTTGCCGGGCGCCTCGACCCAAGCGGCGAGGTTCTCCGTCCCGCCCCCTGGTGGCGCTTGGCTCCCGTCGGCCGCCTGCTTGACTGGGTTCTGGCGCTGACCGCCGCGCCTCAACAGCGGGGTCAACTGCGGGTCCCCTACTTCCACAGCGTGGGGACGGATTTGCCGGCCAGCTTCACCTATCCAGCGCCCCAGGTTTGGGCGCCGGCGTTTGAGCGCTTCGCTCGCGTGGCCCGCCACGAGTGTGAGGTTGTCGCCGATCCGAGTGAGTGGCACGACGCGCCGCCCTCTGCC
>Ga0210023_1003342_pt1 | contig 10110 bp, 7 predicted proteins | sample CryGeymeta201524_FD_183987 | JGI IMG/M metagenome (GOLD analysis project Ga0210023, IMG submission 183987) | Groundwater microbial communities from Crystal Geyser aquifers in Utah, USA - Crystal Geyser metaG 2015-24 (SPAdes) (version 2) | ecosystem: Environmental > Aquatic > Deep subsurface >... | reverse complement strand
CCCAGGTGGTGCAGATGTTCGCCTCGACCTCGACGGGCACCTCGGGGAAGAGGGCGGCCATCGCCTCGGTCATGGATTGGGAAAGAATCGAGCGGACGGTTTCGGCATCCTGTTCCCCGCATTCGACGACCAGCTCGTCGTGGACGGTGGAAACGATGCGGGCGTCGGCGGGGATTCGCTGCGCCACGAGGACGATGGCCCGCTTCATGCCGTCGGCGGTGCCGCCCTGAACTGGGGTGTTCACCAGTGCCGTGAAGCGTTCCCAGTTGGAGGCATCTCCGGGGATCAGGCGGCGGCGGTTGAGACGGGTGCGGACCTCTTTCGCGCCGAACTCGGCATCCTGGTGGGCGTTGGTGTGCCACTCGCGCAGCGCCGGGTAGGCCTTGAAGAATGCCGAGCGGATCGACTTCGCCTCCTGACCGGTCATCGTCACGCCGTAAGAGGTCGCGGCATAGCGGACGAGACCGGGTGCGGACTGGCCGTAAATGAGCCCGAAATTTACCGATTTCGATAGCTGCCGGTCGGCCTTGGTCACCTCCTCCAACGGCTTGCCGAGCACCTTCGCGGCGGTGAGCCGGTGGAGGTCGGTGCCCGCCTTGTAGGCATCGATCATGCGGGTTTCGCCCGCGATGGCAGCCGCCGCACGAAGCTCGACCTGCGAGTAGTCGGCGACGACCAGACGGCGGCCGGGTGGCGGCGTGAAGGCCTCGCGGAGCTGTCCTCGGCCGATGTTCTGGAGGTTGGGCTCCTTCGACGAAAAGCGTCCGGTGGCGGTGCCCGTCGGCTCGAACCGGGCATGGATGCGACCGTCGGAGCGGATGTGACCGAGAAGACTCTCGGCCTGCTGGGCGCGCTTCTCGGCCTCGCGGAAGGCCAGCACCAGGGGAACGAGCCGACCGTCGTCCGCCGCCTTGAGGGATTCCTCCCTGGTGGATTCGAGGGCGATGCCCGCCGCACGGAGCGCCGAAAGGAGCTGGGCCGGGCTGGACAGGTTCAGCGTAGGCATGCCGAGGGCTTCGCGCAGCGCCTCCCTGGTCTTCTGCGCCTCCCCCTGGGAAGCATCGCGGACCGACGCGAGCATTTCGGCGTCCACCGCGATCCCCGCCGCCTCCATGTCGATGATGCAGGGCAGCAGCTCGCACTCCAGCGCCCAGACCTCATCGAGGCCGTTGATTTCCAGTTCCGCCTCCAGCACGCCGGCGAGGTCGTGGAGGAAGGCCACGTCGCGGGCGGCGTAGGCGAGCTGGTCGTCGGTGAGGAGCATCGAGCCCCAGTCGGAGCGGGCCTGATCGTCGCCGGGTGGGATGTTGAGGTATCGCTCCAGGCACGAGTCGAGGTCGTTGCCGGGCTTGATGCCGGCGGTGAGCAGGCGGGCGGCGGTGAGCGTGCAGAGGACTTTCGGAGCGTGGAGGCCGCACTTCAGCCGCAGCCAGCCGAGGTCGAACTTGGCGTTGTGGGCGATCAGCGTGGCCGACTCGAGGACCGGCTTGAGCGGCCCGAGGTCGTAGCCGACCGCCATCAGGTCCACCGTCCAGAGCGGCCCGGTGTGACGGCCGACGGTGAGCAGGCGGATGTCGCCGTTCCACGGGTCGAGGCCGTCGCCCTTGCGCTGGCCGTAGGTCTCGATGTCCAGCGCGATCCTCGTTGCGCCACGAAGGTCGTCGGCGACGAGGTCGAGGTCGGCCCGGGAGGTGCAGACGGTGGCCCGGTGTGATGTGTGACGTGAAGTGAGTGGTTCACCATCCCCCCTGTTACCCCCCTTTAATTCAGTACTGTTATTCCCTTTGTACTGATTTTTTTCCTTGGCTATGGATGCATACAGACTTCCTCCCAATACGTCACACATCACACAGTCGGGAGCGGGAGGTGTGTGAGGTGTGTGAGTGACCGGGACCAGTTCGGCGCAGTCCCGTGAAAATCGATACTTGCAGTAGTTCGCCGAGGTCCGCTGCACGCCGAAGACCACGCCGCCCAGCTCGCGGCCGTCGAACCTGGCGAGCAGCTTGCCGAAGGCGACCGTGCCACGCCTCTGCGAGAAATCGATCCACTCGAAGAGTTCCTGGACCGCTTCGGTGTCACGTACCCAGGCATAGACGTCGTTCTTGAGCGTCCAGTCGTTGCCGAATCGCTCGTGGCCGAGGGCGAAGAACTGGCGCATGGCGCGGGTGTCCTTGTCGCCGGACACCTCGCTCTCCTCGTGGGGCAGGCACGGATCGGGAATGCCGCAGGCGGCGAGCACGCCCCCGACGACCCGGCCCCATTCCGGGAAGGAGGTGAAGGGTGTCGGCCCCGGCGGACATCCCTCGCGCACCCAGTGGGCGACCAGCGCGGCCACGGCGGAAAGCAGGTCGGAGCGGTGTTCGCGGACCCAGCCCAGCACGCTCTCGTGCTTGTATCTGTGGCCGTTGACGTGCTCCGGGGTGAAGCGCAGGCGGATGCGGCGGCAGCGGCGCTCGATGTCGGGCTCCCAGGTGGCGTTGTTGGCCGAAAGCGAGAACTCGGTCTCGTTGCGCAGCACGATCGACTCGCTGGCGCGAAGCACCCGGTCCTCCCACCAGCCGGAATTGTCGGTGGCGGCCTCCAGCGAGGGGTAGCGGACGTGGCCCTTCATGTTGGCCAGGTGGAAGAAGCGCGCACCCTGCATGAGGGCGGAGGTGATCCGTTTGCGCATCTCGTCGTCGCAGTCCTTCGAAAGCGGGGCTCCGGTGACATTGCGCCCGGTGTAGAGGTTGTGGGCTACATCCGCGCAGGTGTCCTTGCCGCTGCCCTCGCGGTTGCCGTCGTAGATCCAGAGCGGAGTGCGCTTCCACCCCATCAGGCCCCGGCAGAACGGCGTGATCAGGCGTGCCAGGGCGTGGACGCGGGCCTGTTCGTCATGCCACCAGAACCCGCCGTTGGCGGCGGTGGCGAGCAGTTCACCGAAGATGAGACGCAGGGCCTCCTCGAAGCCCATCGTCCGGATCTTCGGCGAGTTCGGATTGAGCCACGTCTCGAAGCGGGGATCGTATCCGGGTTCCGGGTACACGAGCTTCCCGTCGTCTCCCAGTGTCGGGACCGGCACGTCGAGGATGCGGGTGATGTGCGGGAGGCGGCGCAGGAACTGGTCGTTTTCCGAGGTGATGCGGGCGTGCTGCTCGTTCATGCTGGTCGGCAGGAAGGTCTGGTCACCGGCGTCGTCCTTCTGGAGCACGCCGGTCTCGACGGTGCGTTCGATGGATGTGACCAACCGCAGCGGCTTCACGGCGCGCAGCATGTGGCCCGGGATCTCCCCCTTGCGGGTGGCCTTGCGCTGGAGCTTGATTTCCACGAGGGAGTCCCCGTGGGTGAAGAGGTCGAGAACCGGGGCGACCGCCGCTCCGAGTTCCGCGCCGAACTCGCTCTGGGTCCGGCCGATGGCTGGAAGCACGACCCTGGGGCGGCCGAGCCTGTTCTTCGTGCCGGTCTGCCAGACACGGATGTCGGCGCAGTGGGCGGCGATGATCCCCGGCTGCCGCTCCTCGCACCACTCGATGAACTCGCGCGCCCCCCGATCCTCGCAATGGGCATGAAGACAGCGGAAGGCCGGCATGGTTTCGGGCGCGTTGAAGATCACCGTGTCCGACCCCGGCTCACCCTTCGGCCTGTCGCTGTGCCGGTCGTGCCACGGGCAGCGCACCGACCATTTCGCGGCGTCCGGATCGATGCAGTCGCCGAGAATGCCCAGTTCGCGGGACACCTTCACCAGGTCGAGGGTGCGCAGGTCCTCCCGCCACTTCGCCCACCACGGTTTTTCCTTCGGCGGGCGGCCGCGTTTTCCCGTTTCGGGGGTTTCGAATCCGAACCATTGGCTGAGCCGCGCCCACGAGACTTCCGGGATCCGGCCGGTCACCTCCCAGGAGTAGGTGTGGCCGTTCTTGTGGACCGACGGCGAGAGGACGATGTTGAGCCCGTCCACATAGAGTTCGGCGGTGACCGCGTCATTGACCTGCACGCTCGGCGCCTTCTTCGCCCTGGCGATCTTCTCGGGCAGGTCGCGGCAGATGAAGACGAGGTGTGCCCCGCCGCCGGTGCGTTCACGCGGCACGCCGGCCAGCTCGGGTTTGTCGCCCAGCCACTTTTCGACCGAGGCCCCGTTGTCGGGTTTCGAGTCGAGGTCGATGTGGATGAAGGGGGCGCGGACGACGCAGCCGATGTTGTGGCTGGAGCCGTTGGCGAAATATCTGGTCAGGAAGTCGGGCGTGATCTCGGTGGCCCGGTGGTTGCGCCAGCCCTTGAGGATCGGCTTCTTGCCGCGCTCGTGATGATCGCCGCGATCCGGCGCGTTGAGCGGATGGACCGCCCAGCCGAGCACCTCGTGGTAGTATCGGGCGGCGGCCAGTCGGCCGAAGGATCCGATATCGTCGGGAATGAAGAATCCGGTGCCGTTTTCCGTGGCAGCAGGGCTCGGAATGGCAGCACGGAGCTTGCTGCCACCGCTGCTGCCACTTTCGGCACCGTTGCTGCCATTCGTGCTGCCACTTTCGATGCCTTTGCTGCCACTTTTCGGACCGCTGCTGCCATTCGTGCTGCCACATTTGGAACCGTTGCTGCCACTTTCGGTGCTCGTGCTGCCATCCCTGCTGCCACGTTCGGCCTCGTTGCTGCCACTCGCACCTCCATCTTCAGCACCGTTGCTGCCACATCCACCGTGCTGCCATCCTTCCTTCGACGATCGTCGGAAGATGGTTCGCTCGCTCACGCCGAACCGTGCCGCCACCTGACGCAACGATTCGCCGGACGATTCGTAGTGCCGCCGGATCCTCGGCCAGTCTGGGACGGCGTCTCCGTTCATTGGGCGGCGCTCCTTTCCAAATGAAGCCGGTAGGCTTGCTGGGCGGCGGCTGCCCGCTTGCTCCAGGCATAGCGCGGGTAACGGGGATCGTGCGCGAAGAGCGGCCAGCGCCAGGGCTCGGACGGGTGATCCGGTCCGCGCATGAAATCTGGGCCGCGGATCAGCCGCACGAGATCCGCTCCGCATTCGACGGTGAACTCGTCCGCGAGCAGGGAGAACTCATGAGGGTATGCAAGCGCCGGCCACGGTCCCGGAGTGCGGACACCGAGGGTGATGCGCCAGACACCCACGTCGGCAGAGTAGTCGCTGACGGCAAGGGCGATGCCCCGTTCGATCTCAAGCAATCCGTAGCGGCGGCGACCGGTTTCGATCCCGGCGGCGGCAAGCCCACGGCGAAGGGTTTCGACCAGATGGCGCTCGGCTGCCAGCACGGCGGATGTGGACAGGCGGTGGATGTTCATGGGATTCGTTTGGTGTGGAAGGCGAGCGCCCGCTCGGAAACGAACACGCCCTTCGGCCAGTCCTTGAGATGCAGACCGTCGAGCGTGCGGACGCGGGAAAGGGCGACGTAGGCTTGGCCCGGCTCGCGGGCGGCGCGGATGTCAATGAAGGCCTCGTCGAGCGTGAGCCCCTGGGCCTTGTGGATGGTCATCGCGTAGGCCAGACGCAGCGGAAACTGCTCGAACCAGGCGGCCCCCGGATCGCGGGAGTCGTAGCGCCAGCGGTAGCGCTCGACTTCGATTTGCTTGCCGTGGCTCTCGACGACGACCGACGAGGTGCCGATGGCGACGACCACGCCGGTCTGGCCGTTGACGAATCCGTCGTCGGGGCGGTTCACGGTGAACATGACGCGGGCCTTCGGCTTGAGGCGCAGCACGTCGGGCGTGAGCAGGTTCTTCTTGAGGAAGTCGATCTGGTGCTGCGGACCGTAGGTGACTGCCTCCCGCACCGATTCGGCACCGGGCAGCTCTCCGAGGCAGTAGTCGTTCCAGCGGTCGACCTGCGCGTTGTGGGTGAGCAGGCGGGTCAGGTCGCGGGACGGGAAGCTGACCACCCGCGGTTCCAGCAGGCGGCGCACGTCGCGATCGATCTCGCCGCGCCGGACTTTCGAGAGGGCGGCGGCGAACTCGGGATCGTCCTGCCGCATGATGCGGGTCAACTCGACGGTGCGGAATCCGGCCTCATCCCACGCGGGCGAGTCGAAGAACCAGTCGTAGGGCAGGCGCGGGTTGGTGCGCACCGGGGGCAGTTGGAGGGCGTCGCCGGTGCCGATTATCTGGATGCCGCCGAAGGGCCTGTCGTCCTCGCGGATGCGGCGGCAGTGGTAGTCGAGATAGCTGAAATGTTGTCCCGAGAGCATGCTGATCTCGTCGATCACCAGGCGGTTGCAGCGGCGCACCCGGTTGAATGCGGCGCGGGTGGACGGGCGGACCTCGCGGGTGAGCTGGGCAAAATACCGACCGAAATCCTCGCCCCGGCGCGGACCGAGCAGCATCCCGCACCAGCGATGGACGGTCATGCCGCCGACATTGAGCGCGGCCACTCCGGTCGAGGCGGCGACATCGGTATCGCGGTGGGAACCGGTGAAGCGCTCGATCTGGAAGCTCTTCCCGGTACCCGCCGGTCCGGTGAGAAACACGTTCCCTCCGGACGCGGCGAGGTCCTGGAACAAGTCGCCGGGGCTGCGCACCGCCACGCTGTGGGATCTCGGGCTCATGGCAGGAATCAGCGGGTGGCGGCGACGGCGGCGGGCGGATCCTCGTCGTCGTTCGGTGCGTCGCGAACCGGGCAGTAGTTCTTCTGCCAGACCCACAGGTCGCGGGCGGCGAGGAAGGCGCGGAAGAAGCCCGGCTTGTCCCCGTCATCCCAGACCTTCACCTCGACGGGCACGGGCTCGGTGGACCCGATGACCACCGACGCGATGGCCGCGTTCGCCAGCCCCTTGTCCTTCGAGGCCAGCGCCTGCCGGTAGGCTTCAAGCTGCAAGGGCCAGGTGTCGTGGAGGATCGGCTTGAAGTTGCCCGCCCTGTCGCGGCGGGTCTTCTGGGTCTTGAAGTCGATCACCGTCGGCCGCCCCGTGGAACGCAGCGTGGCTACCAGGTCCACCCGCCCCGCGTAACCCCATTCAAGGTGCGCGGTGGCAGTTTCGACCGAGTGGACCTGGGTCACCTCCGCGTCGAACCACTGGCGGGCCGGCTCGAAGAGGGCGGCGACCTCCTTGTCCTCGGGTACCCAGCCGCCCTGCGCGTAGGTCTCAATGGCGGCATGGATCGCGCTGCCGCGGTCGGCGGCGGAACGGACCTCGCCCGACATGTCGGTGATGACCCGCTTGGCAAAGGCGTCGAGCGGCTCGTCCGCCTCACGGGGCAGGGTCAGGGCCGCGAGGATCGCCTGTTCCTGCTTCCAGGCCTCCAGACCGGGCTTGGCGATCACGCCGAGCACGTTGGTGACGCTCGGGAAAAGCCCGAGCTTGCGGGCGTCGCGGAGGTTGGTGGGTCGCTGGCCCTTCCCGTCGGCACGCGCCACCTCGTGCAGCGGCGTGCCGTCCGGGAAATACCAGTGCGACGCGGATTCTCTGGGAACGATGACCATGGCCTCAGAAGGGTTCGTCGATTTCCTCGTCGAGTTCGGACGCCATCGCCTCGCTGGCCTGCTGGAGCGCGGCGATGAGGTCCCGGTCCGCCTTGAGCGGCTTCTCCTTCTCCAGGGCGACCGGAAGCCACTTGCCGAGCAGGGCCATCACCGCGTCCCGATCAAGATCGCCGAGATCGAGACCCTTGTGCTTGCCGACGTGGACCTTCGTCCGTCGCCAGTCGGGAGTGGAACCGCCGCCGGATGCCGGACGGAACTTGCCGTCCTCGTCCTGCTCGCGGTCTTCTATCCGCGTGTAATGGCCGCTGGGCGCGAGCTGGCTGTCGGACTTGTCCGGCCGCACCAGGCCGATGTTGGCGTAGGTGTTGCCGTTGTAGTCGTTGTGAATGATCGACAGCCGGGCGGTGCGCCCGATCAGGCTCTCGGTGTCGAACTCATCGAGCTCGGCGGCGGTCAGGTCACGCCCGAACCATTGCTTGAGGAAGGCACGCAGGGCGCTCTTCTCGTGCAGGCTCGGGGTGAAGTTCCGGGACCACACCAGGAACGGTCGGTCGTCGTCACGCAGCACGCCCGACTCGAAGACGAGCTTGAACACGTCCCGCTTGCCGAAGGAGGTCTCCTGGCTCTTGAGCGGGGTCACATCGACGCACACGGCGGTGCAGTCGGCTTCGGGGTGGGGCTCGAAGGTCGAGCCACTGGCTTTGTTGCTGATCTTCATGATCGTTGCAGTTTGTTGGTTGGATTGAGTTGGGTGCGAGCCGGTCGACTGGCCCCGCCCTCCGGTCCGGCCCGCTGGCACCGGAGGAGCGGGGAGATTCTTCAGGGCGAGCGGCGGCTGAACTGGCGCGGGTAGCGCTCGGCGATGCCCTCCTCGGAGCGCATCTCGGCGACCAGGAGCCGGTTCACCAGATCGCTCAACGACGTGTTGCGGGAGAAGGCGTAGCGCCTCGCCGCCTTGAGCGTGGGCACTTCCAGATAGAGGGTGACGTTGGTGCCTTTGCGGCCGGAGCGGGGTCTTGCCATGACTCAAGTAAGCGGATTGGGGCGAATTGCTGCCGCTATTATTACCACGGTAAAAACAAAGGCAAGATTCTCTTGCATGTCCGGTTTTTACACGTATAAAAACCGTGTGGCCCGTCCCCGAACCAACCCCGACAAGCACCGCAAGAACGTCGCGATCACCCTGGATCCCGACCTGCTTCTCCAGACCCGGGCGCTGGCGGCTTCCCGGGGCCGCTCGCTCTCCCAGCTTCTCGAAGAGCTGCTGCGCTCCTGGCTGACCGAGCAGGGGCCTTCCGATGCCGAGCTTGAGAAGGCCATCGATTCCTTCATCGACTCCCACGAGCAGCGGGAGGGTGCCAAGGACGCGAAGAAGAAGGCCGTCAAGTCGGCGCGGAAACGCGCTTCCACGAAAGCGTCCGCGAAATGAAGACGCCGCTGCCGCCGTTGACCGAGTTCGGCTTTCTGCCGGTGCCCCCGCCGATCCACACGGTCCGGCTCGCCGACATGCCCGGCTGTTTCGGGGCCAAGCCGTGGCGGATGGAGCTGTGGAACAACTGCGTTCAGTTCCTGGAATGGCTGAAAGCCAACACTCCGGTGAAGGAGGTCTATGTGGACGGACGGTTCCTGAGTGCCTCGGAGGAGGTGGATACCGTCGATGTCGGCATCGAGCTGAGTCGTCAACTGCTCCGTAAAGGTGGAGGATTGGCGCTTCTCAAGACTCTCAGCATGCCCGCCCGGGAGGAGTTCGGCGTCCGGGTCCGCTACTACGGCCCGCACCGGCCCGAGCGCCACAATTTCCTCGAGGAGTTCAACACGCCCGACCCGGAGATCCGGCTGAGGGGAGCGCCTTCCGATCTGCGGAAGGGATACGTCCGCATCACGCTATGAGCTGGAAGTCCCGCACCCTTGAGAAAGCCCGCTCGGTCCACTCCGAGATCGCCGAGCTGCGCCGGTTCGTCACCGAGCAGGGCGGTGATCCCGGCGGACTGCGCCATCTCTTCGACGGCCACTACGCGGCTCTCGACGACCTGTATCTCGACCGGATGCCCATCGCCGTCGCCCTGGACCAGTCCGACCTGGTCCTCCAGTACCACGGGGAGAATGTCTCGCGGGGAATGTGCTCGTTCACGCAGCTCCACCGGATCGTCGGCAACATCCACAAGGAACTGATCCATGTGGCCAAGACCCACCCGAACTACGCCGGCAAGAGCCGGACGCGCTGGAAGGGCGAGGCCGACCTCCGGGTCACCGCTTCCGATCCCCGGCTGATCTTCGGCTTCAAGCTCCCCGAGACCAACGGCGACGAGGACAAGCCGCACCTGCTCAACTTCGAGGATCCACTCTACGTGGCGGTCAAGGAGTCCGTGGAGCTGGTCGGCTTTGTGTCCGCCGCGCTCCAGGACGAGCACCCCCGCGAGAAGATCCGTGAATTCGCCGAGGGCAGGGCCGCCTTCGACGTGGCCCTGGTGGACGCCGCCCTGCACGCCGCCCGCCGCTTCATCCCCCACAAGGAGAAGAAGATCGATTCGGTGGAAATCGGGGGCGCGGCCCTGCCCGAGCGGCAGGCGGTCGATCTTGGACGGGATGAATGGTCGCGGGCGACCCAGGCGCTGGCCGAGACCCGCATCCCCAAGGACAACGCGGACGTGGTCGGCACGCTCATGGCGGTGGACTACGAGACGATGCGCTTCGAGCTGCGCTCCATC
>Ga0210023_1003341_pt1 | contig 10111 bp, 10 predicted proteins | sample CryGeymeta201524_FD_183987 | JGI IMG/M metagenome (GOLD analysis project Ga0210023, IMG submission 183987) | Groundwater microbial communities from Crystal Geyser aquifers in Utah, USA - Crystal Geyser metaG 2015-24 (SPAdes) (version 2) | ecosystem: Environmental > Aquatic > Deep subsurface >... | reverse complement strand
ACACTTGAATACCTATTCACCGGCCAAACCCTCTCCCGCGCCCAGGCCAAAGAAAGCCTCCTGGCAGTAGGACAAGGATTGCACAGCGAACCCGAATTCGCCTCCTTTCTTACCGTTTTTAAAATGCGCCCAATCACTTCAGACGAACTCGCCGGATTCCGCGATGCCATGACTGAATTGTGTCTTGCCACCAACCTCTCGGAATACAATGCTATTGATGTGGTTGGCACCGGCGGCGACGGAAAAAATACATTCAACATCTCAACACTGGCCTGTTTTGTGATTGCCGGAGCTGGTGTAAACATTACCAAACATGGCAACTACGCCGTTTCCTCAACAAGCGGATCGTCCAATTTGCTCGAATTGCTTGGATACAAATTCAGTAACGATCCCGAAAAAATGAAAGCCGACCTCGAAAAAGGAAATTTCTGCTTCATGCACGCCCCACTGTTTCACCCAGCCATGAAACACATTGCACCGGTTCGCCGCGCACTGAAAGTGCAGACTTTCTTCAACATTCTTGGCCCGATGATTAATCCATCTTCGCCAAAATACCAGGTACTTGGCGTGAATAATCTTGAAAATTTCAACCATTACAAAAATGTGTATGAAACCCTCGACGTGAATTATGCCATTGTAAATAGTCTCGATGGTTACGATGAAATTTCATTGACAGTGGAAACACGAATCGCCACAAATCATAAAGAATATATACTTTCCCCATCGGATTTTGGAATGAAAAATATTCATCCCGAAAAATTATTTGGTGGAAACACAGTGGAAGATGCAGCAAAAATCTTTGTCGATATTCTGGAAGGAAAAGGAACCGATGAACAAAACAACGTGGTTATTGCCAATGCAGCGCTCGGATTAAATATTTATTTTCCTGAAAAAGAATTAATAGAATGTGTTGAAATAGCCAGAGAGTCACTGAAAAGCGGAAAAGCTCTAGGGAAATTAAGAAAGGTAACAATCTAGCTGTCATTTCGAGGGAGGCACGACCGAGAAATCTGTCAGCAGAAATTGAAAAATATAACAGAAAAGAATAATGAGAGACCACAATTATTTCGTCTACATGGTAACAAATAAAAATAAAACTGTTCTTTGCATTGGCGTTACCAATGATTTACAACGGAGACTATATGAACATGAAAGTGGTTTATTGTCCGGGTTTACCAAAAAATACAACTGTCACTTTTTAATTTACTATGAACATTTTCAAAATATTGAAGATGCTATAACCAGAGAAAAGGAATTGAAAAAATGGAGAAGAGAGAAAAAAGAAAAACTGATTAATGAATTTAATAGCGATTGGAGATTTCTGAATACTGAGATTTATGAAGCTTTGTAGAAACAGATTTCTCCTCGTTCCTCGTCGAAATGACAAAAACAAAAAACATGAACATACTCGACAAAATTATTGAAGCAAAAAAAGAAGAAGTGGCTCACCAGAAAACGGCGGTCGATGTTGAAGTACTCAGGAAAATACCAGATTTTAACCGCAAATGTATCTCATTGAAAGCAAATCTGCTGAAAAAAGGTTCCTCTGGAATAATTGCTGAATTCAAACAAAAATCACCTTCGAAAGGTGAAATCAACATTTTGGCAAAAGTGGAAGAGGTTACAAAAGATTATGTTGACGCAGGTGTAAGTGGTTTATCGGTTTTAACCGAGCCAAAATTCTTTGGCGGTTCGCAAGCCAACCTGGTTAAAGCCCGCGAAACTAATCCTGAAATTCCGATTCTTCGAAAAGATTTTATGATTGACCCTTATCAGTTGATTGAAGCAAAAGCTTATGGCGCCGATGTAATTCTACTGATTGCCGCATGCCTCGAAAAAGGACTCGCTGAACTGCTGTCCAAAAAAGCAAAAGAACTTGGAATGGAGGTTTTATTGGAAGTTCACAATGCTGAAGAGTTGGAAAAGGTAAACGATTTTGTTGATATGGTTGGGGTGAACAACCGCGACCTTAAAACCTTTACCATGGATATTGAAACTTCGGTAAGTTTGTCGAAACTTATTCCTGAACAATATGTAAAGATTTCGGAGAGCGGACTGGACAGCGCCAAAACAATTCACTATTTGCGCGAAAATGGTTTTAAAGGATTTTTGATTGGCGAAACCTTTATGAAAACAGAAAATCCGGGAGCGGCTTGTAGAAAATTAATCGCAGAACTGAAAAAATGAAATATGAAACTTCACACCCTTCGACTACGCTCAGGGTGACTGGTCAGACTGAGCGCAGTCGAAGTCTGCTGATGATAAAAAACAAGAAATGACACGAAAACTAAGAATAAAAGTGTGCGGGATGAAATTCACCCAAAATCGGCAGGAGGTTGAAAAACTAAATGTTGATTTTCTGGGATTCATTTTTTATGCTCGCTCAAAACGTTATGTTGGAGAAACTCCCGAACCCGGACTTTTCAATACGGAAAAACCAAAAGTGGGTGTTTTTGTCGATGAAAATGCCTTTGAAATTTTGGCGCTGGCAAAAAACCTCGGTTTTAAGTGGGTGCAACTGCACGGAAAAGAAAATCCCAAAACCTGCCAGTTGCTCAAAAGACAAGGATTGAAAATTATCAAAGCTTTTAGTGTGGATGAAAATTTCCATTTTGAAACCACGCTGCAATACGAAAAAGTGGCTAATTATTTCCTGTTCGACACCAAGACAGAAAAACACGGTGGTTCAGGCCAAAAATTCAATTGGACAATTCTTGACAAATATAATGGTCACATCCCGTTTTTCCTGAGTGGCGGAATTGGACCGGAAGATGTAATAAATATATTGGAAATTAACCATCCAAAATTCACCGGAGTTGACGTTAACAGTGGTTTCGAAGACGAACCGGGACTAAAAAATATGGAGAAACTGGAGGAGTTTATAACTAAAATAAAAGTATAACAAACTATGTGCCCTATGTGCCTATATGGTTGTATATTAACCACATAGGCACATAGAACACAAAGAATAATAATGAAACACATGAATTACTTTGTAAACGAAAAAGGATATTACGGCGAGTTTGGCGGGGCGTGGATTCCCGAAATGATGTACGCAAACATCGATGAACTAAAGCGCCGTTATTTGATAATCATTGAATCAGAAGAATTCAAAACCGAGTTCGACCATTTGTTGAAAGATTATGTAGGCCGACCATCGCCACTGTATTTTGCCAGTCGCTTGTCGGAACATTTCGGTTCGAAGATTTATTTGAAACGTGAAGATCTGAACCACACAGGTTCGCACAAACTGAACAATACTGTCGGGCAGATTTTGTTAGCTCAAAAACTGGGCAAAACCCGCGTAATTGCCGAAACAGGCGCTGGTCAGCACGGTGTTGCCACTGCCACGGTTTGTGCACTGAAAAACATAAAATGCGTGGTTTACATGGGAGCGCTCGATGTTGCCCGGCAATCGCCCAACGTAAAGAAAATGAAAATGCTGGGCGCTGAAGTTGTTCCGGTACACAGCGGAAACAAAACGCTGAAAGACGCCACCAACGAAGCCATGCGCGACTGGATCAATAATCCCGAAGACACCCATTACATTATTGGTTCGGTGGTTGGCCCGCATCCTTATCCCGATATGGTTGCAAGGTTTCAATCGGTAATCAGCGCCGAAATAAAATGGCAGTTAAAAGAGCAAACCGGCAGCGAATTTCCCACACGGGTTTTGGCTTGTGTTGGCGGTGGAAGTAACGCAGCCGGCGCGTTTTATCATTTTTTAGATAACGAGCAAGTGGAATTGATTGGTGTTGAAGCAGCCGGAAAAGGAGTTGACACCAATGAAACTGCAGCTACTTTAACAGTAGGTTCCCCCGGAATTTTACACGCCGCCAAAACCATGCTCATGCAAAACCGCGACGGACAAATTACCGAACCTTACTCCATTTCTGCGGGTCTCGACTATCCCGGAATTGGTCCGCTACACGCCCACCTTTTTAAAACCAAACGGGCAAAATATCTCTCTGCTACCGATGAGGAAGTGCTTTGTGCCGCACTTTTTCTCACCCAGAAAGAGGGAATAATTCCGGCGCTCGAATCGGCACACGCACTGGCAGCACTCAATAAAATCAAATTGAAACCTGACGACGTAAACGTGATCAACCTCTCCGGCAGTGGTAACAAAGACATGGAAACGTATCTGGAATATTTTGGATATTGATAAAGCAAAGCCCCTCTCCAACCTCTCCCCTAAGGGAGAGGCTTAAAAAAAGATAAAATTGAATAAAGAATATTGCAACTATCATTGCTTTCCAAAGTCCCCCCCCCCGGCGGGATTTAGGGGGCTTAAAACAAAAAACTATGAACCGTATTAACCATCTTTTCGAAACGAAAAAAGAAAACATCCTGTCGGTGTATTTTACAGCCGGGTTCCCGAACCTGAACAACACCGTTGAAATTATTCAGCAACTCGAAAAAAACGGGGTGGATCTCATCGAAATCGGAATGCCGTTTTCGGATCCCACTGCCGACGGGCCAACCATTCAGCACACCAGCGAAATTGCACTGAAAAACGGGATGAGTCTTGAACTACTTTTCGAGCAACTTAAAAACATCAGGCAAACCGTAAAAATACCGCTCATTTTAATGGGATACCTGAATCCGGTTTACCAGTTTGGTGTTGAACAATTTTGTGCGAAATGTGCCGAAGTTGGAATCGATGGCACCATTCTCCCTGACCTCCCTCCAGACGAATTTGAGCAGGAATACAAAACCATTTTCACCCAAAACAACCTGTACAATATTTTACTGATCACTCCGCAAACTTCCGAAAGCCGCATCAGGCATATCGATGAGACAAGTTCAGGTTTTATTTACATGGTTTCCTCCTCATCAACAACAGGTGCAGGTAAAAAGGTGGAGGATTTTCAGCAAGGCTATTTTGAACGTATTCAAAATATGAACCTGAAAAATCCCCGATTAATTGGTTTTGGAATATCTGACAATGCCACTTTTGCCAACGCCTGCAAATATGCTGAAGGTGCTATTGTGGGCAGCGCATTTGTTAAATCGTTTAATCCTGAATTAAAATTGGAAGAATCGATTTCGCAATTCGTTAAAAATCTGGTTTATTCGGCTTCATAAGCAAAAGTTTGATTTTAAACCGTGTTTTCTAACATATTTAACAATTTAATCAGTAAGTAGCAAATTATCAGTAAGATATAAAAATACCAAAATGTGTGTTTCTGTTAATTAAATTTAAAGCACATTTTGCAGGATACTGTCATTCAATTTTAGGTGTTATATTGATAACAAATTTAAAATACAGAGTCATGTTGGAATACGCAAAAGTTATTTTACCAAAGGTGAGTTTTAGCAAAGACCTATTTATGAAAGAGTTAAAAAAGTGCATTAACTGGGTTGAAGAAGATCAGGTTCGTGAGTTGTACCTCTGGTGCAACGACCATTTTAAAGAGATTTATCCCGATGTGCTTGCCATTGCATTTGCCGGACTAATCGCATTTAAATAATTTCAGGCGGGTAAACAACCCGCTTTTTTATGTCATTTTATTTTTTCCAAACATATTGCCTATTATTTCAAATATCATCTTTAATATCCGGGAATATATTGAATGGAATTGTTGTCCCGTCACGGGGCAATTATTACGAATCGTTTTGAAAGTATTTAATTGAAAATCAAAAAAATATATTTTCTGGTATATTTAATGTTAAATAATAGTTAACAAAAACATTCTAAAACACAAAACTATGTTGGAATATGCAAAAGTTATTTTGCCAAAAGTGAGTTTCAGCAAAGACTTATTTAAGAAAGAGTTAAATAAGTGCATTGGCTGGCTCGAAGAAGATAAGGTTCATGAGCTTTTTCAATGGTGCAACGAGAATTTTAAGGAAATGTATCCCGATGTAATTTCGAAAGCTTTTGATGGAATTGCCGCTTAAATATTCGAAATGGTTTTTCCACCAAAATTTCCTATTTTCGATTTCCAAAATCAAACCCGATGAAGCTACTAACAGTATCGATCTTTATTATCCCTCTTTTCACTTTTGCTCAAAGCGGTGAAAAACTGCAAAATCAGCCTGAATATTTTACCAATCCTGTTTGGAATGGCGCTGACCCGTGGATGTTAAAAGAGGGCGATTTCTATTATTATTGCTTCTCGGCAAATAACGCCATTCAGGTTTCCAAATCAAAAAGAATGACTCATCAGGGCGAAGCCAAAACAATTTGGAAAGCGCCACCAACCGGCTGGAACCGTTCATGTTTGTGGGCACCCGAAATTCATTTTATCGGCGGGCGCTGGTATGTTTATTACGCTTCCGGCGAATCTGGGCCACCATATATCCACCAGCGAACAGGAGTTTTGCGCTCGAAAACCGCAAATGTTTTCAGCGAGTACGAAGATTTGGGAATGTTGTACACCGGCAATGATTCTTCGGTTCCGGAATCCAACATCTGGGCCATCGACATGACGGTTTTTAAACACAACGGAAAATTGTACGCAGTTTGGTCGGGTTGGAAAAAACAGGCCGACACTGATAAAACCCCGCAGCACCTTTACATTCAGGAGATGAAAAATCAGTTTACGTTGAAAGGAAAACGTGTTTTGCTCTCGTCGCCCGAAGAAAGCTGGGAAACCGGTGGCCCGCTCAACATTAACGAAGGTCCCGAAGTTTTGAAAAACGGCGACAATGTTTTTATAATTTATTCCTGCCGCGAATCGTGGTTGCCCGAATACCGACAGGGAATGTTACAGTTGAAAAACGCAAAAGCCGACCCGCTGGAACGCGAAAACTGGATAAAAACCGGGCCGGTTTTCGAAGGTAACGAAAAGGTTTTTGGCGTGGGACACTGCTCGTTTGTAAAATCTCCCGACGAAAAAGAGGACTGGATTATTTATCATTCCAAAAAATCGACAAACCCCGGCTGGGAGCGCGATGTGCGGATGCAGCCCTTTTCATGGAAACCCGACGGAACACCGGATTTTGGCAAGGCGATTCCAACTGGTGTGCCGGTGAAACTACCTTCGGGAGAAACAAAGTAAAGTTTCTGATTAAACTGAGAAATAACAAAATAAAGAATAACAAAATCAGAAAATACAAAGAAATAAAACCACCCCGGTCTGAGTAAAACACTTTGTAATCCAAAACCAGATTTCAACTCAGGCCTCCTCCCGATTTTCGGGACTACTTGTTCTGTAAAGCGGAAGGCTATCCTTAAAGAAGAAGGAGGGTAAATTGAAAAAAACAAAAAACTTGTTTTAATGTAGAAAACAAAAAGTCCCTCTGCAGGTGACCCGAATAGCTATTGGGTTAGGGGGCTTCTATCTGAATCTTCACCGGCTCAATCAAATACTGGCTTGTATCTTTTTGTTGCTGAATTTTGTGCACCACATCCATTCCTTTTACAACTTTTCCAAAAGCTGCAAATCCCTGTCCGTCAGGGTTGCGGTTTCCGCCAAAATCGAGCGAAGGTTGGTCGCCAACACAAATAAAAAACTCGGTTGATGCAGTTCCGGGTTCATTCCGCGCCATCGAAATGGTACCGTCGAGATGTTTTAATCCGGTGGCTTTTGTTGTTTCGTGCGGAATGGTTGGCTGTCGGTCAATTTTTTCGTCGGCATACAAACCGCCCTGGATAACTTCAATTTTAACCTTGCTGTTTGGCTGATTATCCATTCTCACAACACGGTAAAAAACGGCATCGTTGTATGTTTTCAATTCAATGTGTTTTAAAAAATTGAGTGCGGTTACCGGCGCATGAATTGTATCTATTTCGCATATAATTTTACCAAATAGGGTTTCGAGGGTTACTTTTGGTAATTTCTGCGAAAAACCAACAAATACAAGCGATACAAGTAGAATCACAAACGGTATTTTTGCTTTCATTCTAAAATTTTATTTGGTTTTTTTCCGAAAAATCTTTTCTATTTTCACCAAAAGTATAAAAACCAACCTTTAAAAAATTATATCGATGAAAAAGCTGCAGCTTCTTTTTATTTCATTACTGATTTCCTTTGTTTCTTTTGCCCAACTTGAGCAGTTTTTAAAATCTCAATCCGAAATTAAAGCGATTGAAAAAATTCCCGGAAACAATTTTTTTAATGAAACATGGAAAATCATGGTTCGGCAGCCAATCGATCATTCTGATACTACCAAGGGATTTTTTTTGCAACGCGTTTTTGTTGCCGACAAAGGAAAAGAGAATGCTGTTTTGTTAATTACTGAAGGTTATGCAGCCAATTACGCGGCAATGCCAAGGTATATTAACGAATTAAGCCCGATGTTGAATTCAAACCAGATTTGCATTGAACACCGCTATTTTGGCGAATCGTGGCCCGACCCGCTCAACTGGGATTTTTTAACTGTAGCAAACGCTGCGGCCGATCATCACGCAATTGTGGAGTTATTCAAAAAATATTACTCCGGAAAGTGGATCAACACCGGAATCAGCAAGGGTGGGCAAACTGCGGTTTACCACCGTGCATTTTATCCCGATGATGTTGATGTTACTGTTGCTTATGTTTGCCCGCTGAATTTTGGAGTTGAAGATGGACGTCACGAACCTTTTTTGCGAAATGTTCCGGGAACGGCTGAACAGCGCGAAAGAATAGAAGAATTTCAGATTGAAATTTTAAAGAACCGTGGGATTATTGTACCAAAAATTGAAAAATATTCAAAAGAGAAAAACTACACATACCGGATTTCGATGAATGAAGTTTTGGATTACTGTATGCTGGAATACCCTTTTGCATTGTGGCAATGGGGCCGCTTAACCAATAAAGTACCATCGAAAGATGTGGGAGTTGATTCGTTGTTTAACCATTTACTGAAGGTTTCGAATCCATCGTATTTTGCCATTGAAGAAATGGAGGGCATTAAATCATTTTTTGTTCAGGCTGCCCGCGAACTTGGCTACTATGGTTACGACACAAAACCATTTAAAAAATATCTTTCGATAAGAAATGCCGAGGGTTATTTATCGCGTATATTTTTACCAGCCGGGTTAAAAATTAAATACAACAAAACCAAGTCAAAACAGGTAAAGAAATTCATGAAAAATACCGATGAAAAGATGCTGTTTATTTACGGTGAGTGGGATCCGTGGAGTGCTACAGCTTTTGAGGTTTACAACCCGAACCAGGTAAAAGTTGTAAAACCAGGTGGCAGCCATTCAACCCGTATCAATAATCTTCCACCCGAACTGCAAAAATTAGTGAAAGAAAAGTTGGAAGAATGTCTCGATATAGAGGTTATTATTAAATAGTTGTAAAATAAAAATGCCCCGTTTCCGAGGCATTTTTAATGTTTTAATTTCAAAGTCTATACATTTTCAGGAACAACGTAAGGTGCCCTGTAATTGCGGGTAAGCAGTTTATCGGCATCGGGGTCGTTGATAAATTTTTCGGATTGCGGATCGAAAGTAAGTACACGTCCCAGCCGGTAAGCAATATTTCCCAAATGTGCCAGTCCCGATGCAAGATGAGCGGTTTCAACCGGACCGTTCAGGATGGTTTTGTCGTGCGCACGAACAGCCTTAATCCAGTTTTTGAAGTGTCCGTCGGTACCTCCATCGCCGCGTTCCATTTCCGATTTGGCAATCGAGCCGTCATCGCCTCCTTTATCCTTCTCACGTTTTTGACCCATATAAAACTGGTATTTATCGTAACCGTCAACCACCAGGATTCCTTTTTCGCCATAGAATATGTTGCCAACTGTTACACCTTCTTCGGTATTGGTGCACCACGGGCGGACTTCGAACTGGATGATCTTGTCTTCTTCGGGATAATGATAAATTGAGGAAAGAACTTCTGGTGTTTCTTTTGCATCGTTAAACAGGAATTTTCCACCCATCGAGGTTATTTTTGTTGGAAAGCCAACATTTAATCCCCACATACAAAGGTCTGTTTCGTGGATTCCCTGGTTGCCCACATCTCCGTTACCATATTCAAAAGTCCAGTGCCAGTTGTAATGCACAATGTTGCGGCTGAAAGGGCGTTTCGCGGCCGGCCCTGCCCACAAATCGTAATCCAATCCTTCCGGAACCGGTTCAAAACCTTTGTTGCCAATATCGGCCCTCCAACGAAAAACCAAACCACGCGACATGTAAACCCTTCCGATGTAACCTTCGTGCATCATCTTAACGGCT
>Ga0210023_1003337_pt1 | contig 10123 bp, 11 predicted proteins | sample CryGeymeta201524_FD_183987 | JGI IMG/M metagenome (GOLD analysis project Ga0210023, IMG submission 183987) | Groundwater microbial communities from Crystal Geyser aquifers in Utah, USA - Crystal Geyser metaG 2015-24 (SPAdes) (version 2) | ecosystem: Environmental > Aquatic > Deep subsurface >... | reverse complement strand
TCGGTATTTAAATTGGTGACCTGCCCTTGATAGAGACGTGCGGCGACGCCGAGGGCGTGGTTGCGCCAGGCGAACAGGCGCAGATCGGCTTTGTAGCTTTGGCTGGCGGCGTCTTTAAGCTGTGAAGGGAGCACCAGCTGTTGGGCGATAGTCAACTGCGGTTCCAGTTCGTTGAAGCGTTTGCGTGAGATGCTTTTCCCCACGAACACCCCCTTGCTGCCGAAACGATCGACGGGCTTGAACACCAGATCCTTGCGCATATCCCAGGCGCGGTCGATCCCAAGTTCTGCGAGAAGATAAGATTCGGGCAGCATTTGTTGTAAAACTTCAATTTCTGCAGCCTTCAAGCCCGCCGCGTGCATGGCGACCGGGTTGCGCCAGAGGTTTTGCCGTCGCTTGTCGGCCAGGTGTCCGTAGACAAAAGGGTTGGGGGTCAGGCAGACCTGACGTTGTAAATAAGCCCGCTGAATCTGCGCCATTTCCGGGGTTTCTAGATAGAAGTCGCAATGGCGATTGTAGATCAGGTCGATGGGTTGCCCGGCAGAGAAAAGCCCGGCTCGATTGATTTCGAGCTGGCTGGGGTCGGCGATGACAACCGAAATTCCCTCTCGTCCCAGCCATTGGCCAAAACGTTTCATTTCGGGATAGAGCCACTGCTCTTGTGGATGCTCATCAATAATTGCGACTGTCTGCAATGGGCGACCGGGCCGAAATGCCTGCCATTCGCCCTGGAACATCTGTAAGAGTCGTCGTTGCAGGCTTGGGGTTGGCTGGGGCTCCCCTCGACAGGCGCGCAACGCCAGGCCTGCGCCACCAGCATTGGTATTGATTTCAATCAGGCGCGGGCCCTGGTCACTGAGGTGAAAATCGTAGCCCATCATGACGGCGGCGTTACCGGGGCAAAAACGCGCGCTTTCCGGCAGATCCGCCGCGATCTGCTGCCGATATGCCGGGCTGTTCAGCAGTTTCCAGCTGATTTTCAACAGTTTGAGCATTTGCCCGAGATCGGCAGTCTTGAGGGCGACACGTAAAGAGCTGATAGGGAAATTATCCATGGCTAAAAAGAATTGATCCGGCGAATAAAGGCGTAAAGATACCCGTAATTGCGGCGATTAAAATCAAGGGTTAAGCGTGGCAGTCGACTTAAATCGGGTTGGTCGGCTTCTTCGGGCAGGGCGCTGGTGAGTTGCAGGGTTCCACCGGGTCTGATGATTTCACTGAATTCATCGCGCAGAATTTTTAATTGTTCGGAATCGAGGGGGCGAATAAGGCGAATCACCAGTTTGTCCCTGACGAAACGCATACTGTGGTAGTTGTGATAAAAATTGTCAATCAGTGCGATAGCTTCCGTCGGGTCATTGGTGATGGTGAAGAGGCTGAAGTCTTCGCCGCTGATGAGACCGCGCTTGAACAGGGGGTCGCGGACAAATTCAAAAAATTTGGTCCAGTAAGTGCCCTGGTCATCGTCAATCATAATCAAAGGTACAGGGGGATTCTTCCCGGTCTGCACCAGGGTCATGATTTCCATGCCTTCGTCGAGGGTGCCGAACCCACCAGGGAAAAGCACCACTGCATCGGCTTCTTTTAAAAAGGCCACCTTGCGGGTGAAAAAATATTTGTAATTAATGACCTTGTTGTTGCCATCCATGACCCTATTGGTGTGCTGTTCGAAAGGCAGTTCAATGTTGACCGCGAAGGAATTCTCAACCCCGGCGCCTTCGTTGCCCGCCTGCATAATGCCCGGCCCGCCGCCGGTAATGACCATGTAATCGCGTTCGGCGAGCATGCGCGCGAAGGTGACACATTTCTGATAAATCGGCTCTTCGGGCTGCGTGCGGGCACTGCCGAAAATACTCACTTTGCGTCGGTGACGATAGGGCGCAAAAATCTTGTTGGTGAAACGCATTTCCTTCAGCGCGGTGCGCATCAGTTTTTGATCGGCCAGATAGTCGTTTTCCTGCCCCGACTTGAGGGCGCCAAGAACCATCTGCCGAATCATTTCGGGATGATGAACGCCGACCCGGCCCATCAATTCATCAATCAGGCGATCAATCTCGCCGTTCGTGCGATCAAAATGAAGTTGCATAGGTTGCTCCAGGTTCTGCGATTAATGATGCTGGTGTCCGCTGTAAAAAAGGACGTCCTTGCAGGCGGGCGGCTGCGATGAGCAGGCCGCTCATACTTGCGCCTGCATAGCGCTCAAGAAAAAGCCGATACAGCTGGCGCAGCTCTTTTTCAGTTTGATAAAATTCGGCCAATTGCTGTGGGTTCAGTTGCGGTTCAATGCGCTCACAAACAAAGCTGATACAGTTATAAGGCCGATACGCAGCGGGCAGCTGGCAACCTTTCGGGGTCAGCAATGGACAGGTTTGGCTGAAATCGAGCAGCGGTAGTTGCTGGTCAACGCACAGCAGAGCCAGCAGGTTGGCAAGGCTCATATGGTTATGACCTCGGGCGCAGCATTCTCCCTGACAATTACGACAAAGATCTTCACCCTGCGCTTGCAGGAAAACCCGGTCAAGTTTTTGTTGTAAAACACCCATCAGCTGGCAGTGGCGGATGATCCACGATTTTTCGTCCTGGTTAAGCTGAGCATATTCGCGGCAAATTTGTGTGACCAGTTGCTGCCAGCAATCTTGTCTGCTTTGGATTTTCATAGGTGACCTGTATGGACGAATTTACGAAACACCTGAGTTTTATCATGTGTGCACCTGCCCGGCAACAGTCCGGGTAAATATACTGAAAAGCCGGCATTAATTCACCCCGTCTACTGGACAAGCTGCATTTCTACTGTTATGAAATAGACAGTGAAAGTCCATTCAACCAAAGGAGCGCAGAACTATGAGCCAGACTGTTAGTTACAAAGAGCTGGGGTTGGTCAATTCCCGCGAGCTGTTCAGCAAAGCTGTTGCCGGCGGCTATGCCATTCCAGCCTATAATTTCAACAATCTTGAGCAATTACAGGCAATTGTTACGGCCTGTGCCCAAACGCGCTCACCGGTGATCATCCAGGTCAGCAAGGGCGCGCGCAGCTATGCCAACGCCACCATGTTGCGCTATATGGCAATGGGCGCGGTGGAAATGGCCCGGGAAATGGGCATTGAGCTGCCCATTGTGCTGCATCTTGATCATGGTGATTCTTTTGAACTGTGCACGTCGTGTATTGATGCGGGTTTTTCCTCGGTGATGATTGATGGCTCACATCTGCCCTATGCTGAAAATGTTGCGCTGACCCGCCAGGTGGTCGAATACGCCCATGCCCGCGATGTGACCGTCGAAGGGGAACTGGGGGTGCTGGCGGGTATCGAAGACGAAGTTGTTGCTGAAAAATCGACCTACACCCAGCCGGACGAGGTCGAAGACTTCGTGCGTAAAACCGGGGTCGATTCCCTGGCTATCTCCATCGGCACCAGCCATGGAGCCTACAAATTTAAACTCAAAGCGGGCGAATCGGTACCTCCTTTGCGTTTTGATATTCTCGAAGAGATCGAAAAGCGCATTCCCGGATTTCCTATCGTGTTGCACGGCGCAAGCAGCGTGGTTCAGACCTACGTTGAATTGATCAACCAGTATGGTGGCAAGATGGATGGTGCCGTCGGGGTTCCCGAAGAGCAACTGCGGCGCGCCGCCGCCAGCGCGGTGTGCAAAATCAATATCGATTCCGATGGGCGCCTGGCGGTGACGGCCAAAATTCGCGAATATCTGGCCAAGGATCCCGGCGAATTCGATCCGCGTAAATATCTGGGTGCGGCCAGAGACGAGTTAATCGCGCTGATCAAGCACAAGAACCAGGCCGTGCTCGGCAGCGCCGGTAAAGTCTGAGGATCTAAATCAATTCAGAAGTCCAAAAGAACGGGTAGCGAACCCTATGGTCGCTGCCCGTTCCTTTGGGTAGTTATTAAATTTTACGATCAACTGTCAGTAACCTTGGGGTAAAAATGATCGTTGAAAGTCAAGGGCACGAACAAGCTTTTTTGACGGTAAAGATCTTTCGACCATGACAGAGTTGAATAGTTACTTTTCTGGTTGAATACCGCTTTGTTCACACCGGGTAGAGCGCGTAGCTATTGCCCTGTTTTTCCCGGCGTAGCAGCTTTTGTTGATCGAGTTCACGCAAAAGTTCCTGAATTTCACGGCGTTCATGCTGGGGTATTTGCTCGTAAACTTCAGTCTGGAGAATCCCCGGTTTTTGCATCACCAGGCGGAGCATTCTGATTTGCAAGCTTTCGTCCGACTCTTTCTGGGAATCATGGGGATTGTGGGAATCATGAGAGGTCGACGGGGTTGGGGTGTTGGCTGTCTGCTCGGCGCGAATTTCGCGTTCCAGTGCGCGCAGGCGCACCACCCCATACACAATGATCACCACCAGGATTATAAGTCCGATCCAAGCCATGGGTTACAGTCCTTCCTCGCTGGTGGTTCTTTTCTGTCTGAACCAATGATCAAACCAGGTTCGATGATCCTTTTCGGCCAGAATTTTTAGATCATTCGGCCCCAACCACACCCCGCCACAACCCGAACAACGATCCATGGGCACATCGCGAAAGCTTATGGGTTCAAGGGCTTCACCACACTTGGGGCAATGATTGTGACAATGATTTTTGATCAGATTTTCTTCAGATTGCTGCTTCATTTTGTCGATGAGTTGCTGTTCCTGACGATGAAAATATTCGTTTTCAAGCGCCTTCTTGCGATCTTCCCAAGCGTCTTTCATAGGCACCTCCCGTGGTGAGTCGTTGTATGGAGTGCTTTCATTATACCCGAATTCGACCTGGCGGCAAGATTGATGCGTCCGGAAGCATGAGTGCGCACCGGCTCACGTCATCAAAGATCTTCGTCGCCGACCGGATCCATGGATTGAAGTTTTTTTTCGGTTTTTTTCAGTTTCAAGGTCCAGATCGGGCCTGAGATCAGATAGAGGCAACCGATGGTGAACAGCATGTAAACCGGTTTGGCGACAATCGAAATCAGTAAAATAATCGCCAGAACCAAGAAGAAGAAAGGTTGACGTTTGAACAGGGCGGGATCTTTGAAGCTGTAATAGGAAACATTGCTGACCATCAGCAGGGCCAACACGTATATCAGCAGCATAATCGAAACCTGGCGTACGGTTCCTGACCCCCCGAGTTCATAAAAAAGCAGGACACAGGTTGCAATAATTGATGCGGCCGCAGGAATGGGCAGGCCGACAAAACGCCGGGATTCAACCGTTGATACTTGGACATTGAAGCGTGCCAGCCGTAAGGCGCCGCAGGCGACGAAGAGAAAAGCCGCCAACCACCCCAATTTGCCGAAATCGCGCAGGGCCCAGGTATACATGAGCACTCCCGGCGCGACGCCAAAGGCAATAACGTCGGCCAGGGAATCAAGCTCGACCCCGAATTTGCTTGAAGTGCCGGTTAAACGCGCGACCTTGCCGTCGAGACCGTCAAGGATACCCGAAACCAGAATAAACCAGGCGGCGCGTTCAAAGTTGCCGTCGGCTGACAGGATAATAACGTAAAATCCGGCAAACATGCTGCCAATCGTAATCAAGTTGGGCAGCAGATAAACGCCGCGCGCCGGACTGTTGCGTTTTTCTGAAGAAGGAGTTGTTGTCACACCAGTCGCCCCAGAATGGATTCGCCTGCTACAGTTTTATCCCCCAGGTTGATGTCGATTTGGGTTTCCAGCGGCAGATAGAGATCGACCCGCGAGCCGAAACGAATTAAACCATAACGCTGGCCGACCTTGAGGTTGTCGCCGATGGCCGGGTAGCAGACGATGCGTCGCGCAATCAAGCCGGCAATCTGCACGAAAAGAATCTTGCGTCCATGACTTTCTTCCAGCAGCAGCCCCGCTTGCTCATTCTGGTCACTGGCTTTATCAAGGGAGGCATTGAAAAATTCGCCCCGCTGATAAAATTTATCAATCACCTTGCCGCTTAAGGGCACGCGGTTAACATGAACATTGAAAACCGACATGAAAATACTAATTTTTTTTGTCCGGCCCTGAAAATACCGGTTTTCATCAACTTCACCGACAAAGATCACTTCGCCATCAGCGGGGGCAATGAGTAAGTTGTCGTCCTGGGGGGTGATGCGTTCGGGATTACGAAAAAAGTAAATCGTAAACAGGCTCAGTGCTAAAAAAACAAGAGTGAAAATTCCCCACCCGAGGAGGGCGAAGATCAGGGTGATAAAGGCAAAAAGCCCAATAAAAGGGTAACCTTCGACCGCAACCGGCTGATTGGCATTACGCATAGACGCTTGTTCCTTTTTTAAGCATGGGGCAGCCCGACTTCTGCTGCCCCATGCAGGAAAATCAATCCAATTGAGGGCTAAACTTTAATTTTTATTCTTGTCAACAATCTTCTGGATCCACGGCATCATGCTGCGCAGGCGCTCGCCGACAACTTCGACCGGGTGCGCCGCATTGTTGCGTCGCCGGGCCGTCATTTCGGGATAATTTGCCTGACCTTCAAGGATGAAGCGTTTGGCGTACTCGCCATTCTGGATGTTTTCCAGACATTCACGCATTGCCCAGCGGCTTTCGTCGTTGATGACTTTGGGGCCGGTGACATATTCGCCGAACTCGGCATTGTTGGAGATGGAGTAGTTCATGTTGGCGATGCCGCCTTCGTAAATCAAATCGACGATCAGCTTCACTTCGTGCAGGCACTCGAAATAGGCCATTTCCGGCGCATAACCAGCTTCGGTCAGGGTTTCAAACCCGGCTTTGATCAGTTCAACCAGCCCCCACACAGCACGGCTTGCTCGCCGAAAAGATCCGTTTCGGTTTCATCTTTGAACGTGGTTTCGATGATTCCCGTACGTCCGCCACCAATGGCACTGGCGTAGGACATGGCCAGGTCTCGCGCCTGACCCGAAGCATTTTGAAACACGGCAATCAGGTCGGGAATCCCGCCACCACGCACGAACTCGCTGCGCACCGTATGGCCTGGTGCTTTGGGTGCAATCATAATAACGTCAAGGTCGGGGCGGGGCACCACCTGGTTGTAATGGATGGCAAAACCGTGAGCGAAGGCCAGGGTTGCGCCCTGCTTGAGGTTGGGCTCAATTTCCTGCGTGTACAGCTGCGACTGAAATTCATCGGGGGTCAGAATCATCACCACATCTGCTGCCGCGACGGCTTGAGCAACGGGTTTAACTTCCAGACCATGAGCCTGTGCTTTGGCGACGCTTGCCGAGCCTGTGCGCAGGCCGACCCTGACATCGACTCCGGAATCTTTCAGGTTGCATGCATGGGCATGACCCTGAGATCCATAGCCAATAATCGCAACCTTTTTGCCCTTGATGATCGATAGATCGGCGTCTTTATCATAGTAAATCTGCATTGAATTTTCTCCCTTAAGAAATAGTAGTAAACGTCAACAGCTTCAAAACCGTTAAATGCCGTAAAAGACCGCAACTTATATCACAGGCGGGCTCTTTGTGGCAAATTAAACCCGGTTGGCCCTTAGCCGGTAACACCTTTTGAGCCGCGTCCAATGACCACTGGTCCCGAACGCACAATTTCCTTAATTCCCATGGGCGTTAGAAGTTCGAGCACCGCATCAATTTTGTCGGGCGCGCCCGTGACCTCGATGGTAAAAGATCTGGGGGTGACATCAACAACCTTTCCGCGAAAAATATCGACAATTCTGAGAACTTCCGCCCTGGAGTCAGATTCTGCAGTCACCTTGATCAATGCCAGCTCACGTTCAACATAGTGCTCACCCGTGAAATCGACAACTTTGATGGTTGAAATCAACTTATTGAGTTGTTTGTTGATTTGCTCAAGGATCCGATCATCACCCCGGGTGACAATGGTCATGCGTGAGGTGTCGGGATCGAGCGTCGGTGCGACCGAAAGACTTTCAATATTGAACCCGCGCCCGGAAAAAAGCCCAGAAACCCGTGCCAGAACGCCGAATTCATTTTCAACCAGAACCGAAATAGTATGTTTCATGTCATTCTCTCCAGAGTATTTTGCGCGTCAAGGCCGACATCAAGACGCCAGCACCATTTCATGAATTCCCTTGCCCGCGGGTACCATGGGCATCACATTCTCTTCACGACTGACCTTGAATTCCATCAGCACTGGGCCCTGAGTGGCCAAAGCCTGCTGGATGGTGGATTCGACCTCATCAACCCGCTCGGTACGCAGGCCGGTGGCACCATAGGCCTCGGCCAGTTTGACAAAATCAATCGGTAATTCCAGACAGGTTTGGCTGTAGCGTTTTTCGAAGAAAAGCTGTTGCCATTGGCGAACCATGCCCAGAAAGTTATTGTTCAAAATGGCAATTTTAACCGGCAGACGGTATTGCACCAGGGTCGCCAGTTCTTGCGAATTCATTTGAAAGGAGCCGTCGCCGGAAATATCGATCACCTGACGCTGTGGGAAAGCGATCTGTGCTCCCAGGGCGGCCGGTAAACCATAGCCCATGGTGCCCAGCCCGCCGGAAGTCAAGAATGTGCGCGGCTGACAGAAACCGTAAAATTGTGCAGTCCACATCTGGTGTTGGCCGACTTCGGTGGTGATGATGGCATCATTAGCGGTGAGTTGACTGATTTTTTCAATCACGTATTGCGGTTTAATGACGGAATCCGAGGCTTTATAGGTCATGGGATGGGTCTTCTTCCACCCGGCCAGGGCTTGCCGCCAATCAGATGTCTGTTCAATCAGACCTTCAATCTCTTGCGGAAGGGCGCGCAATTTTTCCAGGAGCACAGTTAACACGCTTTTTAAATCGCCAACCACCGGCAGATCGACCCGGACAATTTTACTGATTGAGGTGGGGTCGATATCGAACTGGATGATTTTAGCCTTTTTCGCAAAAGCATCAATCCGCCCGGTGACCCGATCATCAAAACGTGCGCCCACTGCGATAAGCAGATCACATTCGGTGACCGCCATATTAGCAAAATAGGTGCCGTGCATCCCCAGCATTCCGAGTGACAGGGCATGGTTGCCGGGAAAGGCGGCCATGGCCATCAGGGTCGTCGTAACCGGGATTTGCAATACTTCGGCCAGTTGCAGCAGTTCTGGGCTGACATTGGCCAGGCAGGCACCACCACCGACGTAGAGCACCGGTCGCTGGGCCTTGAGGATCATTTGCGCGGCCTTGCCGATCTGGCGGTCGTTGCCGGCCACTGTCGGTTTGTAGCTGCGCATATTGACGGTTTCGGGGTAGCTGAAACTCATGGATGCCACCTGAATATCCTTGGGCAGATCGATGAGTACCGGACCGGGACGGCCGGTGCGGGCGATATAGAAGGCTTCCTTGATCATGCGCGGAAGATCGCGAATATCCTGCACCAGATAATTATGTTTGGTGCAGGGGCGGGTAATGCCACAGATATCCGCCTCCTGAAAAGCATCATTGCCGATCAGGGCGGTCGGTACCTGGCCGGTAATGATGACCATGGGGATCGAATCCATATAGGCTGTCGCGATACCGGTGACCGTATTGGTGGCACCCGGTCCGCTGGTGGCGATGACCACCCCGACTTCACCCGTGGCGCGCGCATAACCATCAGCTGCGTGGACGGCGGCCTGTTCATGGCGCGTGAGTATGTGCTTGATGGATGAACTGAACAGGTCATCATAGATATTAATGACTGCTCCGCCAGGGTAGCCAAACACTGTTTCAACCCCCTCAAGACGCAGGCATTCGAGCAGAATCTGCGAACCAGTTAACTTCAACACGACCTCCTTCTGAAAAAGCCTGCACGCCGTGTGCAAGCTCATTGATGTCTCACCAGAATAAAAACGGGACAGCAGATCCCGCGAAAAAAAACGAATATAATATAGTTTTCACGCGGTATGCAAACAGAAGTGCGATGATTTTTCCGCGGCAGTAAATATCAAACAACGAATTCTGTTGGCTCCCAGCGTTTTTTGCGCTTTCGCATTGTAAATCTGGCGTAAATATCGCAACCTGTGACTTTTGTAGCCCTGAGTGAATGTGAGGAAAACGCTATGGCGCAGCCTTGGAAAACCCTTGATCGTGTCAGCACCGCAGACGGCGACTTGGAACTTCGTCAGCGTGGTGCGCGCGACTTTCTGATTACCCTTGGCGGTCTGGTGCTGATGAATAGCCTGAATAACCGTTCGGAAGTGCTGCTTGGTCAGCTTGGCT
>Ga0210023_1003329_pt1 | contig 10142 bp, 8 predicted proteins | sample CryGeymeta201524_FD_183987 | JGI IMG/M metagenome (GOLD analysis project Ga0210023, IMG submission 183987) | Groundwater microbial communities from Crystal Geyser aquifers in Utah, USA - Crystal Geyser metaG 2015-24 (SPAdes) (version 2) | ecosystem: Environmental > Aquatic > Deep subsurface >... | reverse complement strand
CAGCAACCGGCTGGTGCGCTTTCAGCGCAGCTTCTCCGAGGGCCTGTACAAATTCGTAGACCGCGTGTACCTGCCTTCACTGAAACTGCTGCTGCGCAACCGCTACATCACGCTGGCGAGCTTCGTAGCCGCGCTGATCCTGTCGATCGGCTTCATTGCCGGCCCCTTCATGCGTGTAGTGCTGTTCCCGGACATCGCCGGCGACTTCATGCGCGTCAACCTGGAAATGAATGAAGGCACGCCGGGCTATGTGACCCACAATGCGATCGATCTGCTGCGCGAAAAACTCGAAGAAGTGGACCAGGACATGCAGCGCGATCTGGAACTCAAGGTCCCTGTCGTGCGCACGGTGTTCGCATGGGCCGGCGCGAATACCACCGGTGAAATGCTGGTTGAATTGACCAAGACAGAAGACCCGCGCCTGGGAACGGCCGAGATCGAACGCCGCTGGCGTGACAAGGTCGGACAGATTGCGGGCGCACGCGGTCTGCGCATCGGCGGTGCCGGAGGCCCCGGCGGCGATGGCCCGGACCTGTCTTTCCAACTGGTGGGCCGCAATCTGCAGCAGCTTGAGTCCGCTGCAACGGAACTCGAACGCGAGGTACGCGCCTTCGACGGCACCTTCGATATTCGCAACAGCTTCGACGGTGGCATCCGCGAACTGCAGCTTCGAATTCGTCCCGAGGCCGAAGCGCTGGGTCTGAGCCAGCAGGATCTGGCGCGTCAGGTCCGACAGGCCTTTTTCGGTGAAGAAGTCCAGCGCATCCAGCGCGGCCAGGATGATGTGCGCGTGATGGTTCGCTACCCGCGCGAACAGCGAACCTCGCAGGGCTACCTTGAAGAGATGCGCATTCGAACAGCGAGCGGTGACGAAGTACCCTTTCGCGCCGTAGCCGACATCGAGGTCGGTAACAGCCCGTCGTCGATCCGCCGCTATAATCGTGAGCGTTCGATCAACATCTCGGCCCGGGTCGACAAGGACATCGCCGAGCCCGGCGAAATCCAGCGCAAGCTGACTGCCGAAATCCTTCCGCGCATCGTTGCCAGTCACTCCGGTGTCAATTTCCAGCTGTCCGGTCAATCCCGCAACGCACAGGAGCTCAGCGCCGAACTTCTGACCGGAACGATCTTCGCCCTGTTCCTGATCTATGCCTTGATCGCGATCCCTCTGCGCTCCTACATCCAGCCACTGTTGATCATGTCGGTGATACCGTTCGGCACCATCGGCGCGGTATTCGGTCACTGGGTTCTCGGTATCCCGGTCAGCCTGCTGTCGATGTTCGGGATCATCGCGCTGGCCGGCGTGGTGGTGAATGACAGTCTGATCCTGGTCGATTTCGTCAACCATCATCGCAAGGCCGGCGAGCCGCGCATCGATGCTGCACTCAAGGGGGCGCGAGCCCGCTTCCGGCCGATCATCCTGACCTCTGCCACAACTTTCCTCGGTCTGGCACCGATCGTGTTTTTCGAAACCAGTCTGCAGGCCAAGCTGGTCATTCCGATGGCCACATCACTTGCCTTCGGCATCCTGTTTGCGACCGTGATCACCCTCGCGCTGATCCCCACCCTGTACCTGATCGGCGATGATCTGACACGTCTGACACAGCGATTGATGGGCCATGAACGACCGCACGGCATGAGCGCGCACGGCCGCGAGGTCCCGCGCGCGGACACGACGTGACGCAGTCAGATCAAGCTGCAAGCCTGACGAGCCGGATTCGCGCAGCCGGCGAGCGCCTCGGTGATCGGCTGGAAGCGGAAATCCTGGCAGCCCTTGCCCTTGAGAAACCGCGACGCTGGCTATACGCGCATGGCGAGAGCGTGCCCGACCCGGCGACCGCCGCACGCTTCGAAGCGCTGCTGCATGCTCGTCTGAATGGCGTGCCGATCGCCTACCTCAGCGGCCAGCGAGAATTCCATGGTCGCAATTTCCGGGTTGACCGGAGAGTACTGATTCCACGCCCCGAAACTGAACACCTCGTGGAATTTGCGCTGCAACTCGATCTGCCGGACCAGGCACGGGTGGCCGATGTCGGCACCGGTTCAGGCTGCATCATCCTATCGCTTGCCTGCGAACGTCCGCGCTGGCGCTGCATCGGCTGCGACCTCAGTACCGAAGCCTTGCAGGTCGCAGAGATCAATCGATCTCAGCTCGCTGCCGACAACGTCGTTCTGGTGCATGGCGATCTGCTGCAGCCGCTCAAGGGTCGTTGCTTCGAACTGATCGTCGCCAACCCGCCCTACGTTGCCGAAGGCGACCCGCACCTCGACCGCGGCGATCTGCGCCACGAACCTGCGATCGCATTGACACCGGGCGGCGACGGGCTTGATGTGCTTCGGCGGCTAGCCACCGAAGCGCCTGGCTTACTGCAAGCCGCAGGCTGGCTCGCGGTGGAACACGGCCATGATCAGGCGCAACAGGTTCGGGCGATGTTCGTAGCCGCCGGACTGCAGAATATCGCGTCGATCCGGGACCTCGGCGGTATCGAGCGGATCACGGCAGGCCAGAAGCCGGGGCCAGAAACGATGCAGCAAACAGAGGCTGAAGTGTCTCCGGTGTGTCCAGCGTAGATCGTTTATATCCGAAGCCTGGTGCAAAGAGCCGATCAGTGATCGTCGACGCCTGCTTTCAGCCGCCGAATGCGTTGACACAAACACCGATCAGACCGCCGGAAAAAACACCCAGTCCCAGCATCGCCAGACCGTTGACCGTCAGCACGGCACGAAAGTCGATCGGCGCCTGAATCGGAGCCGCGGTTTCGGGCTCGTCGAAATACATCAGTTTGACGATCCGCAGGTAATAGAACGCGCCGATCACTGCGGTCAACACCGCCAGAATTGAAAGCCACATGAAGCCGGCATCGATGGCCGCTGCAATCACTTGCCACTTGGCGAAGAAACCGACGAATACCGGAACCCCTGCCAGCGAGAACATGATCATCAGCATCATCAGCGCGTACCACGGACTGCGCCGGCCCAGTCCCTTGAAGTCATCGATATTCTCGGCTTCCACACCATCGCGCGACAGCAGGATCATCACGGCGAAGGCGCCGGACGACATCAGTGCATAGACGATGGTATAGAACATCGCGGCAGCATAGCCGGCGGCGGAGCCGGCCAGAATTCCCAGCAGAATAAAACCGACATGCGAGATTGTCGAGTACGCGAGCATGCGCTTGAAATTGCTCTGCGCGATTGCAACCACGTTACCCAACACCATGGATGCCGCCGCAATTACTGCGAGCATCATTTTCCAGTCTGCGTGCAATCCACCAAGACCGTCCGCGAGCAGGCGGATTGCCAACGCCAGGTATCCAAGCTTCGGCAACGAGGAGATCAGCAAGGTGACACCGGCCGGTGCACCCTGATAGACATCCGGCAACCACATATGGAAAGGTACCGCACCGAGCTTGAAGGAAATCCCGACAACTACGAAGGCCAGTCCGAATGACAACATCAGGCTGTCGCTGACGCCGCCACTGATCAGAGCTGTGGCGATCGTGCTCAGTTGCAGGCTACCGGTTGCACCATAGATCAGGCTGATGCCATAGAGAAGGATACCGGAGGCGAGCGAGCCCAGCACGAAGTATTTCATGCCCGCCTCGGAGCCCAGCTCCGAATCTCGGTCCAGCGCAACCAGCGAATAACTCGAAAGTGCCAGCAGTTCGAGGCCAAGGTACAGAGTCAGCATCGAGCCGGCGGAGATCATGATCATCACGCCAAGCAGCGCGAACAGACTGAGCGCGTAGAACTCACCCTTGAACAGGCCTGCCGACCGGAGAAAGTGCTTGGCGTAGACGAATGCCATCGCCAGGGTCAGGTACGCAAACAGCTTCAGCACATCGCTGAAGCGGTCGCGCACGAAGGTCTCGGCAAAGGCCGTTGCAACTTCACCCGGCGCCATCATCAAGCGCATGGTGACGATTGCAGCAAACACCAGGGTGAGAATGGCCAGAGTGTGCGTCAGACCGCGACGCTGCTCGGTAACGAACAGGTCTGCGATCAGGACCACGCAGGCCATCGTGGCGATCAGGATCTCCGGCAGCGCCAGATGTAATTCATTGAGACTCATCAGTTGATCTTCGTTGTCGTGATGTGGTCGACCAATGCGACCACGGAAGCATCCATCATCTCGATCAGCGGATACGGCCAGATGCCCAGGCCGAGTGTAAGCAGCGCGAGGATTGTCAGGGTGATCCACTCGCGCGCATTGAGATCGCTCAAAGCGGCGACAGTATCGTTGGCAATCTCACCATAGAACACACGCTTGACCAGCCACAGGCTGTAGGAAGCGCCGAGAATCAGAGTCATTGCTGCGAAGAAGGCAAACCAGAAATTGGCCTTGAAGGCAGCCAGGATCACCATGAATTCACCGACGAATCCGCTGGTGCCGGGCAAGCCCGAATTGGCCATGAAAAACAGCACGGCAAACATCGCGAACCACGGCATGGTGTTGGCAACGCCGCCATAGGCCGAAATATCCCGGCTGTGGACACGGTCGTAAAGCACACCAACGGCCAGGAACATCGCACCGGAAATGAAGCCGTGCGAAATCATCTGCACCATGGCACCGGATAGCCCCAGCACAGCTCCGTCCAGCGAGTCGGTATTGCGCAGAATCGCAAAGCTCAGGAACAGCCCCAGAGTGACAAAGCCCATATGCGAGATCGAGCTATAGGCAATCAGCTTCTTCATGTCCTTCTGGGCCAGCGCCACGAAGCCGATGTAGACGATCGCAACCAGCGACAGGCCGATCACCAGCCAATCGAGCGCTGCGGCACCGTCGGGTGCAATCGGCAGGGAAAACCGCACCAGTCCGTAGCCGCCGATCTTCAGCATCACGGCAGCAAGCACCACCGAACCGCCGGTCGGCGCCTCGACATGCGCATCCGGCAGCCAGGTGTGGACTGGCCACATCGGAATCTTGACTGCGAAGGCGATCAGAAAGGCCAGGAAGATCCAGATCTGGGCATTCAGCGACAGCGGCATCGCATGCCAGTCTGCCAAGGCGAAACTACCGGACTGCAGGTACAACCAGATCAGTCCGATCAGCATGAATACCGAGCCGAAGAAGGTGAACAGGAAGAATTTGACCGTGGCGACGATCCGGTTCGGTCCACCCCAGATGCCGATGATCAGGAACATCGGCACCAGCATGGCCTCGAAAAACACGTAGAACAGCATCGCGTCGAGAGCAGCGAACATGCCGGTCATCAAGCCCGACAGGATCAGGAACGCTCCCATGTACTGACCGGCACGATCTTTGATTCCCCAACCCGCGATCACGACCAGCACCGTGATCAGCGCGGTCAAAACGATAAGCGGCAGCGAAAGGCCATCGACTCCGAGATGGTAATGAATCGAAAATGCCTCGATCCAGACGGTCTTCTCGACGAACTGCATCACTGCAGTTGTCGAATCGAAACCGCTTACGGCGACCAGCGTCAGAGCCAGGGCCGCGATCGCGGCGGTCAGCGCGATCGTCCGGGCCAGTCCGGCGCGGGCCTCTGCCAGAAACAGCAGCGCGCCACCAACGAAGATCGGCAGCCAGATCACGAGACTCAGTAACGGCCAATGAATTGCATTCATGTCATCACCCCTTCAGCAGCACGAACGCAAACACCAGCGCGACCAGACCGACGATCATCGCGAAGGCGTAGTGATACAGAAAGCCGGTCTGAACCTGGCGCAGCCGTGCAGAAGCCGACGCGACCAGCCGGGCGGACCCATGCACGATCCAGCCATCGATCAACATGCGATCGCCACGGTCGGAAAGAAACGAGGCCAGCTTCAGTCCGCCTCCTGCAACCACATACTGGTAGAACTCATCGAAACCGTACTTCTTGTCCAGCACCGTCCACAGCCCATGGAAGCGCGATTTCATTGCAGCAGCAATGCCCGGCTTGTACAGATAGACCCATGTCGCCAGGCCAACCCCGAGCATCGCCAGCCAGAATACCGGGGTGACGAAGCCGTGCAGCGCAAACGCTGCTGCACCGTGAAAATGTTCACTCAGAGGGATCAAGGGATCGGTGGCCGGGTTGACATGGATCGAGTCGGAAAGTGCCCCGCCGAACAACAACGGCTCGACTGTCAGATAGCCGATCGCCAACGACGGAATCGCCAGCAGAATCAGCGGAAGCGTCACCACCCACGGAGATTCTTGCGCGTGTGACAGTGTTTCGCGATCGGCCCGCGTATTGCCGTGGAAGGTCAGATACAGCATGCGGAAGGTGTAAAGCGCCGTAACCACGACCCCGGCATAAACGGCGAATACGGCGAAACCTGCGCCCGGCCGGTCGGCCAGCTTGACAGCCTCAATGATCAGATCCTTGGAGTAGAAACCCGAGGTGAAGGGGAAGCCGATCAAAGCCAGCGAGCCCACCCAGGCAGTTACGGCGGTGATCGGCATGATCTTCGCCAGCCCTCCCATCTCGCGCATGTCCTGCTTGTGATGCATCGCAATGATGACCGAACCCGCGCCGAGGAACAGCAAGGCCTTGAAGAAGGCATGGGTCATCAGGTGGAAGATCGCGATCGAGTAGGCCGAGGCACCAAGCGCGACGGTCATGTAGCCGAGCTGAGACAGGGTTGAATAAGCCACCACGCGCTTGATGTCATTTTGAACAATACCGACAAGGCCCATGAACAGCGCCGTGATCGAACCGATGATCAGGATGAAACTCAGCGCAGTTGCCGACATCTCGTACAGTGGCGATAGCCGTGCCACCATGAAAATTCCTGCAGTGACCATGGTCGCGGCATGAATCAATGCCGAAATCGGTGTCGGGCCCTCCATCGAATCCGGCAACCAGACATGCAGCGGCACCTGTGCCGATTTGCCCATTGCACCGATGAACAGACAGATGCAGATGAAGCTCATCACCGACCAGTCGACCCCGGGGAAGATGCTCAGCGTCTGCCCCGCAACATTCGGTGCCGCCGTGAACACCTCGGCATAATCAAGCGAGCCCATGTACATCAGGACGGCCGCAACCCCGAGCAGCAGGCCGAAGTCTCCGGCGCGATTGACCAGGAAGGCCTTGAGGTTGGCGCGAACTGCTGATTCCTTGCGAAACCAGAAACCGATCAACAGGTAAGACACCAGGCCGACGGCTTCCCAGCCAAAAAAAAGCTGCAGGAAGTTGTTGGCCATCACCAGCATCAACATGGCGAAAGTGAACAAGTTGATGTAAGCAAAAAAGCGCTGGTAACCGGGATCGTCCTTCATGTAACCCACGGTGTAGATGTGAACCATCAGCGAAACAAAGGTCACGACCACCATCATCAGCGCGGTGAGCGAGTCGATCAGGAAGCCAACCTCGAGCCGGAGGCCATCGAGCACGGCCCAGGTATAAACGGTGTAGTTCAGAATTTCCCACTCGGTGGTGAAGACCTGAATTGCCACCCATGCCGAAAGCCCGAACGAAGCCGCGACGGCAAGAATCGTGACCGTGTGGGCTCCGACACGCCCAATCGGGTTTCTCAGCAGCCCGGCAATCGCACTGCCGATCAGCGGCAGCAGCGGTATAAGCATCAGTATCGTTTTTATATTCACGCGTTACGAATCCGGTTTGATCTTCGACTCTTGCTAATTTTCGACCGCTCGCGCCGTTCATGCAAAATCGGGCGTTGCCCGATTCCAATGGCAGAGGCAAGGCGCATTATCCCTTCAATTCCTCGATGTCCTCGACGTTGATCGTATTCCGGTTGCGGAACAGCACGACCAGGATCGCCAGGCCGATTGCGGCCTCGGCGGCGGCCACGGTCAGGATGAAGAACACGAACACCTGGCCGTCGAGATTGTCGAGAAATCGCGAAAACGCGACAAAATTCATGTTGACCGCCAACAGCATCAGCTCGATCGACATCAACAGGATGATGATGTTCTTCCGGTTCAGGAAGATTCCGGCCACGCCGATCGAAAACAGCAGCGCGCCGAGGGTCAGGAAATGAGCGAGTGTCAGCATGATCAGTCCTTTTCGGCGTTCATTGAAACCATGCGAACGCGCTCCTCGCGACGAATCTGCGCCTGCTGCGAAGGATTCTGGTGGCGCGTGCCCGGTCGACGACGATGGGTCAGCATGATCGCTGCCACGATCGCGACCAGCAGGATGAAGCCTGCGATCTCGAATGGATAAATGTAGCGGGTAAACAGCCATTCACCGAGCGCACGGGTGTTGCTTCCCTCGACAAGCGGCGCGGCGGCAAGCAGCTCGCTGTTGAGACCGCGAACCCAGATCAGAATGAATAGCTGGGCAGCCATGGCCAGCGCAATCAGTACGCCAAGCGGCAGGTAGCTGGCAAAGCCGGCCTTGAGCGTTTCCAGATTGATATCGAGCATCATCACCACGAACAGAAACAGAACCATGACAGCGCCAACGTAGACCAGCACCATCGTGATTGCGAGGAACTCCGCCCCGAGCAGCAGCCAGATGCAAGCACTGGTGAAGAACGCCAGCACCAGGAACAGCACCGAGTAAACGGGGTTGCGCGATGTAATGACTCCCAGCGCCGCGAGAGTCGCGACAGCACTGAAAAGATAAAATACGATTTCAATGATCGGCATGAGCTTTGAATTCCTGTTGCGGCGCCCGTCTCAGCGGTAGGGCGCGTCCTTGGCACGGGCCGCGGCAATCTGATCCTCGAAACGATCACCGATCGCCAGCAGCTTTTCCTTGCCGACGATGCTTTCCTCGTGAGTTTCAAAGTGATATTCGGTGAAATCGGTCTCGACGATAGAATCTACCGGGCAGGATTCCTCGCAGAAACCGCAGTAAATGCATTTGAACATATCGATTTCGTAGCGCGTAGTACGACGCGTACCATCTTCGCGCTGAGTTGAATCGATCGTGATCGCCAGGGCCGGGCAGACCGCCTCGCAAAGTTTGCAGGCAATACAGCGCTCCTCGCCATTCGGGTAGCGTCTGAGTGCATGCAGTCCGCGGTAACGCGGCGACTTCGGTGCTGCCTCTTCCGGGTAGCTGAGTGTGAATTTAGGCTGACGCATGTGGCGCATGGTCACAGCCATGCCCTTGAACAATTCCAGCAGCAGCAAGGATTCCAGATATTGACGAAGTGCTTTCATCATGAAGCTCCGTACATCCCGTTGACGCGCATCAGGCCGGCGACCAGGATCCAGACGATCGTGATCGGAATGAATACTTTCCAGCCCAGCCGCATGATCTGGTCGTAGCGATACCGCGGGAAAGTAGCGCGGAACCACAGGAACAGGAACATGAAGCCGAAGGTCTTGAGCAGGAACCAGTGCGGCCCAGGCTCGCCAACCACCGGAATGCCCGCGACCGGGCTCATCCAGCCGCCCATGAACAACAGCGCAGCGAGTGCCGAAATCAGGATCATGTTGGCATATTCGGCAAGGAAAAACAGCGAGAACGCAGCGCCCGAATAGTCGACGTGGAAGCCGGCCACGATCTCGCTCTCACCCTCGGCCACGTCGAACGGCGCGCGATTGGTCTCGGCCACGCCGGAGATGAAATAGATCACGAACAGCGGAAACAGCGGCAGCCAGAACCAGTTGAAAACGTTACCCGACTGTGCGTTGACGATTTCGCTCAGATTAAGACTGCCTGAAAGAATGATCACACCAACCAGGGCAAACCCCATTGCGATCTCGTAGCTGATGATCTGCGCCGCGGAGCGCATTGCGCCGAGAAACGCATATTTGGAATTCGAAGCCCAGCCCCCGACGATCACGCCATAGACGCCGAGCGAAGTCATGGCCAGAATGAACAACAGCCCGGCATCAATGTCGGCCAGTACGAGCCAATCCGAGAATGGCACCACGGCCCATGCTGTGAATGCAGGAATCAGGGTCAGCATTGGCGCGAGAATGAACAGGAACTTGTTCGAGTTGGTCGGAATGATGATCTCTTTCAAGAGCAGCTTGAACACGTCGGCGAAAGGCTGGAAGAGGCCTTTCGGCCCGACCCGGTTGGGCCCCACGCGCGCTTGCATGAAGCCGATCACCTTGCGCTCGGCGTAAGTGTAATAAGCCACGGCGATGGTCAGCGGCATCACGATCGCAATGATCTTCGCCATGGTCCAGGCCAGTACCGTCAGTTGTTCGATCATCACGCGCGCTCCACTTCAACCGGCCCCCATGCCGAGCCCATGCGACT
>Ga0210023_1003327_pt1 | contig 10145 bp, 6 predicted proteins | sample CryGeymeta201524_FD_183987 | JGI IMG/M metagenome (GOLD analysis project Ga0210023, IMG submission 183987) | Groundwater microbial communities from Crystal Geyser aquifers in Utah, USA - Crystal Geyser metaG 2015-24 (SPAdes) (version 2) | ecosystem: Environmental > Aquatic > Deep subsurface >... | reverse complement strand
TTGATCTGGGGCAGCAATTCCATCACCAGCAACCTGCACTTTTGGCGCTACGCCGCCGATGCCAAACGGCGTGGTGCAAAGCTCATCTGCATCGACCCGCGGCGCACCGAAACTGCTGAAAAATGCCATAGCCATATTGCCCTGATACCGGGTACTGACGGCGCTTTGGCGCTATCGATCATGCAGCAGCTGGTGATCCACGACTGGCTCGACCACGACTATCTGGAGCACTACACGCTGGGCTGGGACTTGATGCGCGAGCGCGCCCTGCAATGGCCGCCCGAACGCGCAGCTGCGGTGTGCGGCATCACCGCGGCGCAGATTGAGGCGTTGGCGCACGACTACGGCGCAGCCGCGCGCAGTGGCGCCAAGGTGGCCATCCGGCTCAACTACGGCGTGCAGCGCGTGCATGGTGGTGCCAACGCGGTGCGGCTGATTGCCAGCTTGCCCGCGCTGGTGGGCGCGTGGCGCCAGCGCAGCGGCGGCCTGCTGCTGTCGAGCTCCGGCACTTTTCCAGTACAAAAGGCCACGCTGCAACGCCCCGACCTACTGGCCGGACGCACACCGCGCAGCGTCAACATGGCCACCATTGGCAATGATTTGTTGCGCCCGGCAAGCAGCGGATTTGGCCCGGCGATCGAGGCGCTGATTGTGTACAACAGCAACCCGGTGGCCATTGCGCCGGACTCGGCCAAGGTAGCGCAGGGTTTTGCGCGTGAGGATCTGTTTACCGTGGTGCTGGAGCATTTTCAGACCGACACGGCCGACTACGCAGACTACCTCTTGCCAGCCACCACCCAGTTGGAGCACTGGGACGTGCACAGCACCTACGGCCATACCGATGTGCTGCTGAACCGCCCTGCCATCGCACCGCGCGGGCAGGCGTGGGCCAACACGCAAATTTTCAGGGCATTGGCCGCGCGCATGGGCTTTACAGACACCTGCTTTGACGACACTGATGAAGCCCTGTGCCGCCAGGCGTTTGGCGTGGCGGTGAACTTTGACACGCTGCTGACCCAAGGCTTTGCCACGCTGGACACGCCCGAGGCCCCGTTTGCGCAAGGCGGCTTTCCCACGCCGTCTGGCCAATGCGAATTTTTCAGCCAGCGCCTGGCCGACCAGGGCCAAGACGGTTTGCCCGACCATGTGGCCAACCACGAACCATCTGGTACCTCTACACGTTACCCGCTGGCGATGATCTCGCCACCAGCGCGCAACTTTTTGAATTCAAGTTTTGTCAACGTGGACAGTCTGCGTGCCAGCGAGGGCGAGCCCGTGCTGGAAATGCACCCCACGGATGCTGCGCAACGACATTTAAACGACAGCTGTACTGTGCGCGTTTTCAACGCCCGTGGCAGCACCCTGGCCCGCCTGCGCGTCAACGGCCGCGCCCGCGCGGGCGTAGTCAACGGGCTGGGCGTGTGGTGGCGCAAATTTGGTCTGGACGGCACCAACGTGAACCAACTCACCAGCCAGGCGCTGACCGACCTGGGCGGTGGGCCAACGTTTTATGATTGTTTGGTGGAGGTGGAGGCGATGCAACGCAGTCTTAATATGCAGTCTTAAAACTATCGCCCGGTGAAACGAGCTCCCTTATCATGGCAACCATGGAAAAAAAATACTTGTTTTGGGTCATGGCGATGTTTACTGTGGCGCTGCTTGCATGGGATGACTGGCAGGTTCGTGACGAACTGGACCAATTAAAACAACAGCAAGTGACGCCAATCGCCCTTGCACCGCCTTCCCAAGTGCCGCCATCAGACTGTCCAGTCAATCCGCTGAGCATTGTTGCAACACCAACCGCAGCGCTCGCCGCGCCGCCGCCTGAACCTGCTCAGGTTAAATGCAATTGCAACTGCCCACAAGACCCAAACACCGTTCAGATTCCCCCGGGCACAGATCTGCTTGGGGCCATCAAAATCATTCAGCTTGAACAAGCCAGGAACGAGCCCGGATCAGCGGCCATGAATCCCTTTGGCTCCACCCGATAGACTCGTGTGAACTTAAAAAAACACCGTGATCACACCGAACGAACAAAAAAGCATCCGATACCAAAGCGGTAGCGGATTGCATCCTGAGAGACTTCGCTTGAAGACTTATTGCTGCAAGATATAGCCAATCACATTTTTGATGGCCGCTTCATCAGTGCTCTTGATGTTGGTGTGGGTTTCTTCTTCGCCGTCAACCTTGATCTTGGGGCTGGTGGTCAGGAAGTTGTAGAGCTTGGCTTCAGCATCGGCCTGGCCTTTGTATTTTTCGGCAACATTTTTGTAGGAAGGACCGGTTTTATCCTTGTAAACCGAATGGCACTTGGCGCACTTGTTGTCTTTGAGTAGGCTTTCGGCAACAGCAATGTCGACAGGTGCGGGATTGACCGTGGCGCAATCAGATGGATAAACGGCGCAGCCAAAGTCGGCGAGATTGCCCAGTGGATAAGAGTCGTACTGACCACCGCCCTTACCCATCAGCCCGAGGACATCACCGCTCGTATTTGTCCCTAGGTAAATGTCGGTTTTAGGGTAGTAACGATAGGTCCAAATGTCGATGGTTTTGTTTGATTGAGGCGCCTCGAATAAGCTTGGGTAAGTAGTTTCGGCCCAGTTCAAAAAACTGGTCGCGTCAAGTTCGTGGTTTACAACCGCCATGACGGATTTGGGGGCTGCCACAACTGCCATTGAGCCAGAGCTGCCTCCCAGCTGATGCGGCTCCAGAAAAACAGAGGGATCGCCAGGAGAAGTTCCACCGCCGCAGCCAGTTAAAGCCACCAGCAGCACCGTCGTCGAAATGAATTTAAAAGAAACGAATTTCATTGATCCTCCTGCGTTAACAAAAACTAGGCACAAAAGTACCGAGTCCGCGCTCCAACGACTCTATTTGCTATCTGACTTGCCAACACATTCCGGTGGTGGCGACCAACCTAACTAACACGCCAAACGCGCAAACAAGTCAGGCGTATTCCAGCCCGGTCAGTTGAAGACCCACCAGACCAATGTGCTCCTGGTTGAGGTCAAGATCAGCCACCGCAGCTAAAAACTCCCCTTGGGTGTAGCTTGCATGTCGCCCGTCCATGAACCCGACCAGCAGGTCGGTCGTTGCTGCGTCAGCTTCGCCACCCACCAAGTTACGAAACACCAGCTTGGCCAGAGCGGCGTTGCTGCCCGATCCCGCCAGGCTTGCAGTCAGCCCCACGTTGACCGCCAGATTGCAGATCGAAGACAGCGAGTAACCTTGGTCAAAGTAGCTCAGTATCTGTCCGAATACCCCGGCATCTTGCGCTAGCGGGTAAGCCAACGCACCGATGAACTTCACCGACTGGCCACCATTTTGCGTTGACCCCAAATCCAGCGCCAGCTTCTTGTCGGCAAACTGTAGGCGTTCGATGTTTATCAGGGTGTCCAAGCCTTCCGGGCCATTCACTGTCCATCCGTTGCCGCCGGTCTCCAAACTGTAGGCGGTATGCGGTTGCTGGTAAACGACGATGTCGGTGCCGAAGCCGCCATCGATTGTGTCGTTGCCAAGGCTAGCGTGGATGATGTCATTGCCCGTCATACCCGTGAGTGTGTCGCTGCTGCTTGTACCGAACAGTTCGGAGCGGAAAGGCTGCGTCCAGATATCGGCATCTGTGCTGATTGAATTTCCGACAATGAAGAATTGCCCTGTGCCATCTGGGGAAAACTCCCACCAGCCTGGCGCATTGTCGTAACTGCCACCAAAGTAGGACACCCCCGGAAAAAGTGCTCGGCTGGCGACAACCGAGGGCTCACCCACAGAAACGCCATCAGCGTCGAAGCGCTGTGCCTTGACGGAATAAATACTCTGCAAGGTGGTCACAATGAAACCGCCATCGGGGGTGGCACTCACCGTAGACTGCCCGCCACCCACATCGGTCGGCATGGCTGCAAAAGCGGGCCCGCCCGGGTTGAAGCCAGCGTCAAAGCGCTGACCTTCAATGCCGACATTGGCCGCACTCCAGATCGCCACAAAACCGCCACCTTCAAGGGCTGCGATCTGCGCGTCGGATTGGGACAAATTGTTGGCGACGGTTGGCTCCTTGATGACGACAGGCGTGGCGTTCGGCTGGCCATCAACGCCAAAGGTCTGGGCCATGATCACTGGCTTACCGGTATCGTTCCCGCCTGTTGTCATGCCGCCCCGGTAAAGCACCACAAACCCGCCACCCGGCAAGGGCGCGGCGTCGTTCACCCAGTCGTGAAAATCCTGCGAATAGGACACGCTGGCCACCCAAGGCGTGAGTGTCACCGCCTCCCCTTCCAACGCGCCATCCGCACCGAGGCGTTGTACATAGTTTGTGGTCTGCCCTGCGTATTGCGCCAGCATCCCTGTATAGCTGGCCGACCAGACCACGGCAAGCCCGCCCCCTTCAAGCGCGATTGGCACGATCTCGCCGCTACTGTTGTAAAAAGCTGTGGCCCAACTGTTCGAGGCGACTTGGTATTGCGGGTTGGGGATAAGGGTGTCGGCGGTCTGGCTGCCGCTCGCGTCAAAAGTTTTGACGCGCAACTGCGGGTTGGCTGGCGAATAGATCGGGTTGTCAACAAAGACCACCGCGTAGCCGCCCCCCTTCAATGCTGCGACCTCGGGGTAAAGGTAGCTTGCGTTGTTTTTCGGCGCAAAATCCGGGTTCTGGTGGATTTGAACCTCGGGTCCGACTGCGGTTCCCGATGCGTCGAGGCGCTGCAGCATCACCCGCAGAGGGGGGCTGAATTCCCCGTCAAATTCGGCATGTGGAGACTGCCAGACAACAATCATGTCGCCGTTGGCCAACTGGGTCGTGCTGATGTAGTCTTGTCTACCCTGCACCTGGTCGTTCAAGCGTTCGGGGACAGCAAGGGGCGAAGGATTGAAGGACATCTGCGCACTCCTAACAGCCTTCCACGAAAGTCACGCGCACATTTGGCTGCGGCTCAGCTGGCGCGGCCAGACACTGCCAGATGTTATTGGGGATGGTGAAACTGGAGCCATTCACCGTAGCGGGTACGCCACCGGCGGGCGTACAGATGCGGACATCGACTGACTGATCTCCCTTGAAGGTCACGCTGGCCTTGTAGGCGATCAGCCCGGTATTGATGACAAAGCTAGAACCCGCAGCGGTCAGTGTCAGGTTATCCGTCTGGGTGAACGCGGTCACGTTCATCGTGCCGGTAAACGATGAACCCGAAAACGCTAGCGATCCGCTTCCGGTCATCGCTGAATACGTTGGGCCACCATGCAAGGTATATGGCACCCCCGCGCAGCTGGATGGAAACGATGCGTTGTAAAAGCTGGTCGCCAAAGTGGTGATGTATTCATAACTGACACCAGCTTCAGAAAAGTTACTCACCGTGCCACAAGCCTTGGCTTCCAGCCCATACTTGGTCAGGGGCCCCACTGTCATGGTGCCACTGCCGGGCGCAGGAACGGCCGTTGTTGATGACGGAATGGGTGTGCAATTTTTACCCTCAAACTGCGCCATGGCTGCAACGGGCAGAAGCATGGAAGCCAGGACAACACACTTCAACTGGCATTGCAAATTGCTTTTCATCACAGTACCCCCTTGAACAAAAGATGGAAATTAATCTTAACGTAATTACCATGAAATAAACATTGTTATTTCTCATTTGAATACTATCCTCAAGTAATGAAATCTTGAAGGAGTGCACATGCAAGCCATTATTCACACTCCTGCGGGGTCACGAGCGACGGTAAACACCCCAGACTACGGTTGGCTTGAGGTTGGTGTAGGCCTGGGTATTGCCTCAGGGCTGGTGGCTTGCGGTGGTGGCGACGGCGATTCTGGTGCCAGAGCCATGCTCCAAGTCGCAGAACCACCCGTTCAGCCTCAATTGCTGCCTGTGGCCGCCAAAGCGGTAAAGCGAAGCGCTCAGCAGGCGTTTCGGACACCATTAGCTATAGAGTTGATGGACTGGGCTGAACGCGAATTTCCACACTATTTTGATCATCACGAAGCAGACCGCTACGAATCGGGCTTGGTGTACCGCTTTTATCCGGCCACCAGCAATTACCTGGGTGTCTTGGGCAATGATGTTCTGGTGCTGGGGCCCTTGACGCAAAGTCAAGTTGTCAATGTGGGCACTCTGCAGAGTTTTGCAGCGGCCGTGGCGCTTTCCGGGCCAGCGCTGCCTACGGACGCAGAAGCCTCCCGGTTCTTGCAACAGGCCACCTTTGGTGCCACCGATGCTGACATCGCTGCCATCAAAGCGCAGGGTGCCGCTGCTTGGCTGGATGCGCAGATGGCGCTGCCGCGCGGGCAACGGTCCTGGGATTGGATGGTGGCCAACGGTTATGCGGCGATCGACGAGCGCGCGCTTTACGACGGCGGCGCCTTCACGGCTGAAGGCGTGCTGGCCAAGGAGGCCGCCACGGCTACCGACCCGGTTCGCCAGCGCGTGGCCCTGGCCCTGTCGGAGTACTTCGTCGTCTCGAACCTGGTGGCCCAGATGCCCTGGACCGGTATGGGCATGGCGCACTACTGGGACCAACTGCAAGATCACGCCTTTGGCAACTTTCGTCAACTGCTGGAGGCGGTGACGCTGAACCCGACCATGGGTGCCTGGCTCAACACACGCGGCAACCTGAAGGAAGACCCGGTCACAGGCCGAGTTCCCGACGAAAACTACGCACGCGAGGTGATGCAGCTGTTTACCATCGGTCTTGTCCAACTCAATTTGGACGGAACCTCCAAGCGCGGCGGTGACGGCCAACCACTGCCCACCTACACGCAAGATGACGTGACGCAGCTCGCGCGCATCTTCACTGGCTGGGACTGGTGGGACGATGGCCGCCGCTTCATTGCACTGGCAACCAACAACGGTCGCCCCTACCCGGAATACACACGACGTGCCATGATGTTCGATGCCAGCAAGCACTCGACACGCGCATCTGTCGTTCTGGGTGTTTCCATCCCCGCTGGCAGCAATGGCCTGGTCCGCCTTGGCGCAGCGCTGGACATACTGTTCAAGCATCCCAACGTCGGGCCGTTCTTTGGCCGCCAGATGATCCAGCGCCTGGTCACCAGCAACCCCAGCCCGGCCTACGTGGCCCGCGTGGCCGCGGCCTTCAACAACAACGGCGCTGGCGTGCGCGGCGACCTGAAAGCCGTTTGGCGCGCGATCTTGCTCAACGACGAGGCGCGTGGTGCCGGCAGTTTGCAGTCACCCACTCACGGCAAGGCACGTGAGCCCATGCTGCGCATACTGCAGTGGCTCAGAACCTTTGACGTACGCTCACAAAGCGGCCAATGGGGGTACTGGCCAATTGACTTTGGCAGCGCGCGAGTCGGCTTTGGCCAGCGACCTTTTGCTTCGCCATCGGTGTTCAACTGGTTCCGTCCTGGCTACATCCCGCCTGGTACGGCCATGTCCGCCGCGGGCGCTACCGCACCCGAGTTCCAGATTCTCAACGAGTCGAGCATCAGCCAATGGGCCAATGCCATCGACAACTTGAACCTTATCAGCACTGATCCAGTTCAGTTCCCTTGGAATGACTGGCATACCCGCTTCGATGCCGAGCGTGCCATTGCCCACGACGCACGTGCCCTGGTGCTGAGGCTGAACCTCTTGCTCGCAGCAGGACAAATATCACCAACCAACGAGCAGCGCATTGTTGAGATGTTGGAGCTTGGCAGTTGGATGCCAAGCGATCCGGCTCAGGCTGGCGACGAGACACGGCGCCGGCGCGTCATCGCCGCTGTCACGCTGGTGATGACCTGCGTCGAATACCTTGTGCAAAAGTAAAGGCGGTGCAATATGCACTTTATCAACCCCATGTCGCTCAGCCGCCGCGCTTTTTTGCGTCGCGCAGGTCAACTCGCCACCGCAGGTGCCGCCACACCACTTGGCCTGAATTTGGCTGCTATCGGCGAAGCAGCAGCCCTTACGGCCAGTGACTACAAGGCCATGGTGTGCGTTTTTCTGTACGGCGGCAATGACCATGCCAATACCGTTGTTGCCTACGATGAACCAAGCTGGCAGCGTTACCGCAACATTCGGCAGGCTGGCTCTGGCCCTGCCGGGCTGGCGTTGGAACGTGCAGCGCTGGCTGCCACCAGCCTGCAGCCGACCGCACCGCTGACTGGTGGGCTGGCCTACGCCCTGCACCCGGCCATGCCGGGCTTGGCCGGTTTGTTCAATAGCGGGCAGGCGGCTGCCCTGCTCAACGTTGGCCCACTGGTTCAGCCGACCACTCGCAACCAGTATTTCAGCCCTGACCGCGAACGTTATCCGTTGCCGCCTCAGTTGATGTCTCACAACGACCAGCAGTCGGTTTGGCAAGCGCAGGGGGCCGAGGGATCGGCCCGTGGCTGGGGCGGAAATATTGGTGACCTGGCGTTGGCCAACAACGGCGAATCCATTTTCACCTGCATCTCTGCCAGTGGCAATGCCGTCTTCTTGAGCGGGCAGAACGCCATCCAGTACCAAGTCAGCCGCGAAGGCCCAGTCTCCATCAGTGCGCTGATCAATGGTCCCCACGGTACGTACGGCAACCCCAACCAAGCTGCTGTGGCGGCGCGGTTGCGCACCATGATGACCGAGGCACGTACCCATGTGCTGGAAAACGAATACAACCGAATCACCCTGCGCGCGATTGACTCTGAGGTGAAGTTGCGCTCTGCGTTGGATGGCAGCGCATCACTCGCCACCCCCTTTCCATCTGGCAACACCTTGGCCGATGAACTGCGCATCGTCGCACGCATCATCGCTGCTCGCCAAGCGCTGGGGGTCAAACGGCAGGTGTTTCCGGTCTCACTGGGTGGTTTTGACCACCACGACCGCCTGGTCGAAGAGCAGCCTGGGCTGCTGCGCAAGGTAAGCGAGGCGATGACTGCCTTCTACCAAGCCACCGCTGAACTGGGTGTGGCTGATCGTGTCATCGCCTTCACTGCATCCGACTTCGGTCGTGCACTGGCCAGTAACGGAAACGGCACCGACCATGGTTGGGGCGCGCATCATCTGATCGTCGGCGGGGCCGTCCGTGGCAAAGCGTTTTACGGCACACCTGCGCCCATGTCCATCGGCAACACCGATGCCCCGGACGACCAGTGGCACATTGGTCAGGGTCGGTTGATCCCGTCAACTTCTGTGGATCAGTACGCCGCGACCCTGGCGCGATGGTTTGGCGTTGCAGACGGCGAGCTCAACAGCATTCTGCCCAATTTGCGGAATTTCGGCGTGGCTGCTGGCCGACCTGACTACCCCACCGACCTGGGTTTTGTCACCCATTCAGCGTCGGGGTAAGTGTGCTTTACCTGATGATGGCAAAGATCATCAAGCCCCCAAACGGCGGATACAGATGGCTAATTTTTTACCTTTTTTTGATCCACCGCAAACAAATGTCAATTTTTCCCAATCAAGGCTTACTTGCTGCACCTTTTACTTGAAAAGCGGCACGTGGCCCCCGCTTTCCGTCCCCTAAAATCATCGACAGACTGACAGACTGAGTGTCAAAAAAGTTGATTTAAAAAAAGGGTGGAGTTCATGGCGTTTCAAGAAACAGAGCAAAACGGCAATTTACAAACCGCTAACTTGGTGGCCGTCAATTCCACTTTTCAGGGCAGCATGGGGGCTAACGCTGACCTGGACTACTACAAGATACAACCCAGCGCTGGCGGCAAGTTAACACTGAACTTTACGCACCCCAATGGGGCCGGCACCACGGGCGGCAACATCAGGCTGCTGCTCAAAGACAGCGATGGAACCGTCATCACTTCCAAAGACTTCACCGGTAACGGCAGTCTTGAAACCACCATCCCCAGCAGCGGTGACTACTATGTCACGGTCATGGAGGCAGACAAGTACACCACCACATTCACAGCGGGCATTTATTCGGTTGCCACAAATTTTGTCACTGAACCCAACTCAGCCTACGACGGTGCTGATAACAATGACCTGGGCACCGCGGTCAGCAAGCTGGCCGATGGTGTCACCACCCTCACGCCAGGTGGCGTTATCCACGGAACGATGGGCTCCAATGCCGATTTGGATTACTTCAAAGTTCAAAGCAGCGCTGGCGGCAAGTTAACACTGAACTTTACGCACCCCAATGGGGCCGGCACCACGGGCGGCAACATCAGGCTGCTGCTCAAAGACAGCGATGGAACCGTCATCACTTCCAAAGACTTCACCGGT
>Ga0210023_1003310_pt1 | contig 10179 bp, 9 predicted proteins | sample CryGeymeta201524_FD_183987 | JGI IMG/M metagenome (GOLD analysis project Ga0210023, IMG submission 183987) | Groundwater microbial communities from Crystal Geyser aquifers in Utah, USA - Crystal Geyser metaG 2015-24 (SPAdes) (version 2) | ecosystem: Environmental > Aquatic > Deep subsurface >... | reverse complement strand
TTGCGATGCCACACCTGCACCTTGCGTTGCTCTGCCCAGGCGAGAGTCAATTTTTCGAGGGATTGCAGGTACACAGGGTCTTGACGCTGGTCGGCTTCATCCATCACGTCCGCGGATTGTTTGACGTGCGTGCTGATGCGCGGGGCGAGTCTTTCGAGCGAGACGCCAAGTTTGCGTAAGGCGGAAGCGGCGTGCGGATTCTGCCGGTCCATGCGGGTGGCTAACAGACGCGCTGCCAAATGCACCGCCATCGCTTCATGCAGACTGAAAGTGACTTTGATGAGATAGGCGGAACGGTCAATGGATATTCTGCCGTCTTCGTGATTGATGATCGGGAATTGTTTCCCAAAGTCATACATATCACGGTTGATGATCGAGCGATGCACGTCGAGCCGCCGCGCGATCTCGGCCTGTGTCAAACCTTCGGGATGAGACAGCAGAAGGGCTTCTATTTTCATCCAACGGTCGGTTTTGTTTTGAGCGCGTGACATAGTGAACTCCTGTTAGACCTACCGAAGGTGTCTCCGCAAAGCCTAATCCATCGTGACGCACATCCACGCAATCGCCCTGGTCGGTAACGGCGCGGATGAGACACTTCGACAAGCTCAGTACGTCGCATGTCAGGTTTCCGAGCGCAACAGATTACCAGTTACGTACAGCATAGCACAACACCCGCACGAATTCCGCAACAGTTTGCCAACTTGGGGTGCGTCGCACCTCCCACTGAAGGTGCATCTGCTTGGGCAAGGCCGTCTTCGCTGGAGAGTTTTCCATTCAGTGTGGTGCGACGCACCTACTGGGTCCTCCTGAACGGCCACAAACCTCCCTTCCCGTCTTCACTGATAAGCAATCCTTTCTTATCGAGAGAAGGGAGCGCTCTCGTCACTTCGGAACGATTCAATCCCAACAGGCGGGCGACGTGTCCCGCCTTCTTGCCTGGATGCTTCTCTATTGTACGATAGATTTCTTCCAATCGCTGGGTATTCTGTGGTCGTGCCATGCATCACCTCTGTTTGTGGATTTCCTGCGAATTGCAGGATTGCGTCCACTTTACAAGAGGGGTGTTGCAGGTAATGCAACACGCTCAGTTACCATTTACCAATTACCAATTACCCCCTCCCCAAATCCCCCCTCCTCCTATACAATCCAACAATGGACATAGACCTCGACCTCTACCGTCACGAGATACGCGTTTCCACCGATCCGCTGGTGCGCTTGTCGGCGCTGGATGTTTCGCCCGACCGCCCCCAGCGCACCTTCGTTTTCCTGCACGGGTTCGGCGGGCAGGCCCTGCAATGGATTTACCAGATGCAGAAGTTCAGCCTGCAAAACCGTGTCATCGCGCTCGACCTGCGCGGGCACGGCCTCTCCGACAAGCCCATCACGGGCTACGACATGCCGACCATGTTGGCCGACATCGAAACCGCGCTCGACACCCTGCGCGTCACCGACCCCGTTGTGCTGGTGGGACATTCCTTCGGCGGCGCGCTGGCGACGGAGTTCGCGCTCGGTGGGACATTCCTTCGGCGGCGCGCTCGCGACGGAGTTCGCGCTCGCGCACCCGGGGCGGGTCGCGCGTCTTGTGCTGATGGCCACCGCGGGCGAGTTCCGCCTCAACCCCCTCTTCCGGCTGGGACTCAACCTCCCGAACTGGCTGCTGCGCCTGATCGGGCCGTTCACGCGTTCGTGGTTGTCCGCGCCGCCGCACGCGCTCAAATCCTATTACCACAGCAACCTCAACCGCTGGAAAGGCTGGGACTCGTTCAAGTCGCTCGCCGTGCCGACGCTCGTCATTCGCGGCCACCGCGACGCCGTCTTTGAAAAAGTCAACTTCGAGCAGGTGACGAGAAGCATTCCGGCGGCGGAAGAGGCCGATATCGGCGTATGGCGGAAGAGGCCGATATCGGCGTATCCGGCCACATGGTCATGTTGGAGCGGCGGGAGGCGGTCAATCGCGCCATCGAACGTTTCCTGGCGGGCGAAGGCCAGGTCTCGTGGCGCGATTCGTCGCAGGTCAAACATAAAAAAGCCGGCACCCGTGAGACGCTTCAAGCGGAACGTCCGTGGCTCGCGCACTACGAAAAAGGCGTGCCGTTCACCGTCAGCGTGCCGCGCATCCCGCTGCATCATCTTTTGCGCTCGGCAGTGCGGCGTTTCCCGAACCGCGCCGCGGTTTACTTCGAAGGCTCGCGGCTTTCGTACCGCGATCTCAACCACCAGGCCAACCGTTTCGCGAATGCCCTGCTCGCGCTCGGCGTGGGACGCGGCGCGCGCGTGGTGTTGCTCCTGCCGAACGTGCCGCAAATGGTGGTGGGGTTTTACGGCGCGCTCAAGGCGGGCATGGTGGCGGTCTTCATGCCGCCCATGACCGACCCCGAGGACAAGGCGGGCATGGTGGCGGTCTTCATGCCGCCCATGACCGACCCCGAGGAACTCGTCCGGCAGGTGCGCGACGCGGACGCCAGCGTGCTGGTGACGCTCAACCTTTCGGCGGGACTGGCAAAGCAGATCCAGGCCAGCACGGGACTGCCGCACATCATCCTCACCGACCCTGCCGATTATCTCTCCGTTTGGAAGAAGATGATCTCCCGCTGGCGCAACCGCGGCCTGACGGCCTTCGGCGGCGCCATCCGCTGGCGGCATTTCATGCTCGCCCAGGATTGGCGCTCTCCCACGCTCGAAGTGGATCCCGACGAACTGGCGGTCATCCAATACACGGGCGGCACCACCGCCGCCGCCAAGGGCGTGATGCTCTCGCACAAGAACCTGGTCGCCAACGCCCTGCAGACGCGTCACTGGATGCCCGCCGCCGTGGAAGGCCAGGAGCGCTTCCTGTGCGTCCTGCCGTTCTCGCACAGTTACGGCCTGACGACCGCCTTGAACGTCCCGATTGCGTTGGGCGCCGCGCTGGTTTCCCCGGCGTGCCGAACATGTACGTAGCCATCAACAACTTCCGCGGCGCGCGCAAATACGGCATCTCCTCCATCAAGGCCTGCATCAGCGGCTCCGCGCCGTTGCCGGTGGAAGTGCAGGAGGCCTTCGAAAAACTGACCAAAGGAAAACTCGTCGAAGGCTACGGTCTCACCGAGGCCTCGCCCGTCACCCACGCCAACCCGTTGGGGGGCAACCGCAAGGTCGGGAGCATCGGCGTCCCGCTTCCCTCCACCGAGGCCGCGGTCCTGGACCTGGTTCACGCCCGCAAAGAGGTCAAGACGGGCCAGATCGGCGAACTCGCCATCCGCGGCCCGCAGGTCATGCTCGGCTACTGGCGCAACGAATCTGCCACCCGCGAAACGCTCACCCCCGGTGGCTGGCTCCTGACGGGCGACGTGGCGCAGATGGACGAGGACGGCTACTTCCGCATCATCGCGCGCAAAGCCGATATGTGGTATCCCGCCAAATCGGACGAACCCGAAACATCGGGCAAGCCGAAGCCTGCCTTCCCGCGCGACGTGGAGGAAGTGCTTTACGAAATTCCGCAGGTAAAAGAGGCGGCGGTGGTCGCCATTGCGGGAAATCCCTTCGCGTTCGTCATTGCCGGACGCGAACGTCCCACGCCCGAATCCGTCCTGGCCTATTGCAAGCGGAGATTGCCTCCGCATTTGGTTCCGCGTTTCGTGATCTTCATGGAAGATTTTCCGCGCCCCCCGTCGTTCTCGTCCACGGGCTGGCGGCCTCCCTGCGCGATTGGGACTACCTCCTGCCCGAACTGGACGCGGCGGGTTATCACGGTTACGCGCTCGACCTGCTCGGCCACGGCGAGAGTCCCAAACTCGATTCGCGCGCCTACAAAACCAAGTGGGTCTACAAACACTTTGTCCAGTGGATGGACGCGCTGCAATTTCCCGAACCGCCGATCCTCGTCGGCCACTCGCTGGGCGGCTACCTGTGCCTGCGCTATGCCATCCGCCATCCCGAAAAAGTCCGCGCGCTTGTGCTGACCAATCCCTTCTACAAACTCGATCAACTGCCCGCGCTCTTGCGCCGCACCTATCGCCGCCCGACCATCAACGCCTCGCCGCCCGACCATCAACGCGCTCGTCGTCGAGCGCATGCCCGAATGGGTCTTCCGCTGGATCATTGACCTGACCAACGCCGCCTTCGGACGCGCGGGCGACTCCGACCTGACTTTATCGGACAGCGTCCGACTGCAGACCGCGCTGGACTACAAGCGCACCGCCCCGGGCGCCTTCAACATCCCGAACACGGTTCGCGACCTGACCTCGGACCTGCCGCGCGTCACCATGCCGACTCTCCTGCTGTGGGGCGACCGCGACCAGACCCTCGCGCCCGATTCGTTCCCCGCGCTGCTCCGCTCCCTGCCCAACGCGCGCGGCCAGGCGCTCTCCGGGGGACACGTTCCGCACCAGTCCAACCCATCCGAATACAATCGTCTCGTGCTGGAGTTTTTAAAATCACTGCCCTGAGCGTTTTATCCGATCTGCCCTGAGCGTTTTATCCGATCCACCGCCCTGAGCGTTTTATCCGATCTGCTGCCCTGTGAGCGATACCCGCCGATCCGCTGCCCTGAGCGGAGGGCCGCGCTTTTCGTCCCGCAGTCGAAGGGCTGGTAGATTCAAACAACCACTGCTTTGGTTATCCATCCTTCGACTGCGCTCCTCGAAGTGCGCTCGTCGCTCCGCTCACGACGGCGGTTACTACCAATCCACTGCCCTGAGCGTTTTATCCGATCCACCGCCCTGAGCGGAGGGCCGCGCTTTTCGTCCCGCAGTCGAAGGGCAGGTACATGGAACAACGCTTGCGCATGCAAGCCGTCCTTCGACTTCGGGACGACAAGCATCGCCCTCCGCTCAGGACTGCGGCGTCTTCTAACCCACTGCCCTGAGCGGAGGGTCGAGTAGCCCATGCTTTTCGGGCGTATCGAGACCCGCAGTCGAAGGGCGGATAAGCGCGCAGGACATATTTTAAGGTTAATCACCCTCTTGTCCTCTTGTGACGACCTTGCGGATATGTTAGAATGCAAACCAACCTGCCATATATGTACTGGTTTTGTGCCGGGTAGCCACCATATATGGCGGCTACATTTGTTCTAATTTGGAACCATCCATGCGCTGTCCTTACTGCCAAAACGATGAATCGAAAGTGCTGGATACTTCCCACGATAGTCACGGGGGTATTCGCCGTCGCCGCGAGTGTATGAAGTGCGGACAGCGCTTCAGCAGTTACGAACGCCCGATCCTTTCCACCCCCCTGATCGTCAAACAGGATGGCATGCGCGAAGAGTTCGACCGCGAGAAACTGGCGCGCGGCATCCGCATCTCGTGCGCCAAGCGTCCCGTCTCCGCGGAAGACATTGAGCGCCTGACCGGGCAGGTGGAATCAGAATTGCAAAAAATGGGCAAGGCCGAAGTCTCGTCCCGCGTGGTGGGGGATTTAGCCATCAACGGCCTGAAAGAACTGGATCAGATCGCCTACATTCGCTACGCCATCGTCTACCTGCGCCTGCGCGACCTGCACGCGTTACGCAGCGAAATAGACCGCCTGCTCGAAGGCTAATTCAACCGACAGTCCGCTCCCGGGGTGGAGTGTCACTGTCGGTTTTTATTGTCTCGGTCCCTACATACCCCAGAGGAGAATTTATCATGGCTGTCAAAGTCATTCCATCCACGAAGCAAGGTCTTTTGCCAACGCCCGCCATGCCGCGCGGGCTTCCCAAAGCAGAACTGACCGATAACGCCCGCCAGGTGCTGGTGAAGCGTTACGTCCGCCGCGGGGATGACGGCCAGCCCGTCGAAACCGTGGAGGAGATGTTCTGGCGCGTGGCGTATCACGTCGCCAAAGCCGAGGAGACCTGGGGCGGGGATGTCAACGCGCGCGCGGTCGAGTTTTATCACCTGCTGACCAGCAAGAAATTTTTCCCGAACTCTCCCACATTTACGGGGGCGGGTACACCGCTTGGCCAACTAGCGGCGTGTCAGCCTTATCATGCGCGGGTAGTTACCTCACGAGGCTTGATTCCGATCGGGGAACTGGTAGAGAAGCAAACAGCGAGTGACGTAGTTACATTCCAGCCTCCTGAATCGGATGAGCCTGTTTCTGCCTATCGGGCAGCCTCGGCAAATTTTGGTCCCGTCAGGCTGGGGAAAATTCTGGCGGGCGTTCCCAACGGTGTCAGGCCGGTCATGCGAGTGACTGTCCTTGGAGGGGTGCATCTCGATGTAACACCCGATCATCTCGTTTGGGCTTCCCCTCCCTCCAAACACGGACGGTTTGGATGGCATGAAGCGGGCGAAATTGAGCCGGGTTGGCTTCTCATGGTAGATAGCCGGCCAAAACCATTCCCTGCTGAACAAGTGGAGGGTTTCGACGAAGCAACGGCGGCGGTTGTGGCCTGGTTGCAAGCAGATGGGTATGTAAGCAACGGCGGCGGTTGTGGCCTGGTTGCAAGCAGATGGGTATGTAGGCCAGCCAGCAACAGCAACCAGCCCGATCATTGAATTTGAGACCATCCATGATGATGAGTTTAACTGGATCCAAGAGCAAATTGCGCGTTCCCCTCTAGTTGAATTTCATCAGAAAGTTCATGAGGAGGTAGTGCAAAATGAGGCTCTACAATATCGCCGGATACGAATTTATGGCAAGAAACCTTATGCCCTCTTGAGACAATATGGATTGGCCGAACGCAAAGCCGCTGCCCGTGTTCCAGAGCAGGTGTTCCGCTCTCCTGTTTCTGTGGTGGCATCCTACTTGCGAGCGCTTTTCCAGTGTGACGGCTCAGTGGAGAGAAGCGGCTTTATCAGTGTAAGTTCCGTCTCTTGTCAACTGTTAGAAGGAGTACAACTCCTGCTACTTCAGCTTGGTATCTCTTCCCAGATTATCGCTTATCATCATTCACGAGAGAGGCGCTTGCCTAACTACAAACTGCATATTGGTTTGTATTCCAGCCGGGTACTTTTCGAACAAAAGGTGGGGTTCGTTTCTCGCGAGAAACAGGAAAAACTGGCAACGCTCAATCAACAGGGCGGGAAGCAGCAAAGTACATTGCGCGCTGTTGAGGTGGATCGTGTCGCGCACCTGGGCGAAATGCCCGTCTTCGATATTCAAACCTCCGATAGTACTTACCTCTCTGCTCATCTTGCAGTTCACAATTGTTTCGTACTCCCTATTACCGACGACATGGGGCGCGACCGCGCGGGCATCTTCCAAACCCTGCGCGACGCGGCGCTCATCCAGCAGACGGGCGGCGGCAACGGATTCTCGTTCTCGCGCCTGCGCCCCAAGGGCGGACTGGTCAAATCCTCCGCGGGGCAGGCTACGGGGCCCGTTGGATTCCTGCGCGTCTACGATCATGCCTTTGGGGAGGTGGCCCAAGGCGGCACAAGGCGTGGGGCCAATATGGGCGTCCTGCGCGTGGACCATCCCGACATCGAAGAGTTCATCACTTCCAAGACGAACGAAAACGCCATTACGAATTTTAACATCTCGGTCGGCATCACGGATGCGTTCATGCGCGCCGTGAAGGAAGATGAAGAATGGGAGTTGCGCTTCCCCGACATCGCCGCAAAAGAATATCGCAACTGGAGCGGCACGCTGGAGCAGGCTGAGCAGGCGGGCATGCCCATCCGTTCATACGGCAAGGTGCGGGCGCGCGGCCTGTTCGATAAGATCGTCAAACAGGCGCATCACAACGGCGAGCCGGGCGTGCTATTTTTGGACGCGGCCAATCGCGGTAACCCCGTCCCGCATTTGTATCAACTGGAATCAACCAATCCGTGCCATCGCGGAACAAATCTCGTTCACACCAATTTGGGCGCGGTTCCAATTAAAGATTTGGTTGGATATGAATTTCAAGTTATTACGCCGGAAGGCGAATATGCTCGCGCAACTGCATATCCAACTGGAATTAAACCGTTGTTCCGCGTTCATCTAAGTAACGGTTCAACCATTGACCTAACAGAGAACCACAACTTGATTATGAGCGACGGTTCAAAGCGCATGGTTAGTGATTTGGTTGTAGGCGATGAGATAAAACTTGCCACGCAGGTTTTGACGCCCGAGATGGAATTAGTTGACGCTATTGAAAATTCAATGCAACCTGCTGTTGAACAGACTTTCTCTCAAAATATCTGGCATGAAACTAAATCGGCAGGTTTCGCTTCAGTTATCTCTGTAGAAGATTTGGGCATTGTTGAAGAAGTTTTCAACATAACTGTGGATCATCCCCTTCACCAGTTTGCTGTAAATGGAATCGTCTCGGCGAATTGTGGAGAACAATTTTTAGGGCCTTACGAAAACTGCTGTCTCGGGTCAGTCAACCTCAACGAACATTGCGGAGCCGATGGGACGGTGGACTGGGAGTCCCTGCGCCAGAGCGTTGTGACGGCCACGCGTTTCCTGGACGATGTGGTGGAGGCCAACGCGTACGTTCCCGCGGTGCCGCAGTTGAAGGAGGCCGCGCACCGCGCCCGCCGCATTGGGCTGGGCATCATGGGGCTCGCGGACTTGATGTATCACGCGGGGGTGCGCTACGGCTCGAAGGAGGGACAGGAATTCGGCGCGCAGGTGATGGAGTTCGTCCGCTACCACGCCATGCAGGCCAGCATCGAACTGGCCGAAGCGCGCGGTCCGTTCCCCGCCATCGAAGGCAGTATCTACGATCCCGACGACTTGAAGTGGACCCCGCCCCAGCCGCTGACTCCCACTCAGAATCGCTGGACCCGGCCCGAGGTCAAGTGGGAGGCGATCCTGGACGGCGTCCGCAGGCACGGCATCCGCAACGCGGCGCAGACCACCGTCGCGCCGACCGGCACCATCGCCACCGTCGCAGGCTGCGAAGGTTACGGCTGCGAACCCGTCTTCGCGCTGGCCTACATCCGCCACGTCAACGATCACGGCAAGGACCTTCGGCTCACCTACGCCAGCCCGCGCTTCGATGAGGCGCTCAAGAAACTCGGCCTGGACGAGGAGAAGCGCCAGGAAATTGTCGAACAGGTGATGAGCGAAGGCTCCTGCCAGCGCGTCGCCGAACTGCCGCAGGCGATGCGCGACACGTTCGTTGTTTCCGCGGACATCAGCGCCGAGGAACACGTGCGGATGCAGGCCGCCTTGCAAATGTTCGTAGATAACAGTCTGAGCAAAACTGTGAATTGTCCCGCAAACGCCACCGAGCACGACGTGGCGAACGCGTACATGCTGGCGTGGGAACTGGGTTGCAAGGGCATCACGGTCTACGTGACGGGTTCGCGCGAAAAAGTTGTTTTGGAGACGAAGGCCACCGCCGAGAAAAAAGTCCCTGCGCCTCCTCCTGACCTCGAGCCGGCTCCCGTTTCGACGGGCGTGGTGTGGCACGAGACGAAGAAGCCGCGCCCGCGCGCGTTGACCGGCCGCACGTTCAACGTGGAGACGCCCGTCGGCAAGGCGGCCGCACGTTCAACGTGGACACGCCCGTCGGCAAGGCTTTCATCACGATCAACGAGAACGGCGGCGAACAGCCCTTCGAGGCGTTCATCAACACCGCCAAGGCCGGCTCGGAGACCGCGGCCGTCTCGGAGGCCATCGGACGGTTGATCTCGTACATTTTGCGGATGGCCAGCCCCATCGTCCCGACCGACCGCATGAAGGAAATCGTCCGCCAGTTGATGGGCATCGGCGGCGGACGGTCGCTGGGCTTCGGCCCGAACCGCGTCCGCTCCCTGCCCGACGGCATCGGACAGGTGCTCGATCACTACCTGCGCGAAAAGAGCGGATTGTCCCCCGACCCTATGGAGGAGAAATCCAACGGCGGCAACGGCGGGCACATCACCCTCGAAGCCGAGGCCGCGGAAAACGCCGCGCCCATGCGCATCGGCGACCTGTGTCCCGAATGCGGGGAGGCCGCGGTGGTGAATGAGGAAGGTTGCAGGAAATGTTACGCCTGCGGATATAGCGAGTGCTAGCGTCCATGTCTACATTCGTTCCCGCCGCCGAACGCCTCCTGCGCGCTCGCGGCTTGATCCAAAAGGCGCGCGCAGCGCGCATCCCGGCCGAACTCGGCCGAAACGACCTGTCCTATATCGCGCAGGTTCGAGACCTGCTGCGCCAGGCGCGCGACCTGGTCAAGTTCATCCCGCAGACCGCGGGCGTGTCCGCAACCATGAAAGAGGAAGTGAAAAAGATTTACGAGGAGATCGAAGAGGCAAACCGGGAAATGTTCGGCAGGCCGGGGTAGGTTTTTTGGCG
>Ga0210023_1003309_pt1 | contig 10182 bp, 10 predicted proteins | sample CryGeymeta201524_FD_183987 | JGI IMG/M metagenome (GOLD analysis project Ga0210023, IMG submission 183987) | Groundwater microbial communities from Crystal Geyser aquifers in Utah, USA - Crystal Geyser metaG 2015-24 (SPAdes) (version 2) | ecosystem: Environmental > Aquatic > Deep subsurface >... | reverse complement strand
GTTTCATTGAGGCTATTTTACCTTTTCTTCATCAATTTTGCGAATTCATCCCCTTCAATTGTTTCTTGTTCTAAAAGTTTTTTAGCTACCAAATCCAAAGCCTGGCGGTTAACTTTTAAAATCCCCAATGCTTTTTTATAACTTTCATCAACAATCCGTTTAATTTCCTCATCAACCCTGGCTGCCATTTTCGGGCTGATTTCTGATGGTTGCCACCAACTCCGACCATATTCGGTTTCTTCAATTTGTGGCCCTAAATAAGTTGGTCCTAATTTGCTCATCCCAAAATCAACGACCATTTTCCTAGCTACTTGGGTTGCTCGGTCAATGTCTGAAGCCGCCCCAGCGGTAAATTCCTTAAAAACAAGCTCTTCAGCCGCCCGACCGCCCAAAAGCGAAGTAATTGTTTCCAAAAGATGAGATTGAGTTTCGGTGTAGCGGTCTTTCCGCGGTGGAATCATGGTAAAACCCATCGCCAAACCCCGGGAAACAATGGAAACTCGATGAACCGGATCCATATGGGGGAGACGAGAAGCAACAATTGCATGACCAGCTTCATGATAAGCAGTCATCTTTCTTTCTTCATCAGAAAAAGCTCGCTTTTTTTCTGGCCCTAGTTTAACCTTTAATCCCGCCTCATCAATATCTTTCATCTCAATTGCTTTTTTGTTTTCTCTGGCCGCTAAAATGGCGGCTTCATTTAACATATTTTCCAAATCCGCCCCGGAAAAACCAACGGTTGCCCGAGCTGCCTTATCCCAATCAACCGAACGAACAAAAGGTTTGCCTCGAGCATGAATAGCTAAAATTGCCTTGCGATCCTCAAGGTCAGGCATATCCAAAACTACCCGGCGATCAAATCTACCAGGGCGGAGTAAAGCCGGATCCAAAAGGTCGCCACGATTAGTTGCCGCTAAAATAATAACATTATCATTTGGAGTAAATCCATCCATCTCCACCAAAATCTGATTTAAAGTCTGCTCCCTTTCATCATGCCCTCCGGCAAAACCCAATCCCCGCTGTCGTCCAATGGCATCAATTTCATCTATAAAAATGATTGATGGGGCTGCTCTTTTGGCATTTTCGAACAAATCTCTTACTCGGCTGGCACCAACCCCAACTAACATTTCCATAAACTCCGATCCCGCCATTGAGAAAAACGGAACTCCCGCTTCCCCGGCTACCGCCTTACCCAAAAGTGTTTTTCCCGTTCCTGAAGGCCCAACTAAAAGCACTCCTTTGGGAGTTCTGGCCCCCAACTTTCGGTATTTCCCTGGATGTTTTAGGAAATCAACCACCTCTTTCAATTCTTTTTTTGCCTCCTCAACTCCGGCCACATCTCGAAAAGTTATTGATTGTCTCCCTTTAGCAAATAACCGCGCTTTTGAGCGGCCAAAAGAAAAAATAGTATCCTGAGCTCCCCGGGCTTGACGAAAGATAAAGAAGAAAAATACAGCCATTAAACCTAAAGGCAAAATCGTTCCCAAAATATCAATCCAGGCTTTGTTTGAACTGGTATCTTTAACTTTAACATTAACTGATTCTGGAGCAATTTCCGCTGATTTAAGAATTTCCGTAAAACTTACTCCCAGCTCTTTTAAGGCATAAACTTTTTTATCTTGATAATTTAAAATCAATTTACTATCTTCAACTAAGACTTCTTTGATTTTTCCCTCTTTAATATCGGTTAAGGCAGTGGATAAAGAAATTTCTTCAGTTACCGGAGCGGGGGTAATAAAAGATAAAGCAAAAGAAGCGACAATTGCCCCCACCAAGAGCCACAAAAGAATGGTTTTAAGATTAAATTTGAAACGCAATTCGAATTTTTTAACCGGAAGTTTTGGGTCCATTTAAAGTTTTTTCCTCATAATGACTCTTTTGGGGTCCTCAAGAACCATTTCAAAATCAAGCTTTTGCCAAAATTCAACCGGACCAACAGGAACCTGGTTTAAGGACGAAGCGTGACGCAAGGAATAAACGTCAACCTTTCTAACTCCTCTTTGTTTTAAATCTCTTAAAATATGACGAACCAATCTTTTTGCCAAACCTTTTCCCCGGTAAGCTGACTGAATGGCCACGCAGGTTATACACCAACCACGTAAAGTGGCGTGGCCACCACGTGGCTTTACGCCACCCCGAGGTGTATTTAGCCTATCTTGATAAAACATTTTCGCGGTTTCAAATTCATTAATGGGTCCAAATTGGGCAAAGCCAACTGGTTTGCCTCTTTTCCCCCAAAGCAAAATCTTGGCCAAACTACCATAAATTTTCTCCTTTTTTGCCAACCATCTTTTTTTCTGAAGCGCTTGGTTTAATCGACCGTCTTTCTTCCCTATCCAATAAAAGCACTCTTGACAATTAAATCTTTTATCAGCCGGGCGGGGGATTAAATTGAAGTTTTTCCGAGTAACATCAACAATTTTTATGTCCACAAGCCAATTTTATCACAAGTTCGGTTTAAACTCAAACCAACCCCATTGCTTTTTTAGCTTCAAGAAGAGTCGTTTTGGCAATTTTTGAGCAGTAATCCCTTCCCTCTTTCAAAATCCCTTCGACAAGCTCAGGGTTTTCTTCGAAAAATTTCCGTCTTTCTTGAATCGGTTTTAATTCTTTATAAATTGCCTCCGCCAGTTCTTCTTTCAATACTTTATACTTTATACCTGATACTTTATTCGAAGAAAAGCTCTGCTTATACTCTCTCTCATACTTCACCCTCTGCCCTTCGCCCTGAAATAGCTCTACCAATTTCAAGAGATTTGCCACTCCCCCCTCTTTAGGAACCTCTTCTCCTTTGCCAATATCAGTTGGTGTTTTAGCTAATCTTTGTTTAATGGTCTTTAGATCATCAGTGAGTTCAATATAGCTTCCCTCAATTGACTTACTCATTTTGCCTAAACCAAGCAGCGACGGCACGGATTCTCCTGGGGTAGCAAATCTTTGCGGCTCGAGAAGTCCGCCAGCTGGCGGACGGAACATTCGGTTGAATTTTCTAGCAATCTCTCTAGCTATCTCAATGTGTGGCTCTTGGTCAATTCCGACTGGCACCAATTCGGCTTTATAAATTAAAATATCAGCCGCCATTAAAATCGGATAATAAAAAAGACCGACATTAATATAAGTGGGCTGCTCCAGTTTTTTGCTTTTATAAGTTGGTAGCTGTTCAACTCGAGAAACCGGATAAATTGTACTTAGCAAGTAAGCTAATTCTACGTGTTCGGGAATTTGAGATTGAATCATCAAATGACATTTTTTCGGGTCTAAACCCGCCCCAAGATAATCTAAAGCCACCTCGTGAATATCTTTCTTAAGAGTTTTTGGATTGTAAGGAGAAGTAATGCCATGAAGATCAACGATTCCATAAATACAATCCAAATCACCTTTTTCTTGCAAGGCAATATAACCCTTAATGGCTCCTAAATAATTACCTAGATGAAGCCTACCTGTTGGTCTTGTTCCCGAAAAAACTCGTTTAATTTTTTTATTTTTGCTTTCCATTTTTTATCTCACCTCTTTTCTATTTTAACACGTTTTGCAGCTAAACAAACTATATTAGGATAAGCCCTCTCACGAGCTAGGACAGGATAAAAATCATAAGGAGCCACAACTTTTCTTTGTCTCCCACTGGCAACTGTTTCACCTTTATAAATCAATTTAAAATTGGTGATGCCTTCTACTACCTCTTCATCCCCCTCTTTAAAAAACACATCAATTATTTTAAAATAATCAATTCCACCTGTTTTTCTTTTTCTCTTCTTTAGAAATCCCAGTGTCCCCAAAATATTCTCCGTATAAAACATTGCTCTTTTAAATGTGCTCTCAAGGTCATGCCTGCCTGTTTCGATAGAAATACCACAAGGGCAATAGTCAATAAGCGCCTTTCCAGAGGCTAGTTTGGGCAACATTAAAACAATCTTTCTAATACCTGACGACTCTGCCAGGTTTAAATGGCTCTTAGTTTTTTTTGTCAGGACCGCAAATGGCTCGCTTTTGCAGGAGAAGGAGTGTAGATCCAAGACATAGTCAAATTTCTTGATTTTCTTGGTTAACTTGTAAGCAATCCGTTCTTCCGGATTGCCTTTTGGATTTCCAGGAAAGCTCCGATTTAAATCTTGAGATATAAAGCGTTTTCCTCTTTTAAGACCTTCTTCATTGGCAACAATACCGACAATGTTCTCTCCATCAATTATTTTTTTTAGTCTTTTTATCACTTCAACCCCAACCCTTTCGTCTCCATGAAGAGCCCCAATGATAGCAATTATTTTTTCATTCTTCATAATTTACCTCCCCAATAAAAAGAATCGAATCGCCCCTTTCGCTGTTTATCCTTTCAAAAAAATTATTACTTTCCTGGTAATAGCTTTTTGGCATTCCATTTCCGTATAAGCACCTTCCATAAGTGCCAATATCTATCAAGGCTCCCGGGTTAAAATTCTTCATTTTCAAAAACCTTGAAGATAGGAAATCAGCAACAAACCTACATTTCCCTTGAGGAATTCCTGAATAAGGGTATAACACATCTTTTTTACAAAACCCCTTCATTAAATCCAAAATGCAAGGATTTTGGGTTCTGGCAACTAAAATCTCTGGTTTCGATTCCTTCACTTCATAAGTTATCAGTTTTTTCATTAAGCCATTTCCTTGATAGTCTGCCTTAACCACTAAGCCACTAAGATATAAAACAGGAATCCCTTCCGCTTTAAGATTCTCGATTGCGGCAAAGGCAATACAACTTTTTCCAAGGTAAACCAAATAAAGCTCAGGGCTTCCTAAAATATGGCTTCTTACGTCCTCACAAAATGATTCGCCTTCAAGGCTCTGGCCGAAACCGTCAGCTGCAACTTCAATCGTCTGTTCTACAACCACTAGCTGAGTATCTTGTTCAAGCTGCTTTGGATCTAACTTGAAAGCGCAAACACTAAATCCTTTTTCTTTTAAAAGACTATTAAGTCTTGGTAATTCACAGCCAAACTAAACCCCGACCCCCAATTGAATCGGGGCCTCCAAGAAAAATTTCTTTATTTCTCATATTTCCTCCTTTCCAATAAAAAACCGTCCTCTCAAAGGACGGTCAATACCGTGGTGCCACCTTCATTTTTACTCATTCTCCAAGTGCTCCGCTTTCGCGACACACTTTGCTGACTTTTTACAGTTTCGCCTCTGGTCCGCTATTTTGGCGGACTGCTCCCCGGTTCCAACCCTCCGGATCAACACATTTTTAAATTGTTAAACATATTATAAACCAATTGTCAAATTTTTGCAGGCCCGGGGAGATTCGAACTCCCAGCATGGGATTTGGAGTCCCACCGCTTGCCAGTTAACGAACGGGCCTAAAATTATTAAATGCATTATAAATAGCCTCTAGCTCCTTAGCAACCCTAGCATCATAATAACTAATGGCAAGGCATCCCGGATAATTCTTTTGCTTTCTCCTGCCTGTGTTTGGTTTTTTAAAACTTTTATAAAATTGATTCAATGGTATCTTTGTTATCTCGCTCCAGAATCTTTTTTGCCTTCCATCTTGATGATAACTATGTAAATGTACGAGTGCTCGAAATTTCGATTCGTCAACTTTAAATCCGCGCCTTAACAGAGATAGAAAATTTTGAACTAACTTTATATCGGAACTAGTAAATCTAACAAAATCGGTTTCTTTATTCCCCTCACACCACCATAAAAAGGCACATAAAAGTTTAGTTATTTTCTTAGAAAACGGTATCTTTCTTAACATTTCTTGAGCCTTTTCTTCCCGTACCCTTTTTAACTTATCTTTTAGTTTCTTTTTTAAAAGAGCTGTTTTATATTGACCTAAGATTCTTCGCTTTGCCAACCTTCTCTTGGCGGCTGGTGATAATTCTATCTCAGATAACCAAGCCGACGCCGTACTCTTGGCAATTTTCAGTTTCTCTGATACCTCTTTTAAAGAAAACCCCTTCTTTCTGAGTCCTATCGCTTTATTTCTAATCCTCAAAGAATACGGCATAGAACAATCATTAAAGTTTAAGTAACCTACTATCAAGGTACAATTTAATGGTTTAATTGTCAAGGTACACCGGTTAGAAATTAAAAAACTCGCCCGCTTGGCGAGTCATTTAAAACCACGCAATCTCACCAGCGGTTATTTCGAGCCTCTGCGAGAAACAAGGTTCTCGCATAGCGAGGTTCTTATTTACCGGTTAGTTTGCGCCACCAAGAAAGAATAATTTCCTTAATTCTTGTCAACATTGGACTTATTTTACAACCGTTGCTAAGTTTTGTCAAGTGTGATAAAATTCAATTGCGTCGTGCGGGGTAGTGTACGGTAGCACGTGAGGCTCGTTTAAAATCTGGGCTACCCGAAAGGCAACTTTCGGCGTAAAACTCGGCTGTATCGGTGAAATCCTGAGTTTACCGAAGGACAACACCGAGGGAACCCCACCAAAAATTTGCTTTGCAAATATTTAGGCGGGGACTCCGTAGAGACTATACGCCGAGGGACATTCAGTTTACATGAACGTTCAAGATATAGTCCGACACCTTGAGTAATCGGGGCAAACAGTTAGCATAATCTCACAGGCTAGGTTCAACTCCTAGCCCCGCAACAAGATTTAAACCTTGACGGGTTTATTGAACCTCTGTTAAAATGACAATAGTTCCAGAAAGCAGAGGTTCTTTTTTATGGCTAAACCAGAAAAACGAAAAGAAGCCAGAAAATTTCGCCGTCGAGGAAAAAGCATTAAAGAAATTGCCAGGAAACTTGATGTATCTCCGGCTTCGGTTCACAAATGGTGTCAAGATATCAGACTTACTCCCCTCCAAAGAAGGCAACTTGATCAAAAAGTTTTTGATGCACTTCAAAGAGGAAGACGAAAGGTAGCAAAAAACCAAAGAATAAGAAAACTTAAGGAAATAAAAACATTAAAAGTAAAAGGTATCACCGAGGTTGGTAGACTTTCTAAAAGAGAATTCTTTTTGGCCGGTGCTGCGCTCTATTGGGCAGAAGGATTTAAAAAAGATAGCCGTCTTGGGTTTGCTAATTCCGATCCGAATATGGTAAAATTCTTTCTGAAATGGCTCATTGAAAGCCGTGGAGTACCAAAAAAAGATATTCGGCTTCGAATTGGTTTAAACATAAGTCATAAAAATCGAATAAAAGAGGTTGAAAAATATTGGTCAGGGTTAACCGAGGTTCCGTTAAACCAATTTCAAAAGCCATTTTTCCAAAAATTTACCTGGAAAAAAGAATTTAAAAAACCAGAAGAGTATTTTGGGGTTCTGCGAATAAGAGCAAATAAACAACGACTTTTATTTAGAAAAATTCACGGTTGGATCGAGGGTTTAAGACTAAACGCGGCAGGGTAGCTCAGTTGGTAGAGCACTGGATTCATAGCGCAAAACTCGTGGCTGCGTAGCTCAGCGGTAGAGCAGTGTCTTCATAAGGCAACGGTCACAGGTTCAAATCCTGTCGCAGCCACTAGAAGTTTTGTGATATATCGCAACGAAGTTGCGCTATAAACCGGCGGTCGACGGTTCAATCCCGTCCCCTGCTACAAGTATGTAAACTGTTTGTAGCGTGCTACTAAAAAAACAGCCTCCACCACCCCTTCCAATTTGGAAGTTCTCTTCTTTTCCCTAAGATGTTATTCTTAAGTAGATGATTATCTTATTGCCCATTATTTTTTTTCTTTCCTCCCTCATTATTTTTTATTTCACTCTTCATTTTTGGCTTCATGATTTTAATGTTCCGATGCGCCGGGACCTCTTTCCAAAGTCTGACAAGAAAAAAAGAAAAATTATGGCTATTTTCCCCCATCCTGACGATGAAACTGCTGTTGCTGGTACCCTAGCCTACCTTTCTCCGCTTCCCAATACGGTCACGGTACTTTTAACCTTAACTCGAGGCGGTGAGGGCTATTGGGGAAAGCAAAAATTTCCTAAAAGCAAAATTAAGGAGATAAGGGAAGAAGAGCTGAAAAAGGCGGCAAGAAGACTAAAAATCGATAAGCTTTTAATCCTTGACTATCCTGACACGAGACTTCATGAAATAGACAAAGCAGGACTCAAGCAACTAATCTTGCAATACCTCAAAAAAGAAAAACCCAATTTGGTTTTAACCTACGAGGGAAAAAGTGGCATTACGGCCCACCAAGATCACATTTTCGTCTCCCAGGTTACCACAGAGGCAATTAAAGAAGTTAAAAATCAATGGCCAATTAGGCTCTATTGGGTGGTGGTACCAAAAAATATCAGGAGAATGATTGAGAAAGCGGTTAAAACGAAACTTGATACTCCTGAACCCGAATTTTGTCTTTCTTTCTTTCGTCTTGGGTTTGATGGGTTAAGGGCATTACAAACAAGATACCTTGCTTTTATTTGCCACAAATCTCAATTTGCCATGTTTCGTCCAGAAATGGGAATCCCTTTTTGGCTAGCTAACCTCATTATGCACCGAGATTATTTTTATTGGAAAAAGGTCTAAAAGAAAAGTTTAAACCACTTTTTCCAATTGGGAATTTCTTCCGCGGGTTTTTCTTCTTCCCGACCAAGGATTTGAGGAATATTTGGGGGTAAAATAACAACTGTTTCTCCAGGGCGGGAAAAACCCAATTTATTTCTGGCTTCTTCTTCAATGAATTCTTCAGATTGATAATATTGGTGTTTTTCCAAAATCTCTTTTTGTTCTTTTTCCAACTGGCTCACTTTTTGCTCGGCTAATTTTATCCGATTCCCTGCTTTTAATAATTTCAAAATATCCCTAGAGAGGTTAATTATAAGACTAATACCAATTATTAATATAGTAAAACCTATAATCCGTCTAGCCATAATTTTCCCTGTTGACAGCTGTTTTTCTCAATGTTATTATGGGTCAATGACTGACTTAAAATCTTTGACGAGCGCTAAGGACTCATTCATTGAACAATTAAAAAAAGACAACTGCTCCTCCTCTACAATTCTAGCATATCGGGCTGACCTTACCCAATTGATTGAGTTTCTTGAAAAAAGACAGATTACTCAAACCACCTCGGTCGCTTCGGAACACATCGAGGACTTCAAAAAATATTTGTCGTCTAACAAATATACCCCAAAGTCAATTTCCCGAAAATTAAACTCCATTAAAAGCTTCTTTCGCTTTTTAACCGCCAACAAAGTAATTACTGATGACCCAGCGGCTCCGGTTGCCCATCCAAAATTTGAAGTTAGTCCTCCAAGAGTCCTTTCTAAAATGGAATATCGAGCTCTGCGTGATGCTTCCCGAGATGATACTCGAATGGCGGCAATTATTGAAACCTTGCTCCAAACTGGAATGAGAATTGGTGAGCTGGCTAGATTAGAGCTCGATGACATTGTCGATAAAGAAATCCACATCAAGGCTTATGAATCTCAACCAGCCCGGACTGTTCCTTTAAATCAGGCGGTAAAAAGAGCTCTTGACCGCTATTTAGACCTCCGATCAAAAGCAAAAACTAAAGCTATTTTTATCACCAAAACCAACCGTCCAATGCATGTTCGCAATATCCGCTCAAGTGTTGACCGCTATTTTCGCCTAGCCGGAATCCAGAACACAACCGTTAATGACCTTCGTCATACTTTTATTTGTCATCAACTTTCCACTGGCGTTTCTCCAGTTCTAATCCAAAAAATCGCCGGTCATAAACGGTTGTCAACCACCGAAAAATATCTTAATTTAATTAAAGAAAAAATCGCCACCAGTGAAAAATTAGAAGAACTCTAATGCCAAAACCCCTTGAGAGAGAATCATCCCGAGCAAAAACCCCAGGAATTGCTGAATATAAATTGCAAACCGAAGCTTCGGTGGTTACTCTTCGGATCGAAAAGTTTTCCTTAGAACTTCCCAAAAAAGTTGAGGATGTCTTAGCAATCCTTGAGAAAAAAGCAGCTAACTCCCTTCCCCAGGAACAGCGTCTATTTTTAGCAAAAGGTACTACTCGTTCACTGGATGTGTTAGAGCAATATGCAAATTTAGTAGTCAAGGGTAACGTGGTGGATGATGAAATGATTTACGATCGGAGAAGATACTTCGCCGGTTATAAAATGATCTCTAGAGCGCCAGATGGACATCTAGATATAAAGCTAGCCAGATTCCTGGCTAATGGTGCTCTAATTCAGCTTTTTGCTGAACAAGAAAGGCCACCTCGGCTTAAAAATCTTAGAGTTAAAAATCTTAGACTTAAAAATCTTAGAGGA
>Ga0210023_1003300_pt1 | contig 10205 bp, 8 predicted proteins | sample CryGeymeta201524_FD_183987 | JGI IMG/M metagenome (GOLD analysis project Ga0210023, IMG submission 183987) | Groundwater microbial communities from Crystal Geyser aquifers in Utah, USA - Crystal Geyser metaG 2015-24 (SPAdes) (version 2) | ecosystem: Environmental > Aquatic > Deep subsurface >... | reverse complement strand
AGCGCCCCAATAACGTTATTCAGCTTCAAATCCAACTAAAGTTATTTTCCTTGGCGCTTGTTCACAGTTATGTTGTAAGCAAAACTGTCGTCAGATTCGCGGCCAAACTGACACTCAAATTGGTCGCATAAGCATGCCCGTGATGGACACGTATGGCATTTGTTCACACCAAATCGCCATCAGTCCATAGGTACAGAAAACTGAACCAACAACCTATAGCCCGTTACTCAATACGTGCCAGAAGAGATTAATATTCTCTGATGCGTATAGCGTACTTGACTGGTATCGGTTAGTGTTCTACACTTCCGTACATCAAACTTACTCGGCGGCGCAGATGACTACTACGCTCAACATCGACCAAGCAGATATGGCATCCTCGATTAATTGGAGCTCAATACAGCTCATCAACAAAAAAACACTGCTGGGCATGATCCCGCTGTCGGAGAAGGCTATCTACAACATGGAAAAGCGCGGGGATTTCCCCAAGCGCATCGCCCTCACCACCCGCAACGTAGCATGGGATATGGCCGAAGTCGCGGCATGGATCGAGGGACGCAAGGCATCCGGCGATCAGGCGGCACGGCCTGGCCAGACGGTCATCGTTTCTTGATCGTCCAGTCGTCAATCATGTCCGCCCAGTCCTGCAACATAGCTGTGCGTTGTTCCCGGTACTCAGCCTTGTTGTACACCGCCCTGACCCCCTTCTGTTCGTGGGCAAGGCATTTCTCGATCCAGTCCGTGTTGTACCCAGCCTCGTGCAGCAAGGTGCTAGCCGTTCGGCGCAAGTCGTGCGGCCCGAACTTGGCCAGTTCCTTGCCGTCCTTCTGCGCCAGCGTATAGACCAGTTCCAATACGCGGTTCAGCGTGGCATTGCTCATCGGCGCGTCAGCGTCATAGCGTGACGGTAGCACCCATTCAGCCCCCCCGGCAAAGGTCTTGAGCGCCATGAAAATGTCCAGCGCCTGCCGTGACAGGAACACCAGATGCGGGTTCCGGCGCTTCATCCTCTCCTTCGGGATTGTCCATAGCGCTTCCGTAAAACTAATCTCGCTCCATTTTGCATCGGTCAACTCGCCCTTGCGTACCATCGTCAGCAGCAGCAGCTTGCACGCCACCTTGAACTGCGGGCCTGCCGACACTTTCTCCATGTACTCATACATCAGCCCGATTTCATCCGGTGACAGGGCACGCTCACGCGGCACGAAACGGGCAATGGCCATGGGGCGCACCAAGTCTGCCGGGTTTTCGACACGCTGGCCGCGTTCGTTCGCCCACCGGTAGATCTGCATCACCACTTCACGGGTATGGACTGCCGTGGCCGGCGCTCCCCTAGCCACAATCTTGTCGGTCAAATCGCGCAGGTCGTCATGGTTTATCTCAGTCAGCAGCTTGTTGCCGAATGGGCTTTTCAACTCGCGGTCGTAGCAGGCGCGGCGCATGTCCCGTGTTGAGTCGGCCATCTCGTAACCGCGTAACCACGCCTGCGCCCAGTCGTCGAAGGTCTTGGCGTCCTTGTCTCGGTTTTTGGCCCGTGCCTTCTCCCTGGCCGGTGACTTGCCTGCGGCAATCATCTTCTTTGCCTCGTCCAGCCGTTCGCGTGCTTCGGCCAGCGTGATACCGCCCACGCCGTACTGGCCGAACGTCACCGTCTCCTGCCTGCTGTTGAGGGTGTAGTTGTAACGGAACGAGATGCCGCCCGCCTTGGTGACTGCCACATAGAGGCCGTCGCGGTCGGCCACCTTGTACATCTTGTCCTGCGCCTTCAAGTTACGCAGCTTGGTATCGGAAAGCATTCATCTCCTTTGCTTCGATCGTTCTATCATGGTATCGGCTGGGGCTGGAGATACCATGATTTTGCAAACCATGAAAAACGCCGCAAACCCTTGCCCTTCATAGAATATAATGATTTCGATACCATGAATTTCCACATCATCAATGAATGGTATCGGCCAGAATTTCCGGGCTCCCGAAAATAATACCACTGAAAGTACCATTAAAAATAACTCCTTGCCGATGCATCGTCATGCATGGTATTACCAGATGCAAACAACAAAAAAACCCGCAGTGACGCGGGCTTACGTTGTTTTCTTACTATTCAGTGCCAGACAGTACGAGACATCAAATCATTCCCACTCAATCGTCGCGGGGGGTTTGCCGGAGATGTCGTACACCACGCGATTGATGCCGCGCACTTCGTTGATGATGCGGTTGGAAACTTTGCCCAGCAACTCGTAGGGCAGGTGCGCCCAGTGCGCGGTCATGAAGTCCTGGGTCTGTACCGCACGCAAGCTGACCACCCATTCATAGGTGCGGCCGTCGCCCATCACGCCGACCGATTTCACCGGCAGGAACACGGTAAACGCCTGTGAGGTCAGCTCGTACCAGGTCTTGCCGTTGGCATCTTTCGTATTGTTCAGTTCTTCGATGAAGATCGCATCGGCGCGGCGCAGCAGTTCGGCATATTCGCGTTTGACTTCGCCGAGGATACGCACCCCCAAACCGGGGCCGGGAAAAGGATGGCGGTACACCATTTCCGGCGGCAACCCCAGCGCCACGCCAAGTTCGCGCACCTCGTCCTTGAACAGTTCGCGCAACGGTTCCAGCAGCTTGAGGTGCATCGATTCCGGCAAACCGCCGACGTTGTGGTGCGACTTGATGGTGTGCGCCTTCTTGGTCTTGGAGCCGGCAGATTCGATCACATCCGGATAGATGGTGCCCTGCGCCAGCCATTTTGCCTGTTTCAGCTTGGCCGATTCGCGCTGGAACACTTCGACAAATTCGCGCCCGATGACTTTTCTCTTCTGCTCCGGATCGGTCACGCCGGTCAGGTGTTTCATGAACTCGCCGCTGGCATCGACATGAATCACTTTCATGTTCAGATTCTTGCCGAAGGTTTCCATCACCTGTTCGCCCTCGTGCAGACGCAACAAACCGTTGTCCACGAACACGCAAGTCAATTGGTCGCCGATGGCTCTATGGATCAAGGCCGCCGCCACCGAGGAATCCACACCGCCGGAGAGGCCGAGAATGACTTCCTCGTTGCCGACCTGCGCTTTGATCTTTGCCACCGCTTCGCCGATATAGTCCGGCATGTTCCAGTCCTGGCCGCAACCGCAGATGTCGTGCACGAAGCGGGCAAGAATCGTTTTGCCCTGCGGGGTATGGGTGACTTCAGGGTGGAATTGCACCGCATAGTAGCGGCGCGACTCATCCGCCATCGCGGCAATCGGGGTCGACGCGTTGGATGCGATCACCTTAAATCCGTGAGGCAGTTCTGCGACTTTGTCGCCATGGCTCATCCATACATCGAGCAGACCGTGACCCCGCGCATTGGTCTTGTCCTGGAGGCCGTCGAACAATTTCGCATGGCCATGCGCGCGGATCTCGGCATAGCCGAACTCGCGCACGCGGCCGGACTCGACCTGTCCGCCGAGCTGCGCCGCCATGGTCTGCATGCCATAGCAGATGCCCAGCACCGGCACGCCAAGATCGAACACCACTTGCGGCGCTTGCGGTGTCTCCTCCTCATATACCGAGTTTGGCCCGCCGGAAAGAATGATGCCTGCCGGGTTGAACGCGCGGATATCCGCTTCACTCATGTCCCATGGATGGAGCTCGCAATACACATGCGCCTCGCGTACACGGCGTGCGATCAGCTGGGTGTATTGGGAACCGAAGTCGAGGATGAGGATTTTTTTATGCATAGTCTGATTGGGAATAAAAAAGGCGGATGAATCCGCCTTTTGTTAATCGATGTGATAGTTGGGCGCTTCCTTGGTGATCTGCACATCGTGCACGTGAGATTCACGGATGCCGGCCGAAGTGATCTGCACGAACTCGGCCTTGGCATGCACGGTGGGAATATCGGGGCAGCCGAGGTAGCCCATGCTGGAACGGAGACCGCCCATCAGTTGGTGGATCACCGCCAGCGCGCTGCCTTTGTAAGGCACGCGGCCTTCCACGCCCTCCGGCACCAGCTTGTCCTGGTTGGCTTCGTTATCCTGGAAATAGCGGTCGCTGGAACCCTGCTGCATTGCGCCCAGGCTGCCCATGCCGCGATAGGATTTGTAGGAGCGTCCCTGAAACAGCTCGATCTCGCCCGGCGCTTCTTCGGTGCCGGCGAACAGTCCGCCCAGCATCACCGCATGCGCCCCGGCCGCGATGGATTTGGCGATATCGCCGGAGAAACGCACCCCGCCATCGGCAATCAGCGGCACGCCGCTGCCGGCCAGCGCATCCGCCACGTTCTGTATCGCGGTGATCTGCGGCACGCCGACCCCGGCAACAATGCGCGTGGTGCAAATTGAACCGGGGCCAATCCCCACCTTCACCCCGTCCGCGCCATGCTCAACCAGTGCTTTGGCGGCGGCGGCGGTGGCGATATTGCCGCCGATCACGTCAATTTGAGGATAATTTTTCTTCACCCACTGCACCCGCTCCAATACGCCGCGCGAGTGGCCGTGCGCGGTATCCACCACAATCACATCCACTCCGGCATCCGCCAGCAGACCGACGCGCTCCTCGGTGCCTTCACCCACGCCCACCGCTGCGCCGACGCGCAAACGGCCCTGGCTATCCTTGCAAGCGTTCGGATATTCGGTGGATTTGAGAATATCCTTCACCGTCATCAGGCCGCGCAACTCGAAGGCATCGTTGATCACCAGCACGCGCTCGATGCGGTGCTTGTGCATCAGCGCGCGCGCCTCGTCCAGACCGGCATTTTCCCTGACCGTGATCAGACGCTCGCGCGGGGTCATGATGTTGCCGATCGACTGGTCGAGATTAGTCTCGAAGCGCAGGTCGCGATTGGTCACAATGCCGACAACCTGTTTGCCCTGCAACACCGGCAGGCCGGAAATCTTGTACTGGCGGGTCAGGTTGAGCACGTCGCGCACGGTCATGTCGGAGCGCACGCAGATCGGATCCTTGACCACCCCGCTCTCGAAACGCTTGACCTTGGCGACCTGCGCCGCCTGCTCTTTCGCCGTCATGTTCTTGTGCACCATGCCGATGCCGCCTTCCTGTGCCAGCGCAATCGCAAGGCGCGCTTCGGTCACGGTATCCATCGCGGCCGACAACAGCGGAATATTCAACTCGATGTTGCGGGTGACCCGGGTGCGCAGATTAACGTCGCGCGGCAGGACATCGGACTGGGCCGGCAACAACAAGACATCGTCGAAAGTAAGAGCGGTTTGGGTAATACGCATGGAAGTCCCTTCGGCAAAGCGCGGATTATAGCAAAATCGGGATGCGTCCCGGCAGCGACACGAACCCTTTACTGGTGCTTTTGCGCCATCACATACATGATGTGTTCAAAAAATAGCTCGCACCAGTCCAGTTCACTGCTTTTCAGGGTATTCAACAATTTATTCACTTCGGGCAACGGCCACGCCGGGTCATAGCTGACCAACATATCCAGGGAGTAGTGGGCCAACGTCTTCTCGATCTTGGCGCCGCGCCAATTGATCTTGTCCAGCATCAGCGCCAGATCCTTGTCCGTTTCAGCATCGATCATCATGTCGCCGTAGCGCTTGGGATGTTCTTGTGTGAAGCGGATAAAGCGGGTCAACAGGTAAAAGAATTCGCCCTCGTTGTCCTGCGTGACTTCATCACCCAACATGAAGGGGAAAGCAGCCAGTTCCAGCCAGTAATAATTGAGCTTGGGATTGCGCCACTTGCACACCCCCACATAGCCTTTGCGCGCTTGGGCGCGAGCGATGCAATCGTCTATGATCATCCGGTCCGATGCCCGATCCACCAGATCGGGATCTCTCAACACGATCGGCTTGACCAGGAAGAAATCGGGAAAGTCATCGAACAGCTTGCCCGAGGTCACATGCGAACGGTAATAGGAACGAAACAACCTGCGCACCAATTCCTGGTTGCTTTCCACCGGCAAGAAATCCTGCAGGCTCTGGCCCTTCAGCTTTTTGTGCGGCATGCGCTCCTCCGGTCTGAATTTCGTTCGTGCTTGTCAATACCCGCAAGGCAAAGCGCGCGAATCCACCCGCAATGATAAATTGACGCGCGGCAAAAGAATAGGTAGCTTCGACACAAATTTTATGGAGGTCTGGCATGAAAACCCTACTCGCACTCTCCTTGCTGACGATTTTCGCCTTGGATGCCCGCGCGGAACTCAATAAATGGGTCGATGAAGAAGGCGTGGTGCATTATTCGGACACCCGGCCAGCCGGCGTCAATGCCGATTCTGTGCGCAACGTCACCGGCAAGGATACAGCCGCCGCACCCGCACAGGACGCGCCCAAGAGCTACGTCGAACGCGAGGTGGAACTGAAAAAAGCCCTCCAGGAAAAACAGGCGGTCAACGACAAACTGGCCAGGGAAAAAGCGATACAGGAAGAGCGGCAGCGCAATTGCATCAACGCGCAGGAAAGTTTACGCACCCTGGAAAGCGGAACACGCCTCTCCGCCTACGATGCCAAGGGCGAAAGATACTATCTGGATGACGCGGCGCGGGAACAGCGTCTGCACGAGGCGCGCGAGGCCATACGGGCGAATTGCGATTAACGGGCATGGCGAGTATGCCACTCCTGATGATGAAACTCGCCATGCCCGTTTCCCCCTATCCAACTTTCCCCCGCAAGCGGGAGAAAGGGCAAATGAATCGCTGCGCGAGTTTTATACGTTAACCGACCGCCTCTGCCTGGTTGTGATTGTCGCTCAAGCGCAACGCCTCTTCGATATCCACCGACACGATCTTTGACACACCGCGTTCCTGCATGGTGACCCCGATCAGTTGGTGCGCCATCTCCATGGTGATCTTGTTGTGGCTGATATAGATGAACTGGGTCTTCTCCGCCATCTTCTGGATCAGCTTGCACAGCCGCTCGGTGTTGGTGTCGTCCAGCGGCGCATCCACTTCGTCCAGCACGCAGAACGGCGCCGGATTGAGCTGAAACAGGGAAAACACCAGGGCGATGGCAGTCAGCGCTTTCTCGCCGCCGGACAAGAGCTGGATGGAAGCGTTTTTCTTGCCGGGCGGATGCGCCATCACCTGCACCCCGCTGTCCAGAATCTCGTCGCCGGTCAGCACCAGACGCGCCTCGCCGCCGCCGAACAGCACCGGGAACATCTCGCCCAGATGCCCGTTCACCGCCTCGTAGGTCGCCAGCAGCAGTTCGCGCGATTCCTTGTCGATGCGGCGGATCGCTTCTTCCAGCGTGCCGATCGCCTCGTTCAAGTCTTTCGCCTGGGCATCGAGGTAGGTCTTGCGTTCCTGCGCTGACTGCAATTCTTCCAGCGCCGCCAGATTGACCGCGCCAAGGGCACTGATCTGGTTGCCGATACGGGTCAGTTCGGCTTGTAGCCCGCTGGCCTTGGCGCCTTCAATCAGCGGCAACAGCGCGTCTTCATCCACCCCTTGCAGCTGCTCCGACCATTGTTCGGCTTGCAGCCGTGCTTCCTGTTCTTTCAGCGTCAGTTCGCTCGCCTTTTCGCGCAGCGGATTCAGCCGCTGCTCGCAGGACAAACGCGCCTGTTCCAGTTGATTCAGATCGGCCGTGGCGGCTTCCAGCGTGTTGCGCGCCTCGGCCAACAACTGCTCCTGCGCTTGCCGTTGCTGCAACACAGCCTGCAATTTTTCCTGCACGCCTTCATCGCGCATCCCCTCGAACTCGCTCCGGCTCTGCGCCAGGGCTGCTTCCTGCTCTTGCAAAGCAAGGGTCTGCAGCCGGATGTTCTGTTCCAGATCGGCGAGTTTGTCGGCGCAGGTCTGGGCAAAAAAACGGGCTTCCTGCAATTCGCGCTGGGCGTGCTGCGCGCGCTCGCGCACCGTGCGCAAGGCCGCCTCCTGCGCGTTCGCCTGCAGCCTGACCTGGTCGCACTCGACCTGCTGTGCGGCGGCACGCGAGCGCGCTTCCCCGATTCCGGCTGCGATTTCGTCTTGCTGTTTTTCGGCCTCGGCAAAACGCTGCGCCAGCTCATCCAGTTCCTGCTGTATCTGCGCGCCGCGCTCGCGGCTGCGCTCATGCGCCTGGGTCAGTTTGAGAATCTGCAACTGAAGCTGATGCTGGCGCTGCTGCAAGTCCGTGCCGTTGTTGCGCAGCGCAATCAGGCGAGTATCGAGATCGCGATACCCTGCCTCGGCCTGCTCCAGCACGGTCTTGCCCTGCGACAGCGCATTGCGCCGTTGTTCGGCTTCCTGCTGCAAAGCCTCGATCTCGCGCTGGCGCGCCAGAATGCCGTGCACCTGGCTGTCCGGCGCATGGAACAACACGCTGTGCGCGCCGACCAGATGTCCCTGCGGCGTGACCAGCCATGCGCCCGCCGCCAGTTCGCCTCGCTGTGCCAGCGCCGTCGCCAGATCAGCCACCGCATACACCTGAGCCAGCCAGTCGGCCAATACGCGCTGCGCCCGTTCGTCCCGGGTTTGCACGTGATCGGCCAGCGGCACCCGGCCGTTGGGCGCCGGCAGCGCGGCAGGCGCGGCACCGTCCGTCGCATAAACCGCCAGCTTGCCCGGCGGCGGTTCATCACTCCAGGACCGGGCCTGATCCAGTTGCGCCAGCGCGAGCGCGTTGACGCGCTCGCGCAATACCGCTTCCAGCGCGTTTTCCCAGCCCGGTTCGGTGCGCAGCGATTGCCACAGGCGCGCCGCGTCCTTCAACCCATGCCGGGTCAACCATGCTTTTAATTTGTTGTCATTGTCGAGCTGCGCCTGCAATTGTTGCAGCGCGTGCAGGCGTGCCTCGGTCTGCGCCAACTGCCGCTCCAGTTCCTGGGCGGCGTTGCGCGCATCACGCCGCGCGCTGTCCGCCTGCGGCGATTGCCCCTGCAATTCGGCCAGCAATTGCTGTTGCTGTTGTGCTTCGTTTTGCGCGGTTGCCTGCTGCTGTTGCGTCAATTCCAGCGCGGCCAGATCGTCGGCCGGCAGATTGTCGCGTTCCAGCAGCAGGCGCGCGCGGCGGCTGTCGAGCTGCTGCACGTTGCCCTGGATATGCGAGCGCCGGGTTTCCGCCAGTTGCACCTGCTGCTGCTGCAGCAGCAATTCGCGCTGTGCCGCATTGCTTTTTTCCTGCGCCAGGCGCGCCGCCTCTTCCGCCTGCGGCAGATCCTGTGCTTCGCTGTTGGCGCGCTGCCCGCACACCGCCGCGCGGGTTGCGCCCTCCTGCTTTTGCTGCTGCCAGTGCACCTGCAACGTGTGCAGGCCCTTCAATTGGGTATGCTGCTGGGCAATCTGCCGCTCGCCGTTCTGAATCTGTTGCGCCAGACGATTGCGCTGTTCGGTGACAAAGGAAATCTGCTGCTCCAGCCGCGCCACTTCGGCGTTGGTCGCATACAGATCGCCCTGTTTCGCATGCAGCGCATCGGACAAGGCGAAATGCTCGCTGCGCGACGTTTCCAGCCGGCTTTCGGTTTCACGCAGCCGGGCGATCTCCGCTTCCAGCTCGATGCGGGTTTTCTCCGCTTGCTGGGCGAAACGCGCGCGTCTGGCTTCGGCTTCCTGCTTGTTGACCAGCCACAACAGGCGCTGCGTGGTTTCGCGCCGCGTTTCCAGTTCGCGGTAGGTTTGTGCCACTTCGGCCTGGCCGGAAAGATGCACCAATTGCTTGTCCAGCTCATGCAGAATATCGGACACGCGCGACAGATTGACCCGGCTGTCGGCCAGGCGCAATTCGGTCTCGCGCCGCCGGTCGCGGTATTTGGACACGCCGGCCGCTTCTTCCAGGAATACCCGCAGTTCTTCCGGCTTGGCCTCGATGATGCGCGAGATCATGCCCTGCTCGATAATGGCGTAAGCGCGCGCGCCGACCCCGGTGCCGAGGAAGATGTCGGTAATATCCTTGCGCCGCACATTCTGGTTGTTGATGTAGTAATTCGAATCGCCGTCGCGCTGCAGCACGCGCTTGATCGAAATATCTGCATAGCTCGCCCACTGTCCGCCGACCTTGCCCAGCGAATTATCGAAAATCAGTTCGACACTGGCGCGGGAGACCGGCTTGCGGTTGCCGGAGCCGTTGAAAATCACGTCCTGCATCGATTCGCCGCGCAGGGCGGAGGCGCGCGACTCGCCCAGCACCCAGCGCAGGGCATCGATCACATTCGACTTGCCGCAACCGTTCGGCCCGACGATGCCCACCAACTGCCCGGGCAGGGAAATGGCGGAAGGATCGACGAAGGACTTGAAACCGGCGAGTTTGATCTGGCTGAGACGCACTTGGGCAATGAGCAGGCGTTATAATGCG
>Ga0210023_1003297_pt1 | contig 10210 bp, 8 predicted proteins | sample CryGeymeta201524_FD_183987 | JGI IMG/M metagenome (GOLD analysis project Ga0210023, IMG submission 183987) | Groundwater microbial communities from Crystal Geyser aquifers in Utah, USA - Crystal Geyser metaG 2015-24 (SPAdes) (version 2) | ecosystem: Environmental > Aquatic > Deep subsurface >... | reverse complement strand
GCCCGCCCTACAAATTCTGGGCGAAATCAGTTCGAATTTTTTCGAACGCACACCGCATGTAAAAAAATTTTGCAAAGGAAGCAAAACTATGGCACTCTTTAAAATCAATGTTTTAATGAAATAAAACATGGGCAATAAATTTTTATCAGAACGCGAGGGACAAATAAAATTTTTTACTGATTTAAGAATCAGTGCCGATGTTGAACTTACCCATAATACTGATGGTGTATACAAAGGCACTTTATTTGAATTTAAACTTACAATTTCAGATATTAATAAAGTTTTATTTCAAGCCATCAAATATATCAGTCACCGAAGAATAAACGGTGATCCGGTTCCAGCGCAGATATTATTAGTTGCGCTAAATGAAGAAAAAGCTTACCTATTTAATTCTGAAGATTTTATTTCATTCATAGAAATTCCTTATGCTGGCGCCGCCAGTAAAAACAATGTCAATTTTTCCACTAAAGCTTGGCATGAAAGGATTGATTACAGCAATCTAACTGGATTACGACGCATTACAGAAATTATAGATACAGAAAAATACACCAAAATTCATATTGATCTGTTTGACGTTGTGGGATGGGCTAATCGGTTTTATCGAGAAAATCCAACTGCGAATAAGATTAAATTCTTCAAGGAATTGCGTGCTCCAAAACATTTTGCAAATTACATTTATCCATGGACAGGTGACGAAAAGGATTTTAAGTACATCATGGATTTGCTCAACGACACACAGCATAAAAAAGAACTTGGAGCTTTTTATACCCCGCCGGCATATTGCCGCAAAGCCACAGAATTGGTTCGAAGAGCTATTAAACAAACACCTACAGGACACGACTATATCATTCTTGATCGTTGCGCCGGTACTGGTAATTTAGAAGAGTTTTTGACAGACAAAGCGGTAGATGACATTTTGATCGGCGAATTAAATCGTTATATTGACAAAAATCTTAAAACAAAATATTTACAGGACAAAGCTGATGTAATTACAACTTTTTATAGCAAGCGTAATTTTAATGAGATTACTGTTGAAGAACTGGAAAAACACAAAACAAACCTCTCGCTTCATGATTATATTTTTGATAATGAACTGTCTCACACGATTGTAAATACTTATGAACTCAAGGAATGGATAGTGCTGAATGAGCGCATCGGAGATAAGGTCAAACTAATCATTCCACCACCACAGGAAGTCAGCAAAACAGAGGCATTAGTTGACGGCGGTGACGCGTTAAGTTCGCAGTTTATTACGGGAAAGATGACGCTTAGGATGACTAAAGAATATAATGACAGTATTGCCATGCTCCTGGATTATGTCAAAGACAAAAAAACAAATATTATTTTGTATGAAAATCCACCGTATCGTGATGAAGCTGCCAAGATAAAAAACAAAAATACAAGCAAGTCATTCGTCTATGAAGAATTTAAAAAAGCAGGAACAAACGAGGCCAGTCACCGCGAATTAGCTAACCTATTTATCTGGTCAGGATGGAAGTATTATCTAACAAAACCAAATGACTTTTTTATATTATTTAGCCCAATTAAGTATTGGAAATCTCTCGGTTTGGGTGAGAAAAAGTTTATCGATGGCTTTTTGTTTAATCGTGCCTTTTTTCATGCCAGTTCCAGTGCTATTAGTTGTATTTTATGGCAAAACATTGCTGAAAGCAGGGAGACATTAGAGCTTAAAGGTTTTGATATTAATACTAAAGGCACATTAGAACAAGACGATGATGAAATATTTTTTATAAAGAATATTGAAATCAAAAAAGTTTACAAACGTATAAATAACTACAAAGATAATAGGGTTTTTAATGATGATAAAAAAAGTAAAGTTTACTGTGATTTAGATGGTAACCAAAGTAGAAAACAAACTATTAAACAAGCCAAATGGAATATAAATATAGTAGGTTATTTGCGAGCTACTAGCTATAATTTGGACGTAAACAGTCTAGCACTTACAAGAACGATAACCTATGATGCATTGACACAAAGTTATGGTTTCTATCTCCGATCTGATAACTTTATAGAAAAACTTCCTTTATTTGCCACTAAACTTTATCCGCAGAAAAATTGGTATGAGCGTGACATCTATTTCACCACCGCCGACGGAGGCGAACGCTACCTTAATAACAAAAACTTTCTCAAAAACTGTTTTATATTCGCTTGTCTAAGTCAACGCAATCATTGCCGAAGTTTTGACGGCAGCGATGGCCGTTTTTATAAAAACGAGCTTTGTTTTGATAAAGGGTCGTTAGCGAGCAGCAGACTAACAGCATACAGGCTAACTAAAGAGGAACAAGATTTGATAGATGCTTTTTCTGATGTGCTTGCAAAAGCCAAAACTACAAAAAACTATAAAAAGAGATATACATACGGGACATATCAGATCGACGAAGAACTTAATACTCGTTATAAGAGTAAAAACGATGAATGGATTTATGATTATCCAGAACTTAATACAGCGATTAATAGTCTAAAAACAAAATTAGCTAAATACTATGAAGCTGTTATTCAACCAAAGCTATTTCAATATGAGCTGTTAAAATAACTTTTTTGCAAACATCTTAATATTTATTAGCATGGCGTTAATTTTCAAAATTGCAAAAATAGGCAATCCTTTCAGAGACTCTATCACATAATTTCAGCAACCTGGCAGGTTGGATTTGAAAATAGCCAAAGGTTTGGGAATTGGCGTTGATGAGTTAATGAAATAATTATATGGCAGCAAAAACGAATTTTTCAAAAAATGATTTTGTAGAAATTCTCTCAAATTACGATTTGGGAGAATGTAAAGAATCTAAACCATTTACTACAGGGGCAGTGCAAACAAATTTTCTGCTCCAAACAACAAAGGGTAAATTTGTTTTTAGGTATTACGAGAATCGACTAAAAGATTCTGTTTTATTTGAAAGTGATCTAATTAAATACTTGAAAGACAAAAAATACCCATGCCCCGCCCAATTTAAGAATAAGCATGGGAAATTTGTTGGAACTTACAAGGAAAAACCCTATATCATTTTTGAATTCATTGAAGGCGAGCATTTAGAAAATCCTAACGAGAATCAAAAAAGGGAGCTTATTCAAAAAGTAGCCGAGCTGCAGAACATTACAAAAAGCTATAAACCTGTAAATAAAAAGTACAAGTGGAATTATGGTATTGAGTTATGTAGAAGATTAGCGGGAAAAGAGGCAAAAAAGATAAACGCGGAGAATTCAAAAGAAAAATTGAAATGGTTTGAAAAGGAATTGCTAAAAATCAAACTACCAAAATCTTTACCACAAGGAATTTGTCATTGCGATTTCCATTTTACAAATGTTCTTTTCAAAGATGGAAGATTTAATGCCTTGATTGATTTTGACGATGCAAATTATACCTATCTTATTTTTGATCTAGCTTCGCTAATCAACCCCTTCGTTAAGTCTTTTGAATGGGATACATGGTCTAAGTTTAGAAAAGATGAAAATGTGTTTGATTTTAGCGAAGCTAAAAAAATCGTTTCTGAATATATGAAATACCGACCATTAAGTAATATTGAAAAGAAACATTTGTTTGATGTATTTAAATTAAGCATTATGTTAGATTGTGTCTGGAGATTTGAGAGAGGAGAAGCTGCCGACTTTTACGAAAAGAGAAAAGTTGAATCTCTTAATTCGCTTGGAAGAAAAGAATTTTATAATCAGTTGTTTGAATAGTCATTTGAATTTGCCGCCAAAGAAAAACTTGAAATCGTCGCCTCGCTTAGCGAGGCGCAAACTGCCAAAGAACCTGTCAAAAATGTCGGCTCGAACTTTATGAAGGCCAAAAGCGGGCTTTTCTTGAATAAAATCAAAAAATTCGTTATCGTAATCTTACAGATAAAAGTATAACATATTTTTATACTATCAAAATTTGGATACTATGGCAACCATTGGAGAAAACATAAAGCGAATAAGGGCAAAGCAAGGAATAAGCCAAGACGACTTGGCACGGAAAGCTGGACTCAAATATTCCACCCTCGTCAAGATCGAGGGCGATTTTGTAACGAAACCAGGCGTTCAGATGATTGCCAAAATCGCTAAAGCGCTTGGTGTTTCTATGGAAGATTTATTAAAATAATTTATGAAAGGAAAAATTCAGAACAAAATTACGCAAGTTATTGAGAAAAAAATATTTTCCGCTTGCGCCGTCGGAGTAGTGAAAACCAACGGAGATAGATTTGTTGTTTCCGGCGGGAAATTCACTTTTGATGCTGATGCGCAAGTGGTTCAAGAAAACACAATTTTTGATGTTGCCTCTATCACCAAATCAATTCCGACTTCGTCGCTGGCGCTAAAATTGATTGATGAAGGCAGATTGAGACTGGAAGACAAGTTGATAAATTTTGTTCCAGAATTTCATAATTCTGATAGAGAGAATGTGTTAATTAAACACTTGCTTACTCAAACACTAGATTATGATTTTCGTTTATCGGCCCATAAAGACAAAACGCCTGAAGAAATTTTAGATGTTATTTTTACAACTGAATTTAAGAGTAGGCCTGGAACAAAATTTTTCTATACAAACGCTACAAGCATACTTTTGGGCTTTGTAGTCGAAAGAATTTACAAAGAATCTTTAGACAAGCTTGGCGAAAAATGTTTTTTTGAGCCATTAAAAATGGTACAAACCTCATTTACTCCATTACAGAAATTCAAAAAAGAAGAAATTGTTCCTACAGAAGTACAAGAATGGAGAGGTGGTCTAGTTCAAGGCGAAGTTCATGATGAGAGCGCCCATGTATTAAGAAAAAAAATGGTTGTTGGCTCGGCTGGTGTATTTTCAACTGTTCCTGACTTGTTAAACTTTTTGGAGATGCTTTTGAATAATGGTTCTTCTGGTGGCAGAAAATATTTTTCGTCAGAAATAATGAAACAAATACAAACTAACCAACTTGCTGATATTGGCCAACATGCTGGTCTTGGGTGGGAACTAAACCAACCTTGTTACATGGGCAAACATTGTAGTGATAAAACTTTTGGGAAAACTGGTTTTACTGGTTGCGTTTGTGTATGTGATATTGAAAGAGAAGTTGGCTTTGTTATTCTTTCAAACTACACATACCCCACCAGAAAACCAGATGCCGTACTTATCAATAAATTCAGAAGTGATATAGCGGATATTGTGTTTAAAAATCTGTAAGGGAATTTGCCGCCAAGCCGAGCGAGGCTCGGAGTTCCGCCAAAAGTGGAACGAAAAACTTGAAATCGTCCTTTCCGCTTCGGTTCCCGCCTATCGGTCGGGCAGGCAAGGCGAGGCGGGCGGATGGAGGGTTTGGGGGGAATGCCACCCGCCGACCTGCCCGCCGAAGTTTCAACGCAGGCGGGGCCCAGCCAGTTCCGTTCGGATATTTTCAAACAAACACCGCTAATTATTGTTAAAACGTGAAGCTGCGTGTAATTAATTTAATAATTAGCATTGTTGTATGGTTTTTAACAAGTCACATTGTGACTACGATTATTTCAAATAAATTTAACAGAAAATGCAAGTAAATATTATAGTTTTAGTAATCAACAAACTTAAAGACGATATACTTTAGAAATATACTTTAAGGTAAGTGATTGCACAATTCTTCACGCTCGGGTATAATACATAGAAAATACCCTTATGGCAACTCAAACTGAGGCGATACTTCGAAACGAGCAGCTTGTACAACTGGATCAAATGGGTGTGAGAAGATTTGATATTAATCAAATGCGTCAAATAGCTGGTGGCGTTCGAGAAAGTATAACCCAACGAATTTTTGACGGAAGATCAATTTCAACATTTCTTAAAGCCTCTCCAGAAAATTTAACGGATCTTGAAGGAAAAGAAACAATTGTGCTTGAAGTGGGTGGGACAAATATGAGATTTGCGCATATAAAAATCGTTAATGGAAAACCTGAAATAGTTGGAAATGAATTTGGATGCGGAAAATTACTTGACGAAAAAGGGGACGAAAAGAAAAAATACGGTAGTGCGAAAGAATTCTTTGATCGATTATTTGATGAACTTAATGCGAAAGGTGAAAACCCTGGGCTTAATGAAATTTTACGAAAAAATCCCAACGCTGCATTATCAATTATTTTCTCATTCCCGGGTATTCCTGAAGAAACGCCTGGTGGATCGCTTGATTCATTTGTTCCATATTTCACAAAAGGGTTTGATATACCAGAATTGAAAAGGAATAATTTTATGCAGGTTTTTAATGAATATTTAAAAGAAAGAAAATTAGGAGAAAGACAACAGGTGATATTTAACGATACTCCGATATTAATTAGCGGTGATACCAATATTGGATTGGTTGTGGGAACAGGATATAACTTTGCGATTAAGATGAGGGTTGGTCGGTTACGCGAAATAAAAAAAGATCAAAGTTTTGCTCCAGGATGGGCAGCTAATGATGAGATGTTGGTGAATATTGAGGCAGGAGGAATGGATGATACAGCGAATATTTTGTATGCTGAAGCAGTTGCTCGTGGTGATAGAAATAGTTCTATTTTGGCAATGATTGATGGCGTCTTATCAGAAGATGAGTGGGGAAAACAAAAAAAAGAAAAATTAATTGCAGGGCAAAACAAAGGGTTGGAGCTACAATTAATCTTACTTAAACTAAAACAAAAAGGATTAATCAAAAGTGAAATTATTTCTGCAAGTCTTGAGAAAGACAGGTGGAAAGCAGAGGATGTGAGTGCAATTCTCAGAAATCAATGGGAAGATAGAGATGTAAATAAGAGAATAAGAAAAATAAATAATATGGATAGACAACAAGTAAAAGAAATCTGTGAAATTATTCGTGATCAAGCAACGCAGATTGTTGCTTGTCATTTGGCTGGTGGATTAGATGTGATGGACGAAAACCATATCAAAGCAATAACTGAAGGATCTTTCTTTTGGAAAACTCCGGAATTTAAAGTGAAAGTTGAAGAATACTTGAAAGAGTTAGAAGTAGAAAAAGTCGAGTTTATACCGGCTGGAGTGGATGGAGATAATACAGGAAACATGAAACGCGCTGCAGTGGCAGGAATAAATTATATAGAAAGTCACAAGTCATAACTCCGGTAATTCCTTTTAGGGACTAAAACCTGAAATTTACCAATAACAAATTAATTGCGGTATAATTAACTTCATATGGCAGTGTTTGATCAGGATATAATTGGGAATTTTATTGCATTTTTTAGCGAAATCGCTGCTGCAGTTCAATCCAAATGGTGGTATGCAATTATTGCTTTGATAATTGTAGGGGTTTTGGTGTTCATTCAACAATTCATTTTTTCTTTAAATTGGGGAATGTAATATCAAGTCAAAACTCAAAGGTTAAAGATTGAATCTTGAATCTATGAACACTTATTGCACTCTTTACATAGTTCGTCATGGGGAAACAGTAGGAAATGTCGAAAGGCGAATGTTTGGGCATACAGACTCACCTTTAACGTCAAAAGGAGTCAAGCAAGCGCAACTACTTGGAGAAAAACTAAAAAACGTTGACTTTTCGGCAATTTATTCAGCTGATTTGTTGCGTACCCGCAGAACAGCAGAAATAATCACTGCGGAGAGAAAACTTGCAGTACAAACTACTAAAGCTCTTCGTGAACGGTGTTATGGTCCTTTTGAGGGAAAGTTAGCAGATGAAGCTTATGATAAGGCAATGGCACTAATTAATAATTATGAACAGTTACTAAAAAAAGCAAAGCATGACTCAAGATATCTCCAACTGGAAAACGAGGAGCAAACCATGGGACGATATATCACCTTTTTACGGGAAATTTCCATTGCATACGCGAATAAAAAAATCCTAGTAGTCTCTTCGGGTGGAATTATGCGCGTTTTTTTAACACATATCGGATGGGGAACAGCTGAGGAACTTCCGTCACGCTGCGTACAAAATATGGCGGTGGCTCAGGTTGACTGCGATGGTGTAGATTTTTTTGTAAGAAATGTTGAAGGAGTGAAGAGAAAAAAATTCAATAATGGATAAAAGAAAATAACTAATAACTAACTCCATTATATTCATTTATCACGTTCGTAGTTGTTGACAATAATTAAACGATTAATTATACTAACGTAAATTTTATTAATATATGGCGCTTGCTCCAGTAGAAAAAGTCCGACAACAACTGACGGAATGATTGTGGAAATTTTCCGGATTTCTCGCCCGGATAAACAGAACTGATTTAAAAGAGATATTAACTCCAGAAACTCCGATCGCTTTTTTTTCTGCAGAATTTGGTGGACAAATTAAAGACAAGGGTATTTGATTACAGTTATGCTGGAAGATTAGGAATATTAGCTGAGGACATCGCAGCTGGGTCAAAACGATTGGGTATTCCTTTATAGGCGATTGACTTAGTATATCCGGTTAGAGTAGCTCAAGCGATTCATCCTCATGACGAAGTTAACCCAGATGACGCATCGGTAAAAACCACATTCACCTATGGCGAAGAGGAACAAGTATTACCGTTTTTAGAATCAGGGGATTTTGAAAGATATGGGCAGACTAGTGTTTCTTTTGTTGATCAATCAGGTTTTACTTTCGCCTCACCCCTTACGATATTAAAACGGACAGATGATGGGGCAATATTTTTATATAACAACAGGCTTGGACCGTGCTACAACAAGGAAGGAAAATCGGATGAGCGGCTAATGCAGCTAATCAGTCTTGGTTTTGGAGGCTATCAAGCTCTGAAAATCCAACAACAATCTGGTGAAATCAAAAATCTTCCGAGATTACATTTCAACGAATCAGCCTCAGTGCTATCAGCAGTTGCTGCGCTTGATGACACAATCGGTCAAGGCGAAGTTGTCCAAGCGATTGACCGCTTGAAACTAAAGACTCAGCTAACCAATCACACACTCTTACCTTGGGCTAATGCTGTATATACTCTTAAGCAGTGTCAACAATACATCTTTCCTAATATCCAGTCAGAAAAAATTAAGGTTTGGCTAACAGATTTTATCGCAACACATGACAATCAACTTCCCATGCTCGATTTAGCATTAGCTCTTGCTAGTAAGGTGAATGGTGTTAGCCGTCTCCATAGTAGAATCGCTTTAGGAAAATTTAAAGAAAAATATCCACAAATAACAGAAATGCCTTCAGTAACTAATGGCGTTGATCTAAAAAGATGGGCGCCCACTTTCACTAAATTTCTTCAAGAAAAAGGGCTTATTGACGAATATGAATTGCCAACTGTTGATTATAAAACGCAAGTTGATCAGTTAAGCTCTCAAGAGCTTTGGACACTAAAACAAGAAAAAAAACAAACAATGCGTGAATACTTAAGAACAAGAAAAGATCAATATGATCAAGCAATAGCGCTGGATGATAATGCAATTGTGGCAACTTTTGCGCACCGATTTGTTGATTATAAGCGTCCGGATTTATTATTTCGGGAGATTGCGTCTTTAAGAAAACTTCTGCAAGATAACCCTAATCTTCATATTATGATGGCCGGGAAAATACACCCAAACAATATTGCTGGGAAAGATAAGCTGTGTGCGTTACTTGCGCGTATTGATAGCGAAGGATTGGGCAACCGAATCTATTGGGTACAGGATTATGATGTACAGTTGTGGCAACGTCTGGTGGTGGGTTCAGATATTTGGCTAAACACTCCCAAGCGCGGCGAAGAAGCCTGTGGAACTTCAGGAATGAAAGCCCAAATGAACGGGGCAATCTTGGTTTCAACTGCTGACAGTTATACAGATGAAATGTCAAGTATACCCAACCAACTCAGGTTTGCAACTTTAAGTTTGGAATTAGTTGAAAATTATCGGTCATTAAAGTTGATAGTTCTTCTTTGTAAGAATCAAGGTTTTTAAAAACCTTAGACTAGTATTTCTAAATTCATCAAATGTTTCAAAGTATCGATTCCACAGAACTTTCTGGTGGAAAAATTTCCATAATCTTTCAATTAAGTTGAGATTGGGAGAATAAGGTGGTAAAAAGTCTAATTTGAATCTCCGGTGTTTTTTTATCCACAGTTTGACAAGCTTTGCATAATGATGAGAAGCGTTGTCTAAAATAAGATGGACCTTTCCTGTTTTATGTTTCCTATATAATCTATTCAAAAGTCTAATGGTCGCAAATTTGTTTATGGTTTTCTCATTTAGAACAATAGCGGAGTGATTATTAAGATTTAATGCTCCATTGAGATTAATTCTATCTCGTCCTGTATTGGTTTTAATGAATTTATCGTTTTCTTGGAT
>Ga0210023_1003290_pt1 | contig 10218 bp, 9 predicted proteins | sample CryGeymeta201524_FD_183987 | JGI IMG/M metagenome (GOLD analysis project Ga0210023, IMG submission 183987) | Groundwater microbial communities from Crystal Geyser aquifers in Utah, USA - Crystal Geyser metaG 2015-24 (SPAdes) (version 2) | ecosystem: Environmental > Aquatic > Deep subsurface >... | reverse complement strand
TAAAAGAAGCAAAGAAAAGAAAAAATAGAGAAAATAAGAGCTTCTTTTATGATTTCCTTCGTAGAGCTACACTCGCTTCACGTTAACTACTCTATTTAAGACAAGTGCAAACATATCCTCTGACTTTCTATTATTATATCTAAACGTGAACTCATCAACGTAGGCTTGTAAATGTTTCTTTGATACGTGGTGATAAACTCCTAAAAATGCCCTTGACACATTAGCAGACTTAATGTATGATTGCTAAATATGGAAGATCTGACACAAAGACAGGTTGATATTTTAAAAACCATTATTAAAGAATATTCAGAAACAGGTAATGCCGTAGGTAGTGAGATTCTTGAGAAAAAATATAAATTAGGAGTTTCGCCGGCGACCATAAGAAACGAAATGGTCGAACTGGCTAAAAAAGGCTATCTTAAAAAGACACATTTTTCTTCCGGAAGAATGCCTTCGGCCAAAGGCTTTCGATTCTATATCAAACACTTGATGAAACAGAAAGAACTATCAACAACAGACGAAGTCGCTTACAAAAACAGTATTTGGGATGAAAGAGCCGAAAAGCATCGTCTGCTTTCACAAGCGGCCAAGGTTCTTTCCCAACGGACAGGACTTTTATCATTAGTGACTACTAACAATGGAGATTTATATTATTCAGGAATTGCCAACTTATTGACTCAACCAGAATTTTTAGACCTAAATTTATCAAGGAATTTGTTTAGCAGATTAGACGAAGTCAATTTTTGGGAAAGAATCTTAGAAGACTTTGTCGGCGTTGAGGATGAAATCAGGTGCATACTGGGAGAAGAAGATTTTCACGACCCAACTTTTGACGACTGTGCCAGTGTCTGGGGAGAATTTGAGGGCAAAAAAATTAAAGGAATAATTGGCGTGGTTGGTCCAAAAAGAATGTACTATGATTTAATTATCCCTCAGATAAAATATTTTTCTAATTTAATTGAAGAGATCGTTAAAGAACAAAATTTATGAAAAAAGTAACAAAAAATCTAGAAATAGAGAAACTTAAAAAAGAGGTAGAGGAATATAAGAACAAATATTTACGAGCACTGGCAGATTATCAGAACTTTGAAAAAAGAGTCAAAGAAGAGAGAAATCAATTGGTGAGAACGGCCAACTTGAATTTAATCATGAAATTACTGCCGTTTTTGGACAGTCTAGAAAAAGCAGAAGTATTTATTAAAGACCAAGGATTGAAGATAGCCAAGGACCATTTGTTTCAGTCGTTAAAAGAGATCGGTATTGAAGAGATCGATGTTGTCAATAAACCGTTTAATCCGAAAGTAGCTGAAGCTATAGATATTGTTCAAGGAGACAAGGACGATGTTGTCGTTGAGGTTTTGAGAAAAGGTTATCGAATAGAAGACAAAATATTACGAGTGGCTCAAGTTAAAGTGAGTAAAAAAGTTACGAGTTAAAAGTTATTAGTTAATTAAAACAAATATGGCTAAAATTATAGGGATTGATTTAGGAACAACTAATTCATGCGTAGCGGTGATGGAGGGAGGAAAACCAAAAGTCATTTTTTCGGCTGAGGGAAGAAATGTTTTTCCTTCAGTGGTTGACCCGGTTAAACATGTGATAGGTGATGTGGCTAAAAGACAGATGGTAGTCAATGCTACTTCAACTATCTTTTCTATTAAGAGATTAATGGGAAGAAGATATTCTGATGAGTCGGTTAAATATGATATGAAGTGGTTACCTTATAAGATCGTTGAAGGTCGGGATGAAATGGCGGTAGTTGAAGTGGAAGGAAAAAAATATACTCCTCAAGAAATCTCGGCGATGGTTTTACAAAAGATAAAGACCGATGCTGAAGCCTATTTAGGAGAAAAAGTCGAAAAAGCAGTCATTACTGTTCCTGCTTATTTCGACGATTCACAAAGACAAGCAACTAAACAAGCCGGAGAAATCGCCGGGCTTGAAGTGGCCAGAATCATTAACGAACCAACCGCCGCTTCGATGGCCTATGGTTTGGATAAAAAACACGCTCATACGATTGCCGTCTATGATTTAGGTGGAGGAACTTTTGACATCAGTATTTTGGAACTTGGAGAGGGAGTGTTTCAGGTAAAGGCGACTAACGGTGACACTCATTTAGGCGGTGATGATTTTGACAAGATTATCTTAGATTATTTTGCCGACGAATTTAAAAAAGATAATGGCATTGATTTAAGAAAAGACTCTCAAGCGTTACAGAGATTAAGAGATGCGGCAGAAAAAGCTAAGATTGAACTTTCTTCCTCAATGGAAGCCGATGTTAATTTACCATTTATTACCGTTAAAGATGGTAATCCTTTGCATTTTGTAACAAAGCTGACCCGAGCGAAGTTAGAGTCTTTAATTGGTCATCTGATAGAAAAAACTTTTAGTCCAGTCAAGGCTTGTTTGAAGGATGCCAAGATTGATATTAAAAAGATAGACGAGGTGGTTTTGGTCGGCGGAATGACAAGAATGCCGTTAGTCTTAAAAAAAGTAGAAGAGTTTTTTGGCAAAGAACCCAATCGATCGGTTAACCCTGATGAAGTGGTCGCGGTTGGCGCTGCTATCCAAGCTGGTGTCCTCACCGGCGAGACCAAAGATGTGGTTCTTTTAGATGTGACACCTCTGACTTTGGGAGTGGAAACTTTAGGTGGAGTGATGACGCCATTAATCACGAGAAATACCACCATTCCTACCGCCAAGTCAGAGATATTTTCTACTGCTGGAGATAATCAGACCCAGGTGGAAATCCATATTTTACAAGGTGAGAGGCCAATGGCGCGGGATAATAAATCGTTGGGTCGGTTTATTCTCGATGGAATTCCACCGGCGCCTCGAGGCGTGCCTCAGATTGAGGTGACTTTTGATATTGATGCCTCAGGCATTCTTTCAGTAACTGCTAAAGATAAAGCCACTGGTAAAAGCCAAGGTATAAAGATCACCGGTTCAACGGGTTTGAAAAAAGAAGAGATAGAAAAGATGAAAGAAGAGGCAGAAAAAAATGCCGAGAAGGATAAAGAAGAAAAAGAAAAAATAGAAGTCAGAAACAAAGCTGACAATATGATCTATGTGGCGGAAAAGTCGCTTAAAGATGCCGGTGACAAAGCTCCAAAAGACGTTAAAGAGAACGTGGAAAAGAAAATCAAGGAGCTGAAGGAAAAAATAGAAAAGGGCACAAAAGAAGAAATTGAAAACAAAACGAAAGATCTTTCCGATGAATTGACCAAGATCGGTCAAGCGATGTATAACAAGCAGGAAGCACAGCCGGGAGTAGGTAAACAACAAGCAGCTAAGGAAGACAAGAAAGAAAACAAGAAGGGAAAAGTAGAAGAAGGAGAAGTTGTTAATTAAAAAATAATAAATCACAAATAACAAATGACAAATCAAATTCAAAGTTCAAATTACAAATAGGTTTTTGACGTTTTTATTTTTGTAATTTATTATTGATTTGATATTTTAGTTTTGTCATTTGAATTTTTTTTATATGGCAGATTACTATGACGTTCTAGAAGTTTCAAAGAGCGCTTCAGATAGTGAGATAAAAGCCGCTTACAGAAAACAGGCTTTAAAATGGCATCCGGATCGCAACAAATCTTCTGAAGCTGGAGGAAAGTTTAAAGAGATTAATAAAGCTTTTGAGATACTGTCTGATCCGAAAAAGAAAGAGGTCTATGATCAGTATGGTGAAGCGGCGTTTCAACGAGGTGGAATGGGTGGAGCTCCTGGCGGAGTCGGTGGGCAGTATTATCAAGAAGGACCTTTTAGGGTTTATACGAATTTTGGCGGAGAGGGATCACCGTTTGAGGGGTTTGACTTTGGGGGATTTTCCGATCCGTTTGAAATTTTTGAGCAGTTTTTCGGTTTTCAATCTCCTTTTTCCCGAAGGGGCAGAAGACAGGAAAGACGAGAGATGTATGAGGTCACTTTGACTTTTGACGAGGCGGTTAATGGAACAAAAAAGGAAACGGTAATCAAAGGAGAAACAAAGACGATTAAGATTCCGGCAGGCGTTGATAACGGAACAGTAATTAGATTTTCCGATTTTGATCTACAAATTAAAGTAAAGCCTCATCCTTACTTCAGACGTGAAGGTCAGAATATATATCTAGAAAAAGAGATTTCCTATCCTTTGGCAGTTTTAGGAGGAGTGGTTGAGGTGCCGACGATTAATGGCTTGGTAAAACTGAAAGTTAGATCGGGTACTCAATCAGGAACAACTGTTCGTCTCCGCGGTCAAGGTGTTGCTCATCCACAGTCATACAGAAAAGGCGATCAGTATGTAGTTTATAAAATCAACGTTCCCAACAGAGTTTCTTCAAAAGGAAAAAGACTACTTGAGGAGTTGAAAGAAGAGATTTAACTATATTTTTTAATCATGAAAATTCAAACAAATGTAGGATACCTGGACAATTATAAAACTTATCTTCAAATAGAAGAAGCGGTTCACGAGTTTTTAAAGAAAAAAGGTTATCTTAAAATTGATTTACCGGTTTTATCTCCGGCTTTAATTCCAGAATCTTATCTGGAAATATTTGAAACAAAATTTAAATATTTTGATAAAAAAGAAAAACTCTATCTAACTCCTTCACCGGAGTTATTCCTAAAAAGATTATTAGTCGCCGGAATTGGAAATTGTTACTATTTGGGGAAAGCTTTTAGAAACAGCGAACCGAACTCAACCTGGCACCTAGCCGAATTTACCATGCTTGAATTTTATAAAGTGGGAGTAAATTATTTAGAATTAGCTGATGAGGTATTGGAAATGCTTCAGTTTATTGCAAATAGACTTAATCGTCCCGGAATGACTATTTCTTTTGATAAATGGGAAAAATTATCCGTAGCTGAAGCGTTTAATAAATATGCAGCGATAAATGAAAAAGAATTATTTAATCAGAAACTGTTTATTAAAAAAGCTAAAAATAAAGAATATAAAATCAATGGTGCCAGTTATGAAGATTTGTTTTCGCAAATTTTAGCTCAAGAAATAGAACCGAGATTAGGTAAGAATGGTTATCCCACCTTGTTGTATGATTATCCTCGTGAGTTATCCTCTTTAGCAAAGTTGAGTAAAAATAGAAAAGTAGCAGAAAGGTGTGAATTTTATATTAATGGGTTGGAAGTCGGCGGTTTTTGTACGGAACTTAATAATTACAAAGAACAAGAAAAGAGATTTATCCAAGAATCAAAAAAACGAAAAAAAAATAAATTAATTAATCATGCGATTGACAAAGGATTCATTGAAGCATTAAAATATGGGCTACTCGATTGCACCGGTGCTGGTATAGGATTTGATAGACTAGTGATGATCTTCACCAACGTTGATTCAATTGATAAAGTAAAATTGATAAATATTTTATGAGAACTAATGCAGGTAATCTAAAAAAAGGCGACTTTGTTTATTATCAAGGAGAAGTCTGGCAGGTGCAAAAAGCAGATTTTTATTCACCTGGGAAAGGATCAGCCCTGATGAAAGCCAAGATAAAGAATTTACTTTCGGGAAAAAACATCGAATATGCCTATAAATCAAATGAACAGGTTGATGTTTTAAATGTTGAATCTATAGAGATGCAGTATCTTTATAAAGATAACGAAAATATTTATCTTATGAATGAACGGACTTATAATCAATTTACAGTTCCGCTTAGCGTCGTTGGTGAGGTGGCAAACTTTCTTAAAGAAGGCACGAAGCTTTATGTTTATCTTCATAATGACAAACCTCTAACTATCAGGCCGCCGATGAGCGTCAAATTGAAGGTCGTTGAGGCGGAGATGGCTGTTAAAGGTGATACGGTCTCCGGTGCTAAAAAACCAGTCGTGGTAGAGACGGGAGTAACAGTGATGGTGCCTTTATTTGTCAAAGTTGGGGAAACAGTTATTATTAATCCAGAAACAGGAGAGTATACGGGAAGAGAATAGTTATGCTAACCGTTGGTGAAATATTAAAAAAAACTCGAGAGAAAAATAATCTTTCTTTATTGGAAGTTGAAAGAAATATCAAAGTTAGAGAAAAATTTCTTCTAGCGATAGAAACCAATGACTGGTCTCTTTTTTCTTCAAAAATTTACATTAGCGGCATTATCAAGAACTACTCAAGATTTTTAGGTCTTGATGAAAAAAAAATCCTTGCTTTTTTTCGACGCGACTATGAAAAAAAAGAAGAAATGAAGTTTAAAAAAAGACTATCTAGTCATTATCTAACGCCAGAGTCAAAAAAATATTTAATAATGATTTTTATCATCTCATTCTTTTTGATCTTTGGTTACTTTACTTATCAGCTTAAACTTTTTCTCTCCCCGCCGAGTTTTACTTTGGTCTCTCCTAATAAAGTTAACTTTACGGTTGAGAAAAAAATAAAATTGGTTGGGAAAACAGAAAAAGATACTTCGATTTTCATAGGCGGCGATAAAATCTATCAAAATAACGAGGGACTATTTAAGTATGAGTTACCGCTTCAAGAAGGAAAAACTAGATTGACGATAGAGTTGGTAGGCGCCAATGGAAAAAAAAGGAAAGTCGAAGAGATTTTTTACAAGGACTCACCGAAGTAGGATTTTTAAATCCTTAATATTTTTCACATTTAGCGAAGAAAAGATTTTTTTAAATCCCAGCCTTTTTCCCTCGGAAACAATTTTATCTTCAAAGTAAGAGGCTCTTACTTCTCCCAATAAACCGACTTCACCGATAAAAAGAGAAGACTTAGGCAAGGGAATATTTTTGAAAGAAGATAAAAGCGAGGCGATAAATCCCAGGTCGCTACTCGTTGACTTGATGGAAACGCCACCAATGACATTGACATAGATATCATAGCTATCAAGTGGTAAATAGAGATATTTTTTGACCACGGCAATAAGAAGAAGAGTTTTATTATAATCAAGACCTTTAACCACCCGTCGGGGAACAGCAAAGACTGTTGAGGAAACCAAAGTTTGGATTTCGAAAAATAACGGTCGCTTTCCTTCAGTGACGCCAACGATCGCCTTGCCTGGTTCGTATTGATTTTTTTGTTCGAGAAAGACTAGGGGATTGGTTACTTCTTTTAAGCCGCCTCCGCTCATCTCAAAAATGCCAATCTCATCAGTGCTGCCGAAGCGGTTTTTTGAAGCACGAAGAAGGCGATATTGGGAAATTTTTTCTCCCTCAAAGTTTAAAACACAGTCAACTAAGTGCTCTAATGTTTTTGGTCCGGCAATCTCGCCGACTTTAGTAATATGACCAATCAAGATAACTGTTATTTTATTTTTTTTAGCAAAAGAAATCAATTTGTTGGCCACTTCTTTAAGTTGGCTAATACCGGCGATTGGACCTTCAATATCTTTAGAAAAGATAGTTTGGATTGAGTCGATAACGACTATTTTTACTTCTTCACTTAGATCTTCTAAACCGGCGATAATTCCTTCGACTTGGGTGTCGTTGGAAAAATAAAAATTATCTAAATTTATTTTTAATCGGTCAGCCCGAACCTTTACTTGTTCAGCTGATTCTTCACCAGAGATATAAAGACTAGGAATATTTTGAAGAGATTGGAGGATTAAGGTTGATTTACCGACTCCTGGTTCACCAGTCAACAAGACAACTTCTCCAGGGATAAATCCACCGCCAATCACCCGATCAATTTCAAAAATACCAGTTTTAAATCTTATTTTATAAGAAGAAGCGACAGTTTTTAGTTTAGTAATTTTAATTTTCTTTGTTGCCTTGCTCGATGAAGTCTTGGCAAATTCAGGTTTTTCCACTAATGTATTCCATTTACCACAGTCAGGGCATTTACCCATCCAAGAGGCAGAGCCATAGCCGCAATTGGAACAAACAAAGAATGTCATATTTGTTAAATCCAAATGACAAAATCCAAAATAATTATTTCTTTTAGTCATTTGGTAATTTGGATTTGATTTGTCATTTGAACTTTGGATTTTGGATTTATTTTACATCTTCTCTACCGTCTTTATTCCCAATAATTCCAATCCTTTCTTAATAATCTTTGCCGTTGCTATCGTAATTAATAATCTTAACTCTTTTGTCTCTTTTTCCGCTTTTAAAATCGGATTTTTTTGATAGAAAAGATTATACTCTGATGCCAGTTCGTAAAGATAGTTGGCGATAAAATTGGGAGCATAACTTTCCGCAGCTTTATAAACGACTTCGGGGAACTGATAGAATTTTCTTAACAAGTTAAGTTCATCGTTATTAATTGTTAAACGGTTAAAGAGTTGACGAGTTAACGTGTTAAGATTGGCTTTTTTCAAAACGCTCTGGCAGCGGACAAAAGTGTAAATTAAGTAAGGAGCGGAGTTGCCTTCGATTGAAATAGACTCGTCAATATCAAAAGCAATCACATTAGAAAGAGAGTTTTTGAGGAAAGAATATTTAACCGAAGCAATGGCAAGAACTTCGGCAATTTTTTTGTCACACTTAAATTTTCCAATGATTTTTTTCTTGGTTTCATCAATCAGCCAGTTTCCCTCAATGACATTGCCTTCGCGGGAAGACATCTTACCGGCTTTTAATTTCACCCATTCATAAATCAAATGATATTGTCTGCCTTTATATTTTTTTTCGTCAATCAGCTCTTCGACTTTGAAGGTGACTTTAAAAAAACTGCTTTGCTCAGGAGTAACACAATGAATATTTTTATCTAGTTCTCCAAATTCGGAAAATTCTTTTTCTGCCAGAGCTAATTCTTTGCCTTCATAAGTCGGTAAACCTAAGGAATTAATAAAGACTCTCGTATCTACTCCGTATTTTTTTCCGTTAAAAACAATTGCTCCCTGGCTCTTTTCCAAAAGTCTTTTTTTCAAAAGATCATTGCAGATTTTAATACCTCTTTTTGGCAGTTCGCTTTCAAAATAAAGCCGGTCAAAATGACTATAAACTCTTTTATATGTCTTGTCATAATAATCCAGGCTCCACTGTCTGGTTTTTTCCCATAAATCTTTTATTTCTAGACTTTGATTATAAATCATCTTATTAATTTTTAATATTTCTTCTTTTGCTTTCTTGTTTTCTTCGTAGGCTTTTGTACCTTTGGTATACATCTGGCCGATAAACTCTATTTTTTCTTTTAAAGTCACTAATTTATTAATTTCGAATTTCGAATTACGGATTCCGTACAAGCATTTGGCAATATGAAGTCCAACGTCGCCTTGATAATTACTCCGAACGACCTTATTGCCAACTGCTTCTAAAATACGAACGATTGATTCGCCAGTGGAAATATTTCTCAAGTGACCGATGTGAAAGAGTTTATGAGTATTTGGGTGGGCGAATTCAACCATGACTTTTTTATTTTTTCCCAGATGAAATTCAGGAAAAACAAAATTATCCTGAGCAGTTTTTGTCAATTGATTAATCAATTGTACATCTAAGATCCAGAAGTTGATGAATCCAGGTTTAATAATATCTATCTTTTCAATAAAATTAGTTTTCGGAAAGTTATTTTTAATCTGTTCAGCAATTTCCATCGGGTTTTTCTTGAGAAGCTTGGTTAACTTGAGAGCGACTGAAGTCGAATAATCGCCAAACGACGCATTCGCTGGCGGCTGAAGATCGATTAAATTGTTATTCTGAGCTTGACGAAGAATGACATTCAAAATTTCTTTTAGATTTTTTAGAATTTGTTCTTTTATCATTAATTAATATCATATCAAAAACTAATATCTTTTCCCATTGTTAAAGCTAAAATTGCCTTTTGGACGTGCAATCGATTTTCAGCTTGTTGGTATACAACCGATTGAGGGCCGTCAATTACTTCATCAGTCACTTCAATTCCACGATCAGATGGTAGACAGTGCATATAAATGGCGTCCCGCTTTGTTAATTTCATTTTTTTTTCGTTACAAATCCAATCTTTATATTTAGCAGAAATTTTTGTACTTTCATTAGGATCGGTGGTAATCAAAAGAGGACCCCAGCTTTTTGGATAGACAACATCAGCATTTTTGAATGATTCTCCCATATTGTTATTTATTTCGAATGAACCACCATATTGTTTAACATTAGTTTTGACTTCATTGATGATCTTAGGCATTAATTCAAATTCCTGTGGATGGGCGAGGACCAAATTAGCCCCAAACAAAGATAATAATAAAAGAAAAGATTGAGGAACAGAGATTGGTTTACTATAGCTATTGGCATAAGCCCAAGACATAACAATTTTTTTACCTTTAAGATTTTTTCCTTTTTTCTCAAAAATCGTCATTAGGTCAGCCATTGCTTGAAAAG
>Ga0210023_1003289_pt1 | contig 10219 bp, 8 predicted proteins | sample CryGeymeta201524_FD_183987 | JGI IMG/M metagenome (GOLD analysis project Ga0210023, IMG submission 183987) | Groundwater microbial communities from Crystal Geyser aquifers in Utah, USA - Crystal Geyser metaG 2015-24 (SPAdes) (version 2) | ecosystem: Environmental > Aquatic > Deep subsurface >... | reverse complement strand
GGTGTCACGCAGCGGCATCACCCAGATGGGGCTGGATGTGGCCCAGCAGTTGGGCTTGTGCGCCATTGGCCGGGCCACCAACAAGCGTTTTCTGTGCTATAGCGCCGCGCATCGCCTGAAGTTGCAGGTCGCGCTGGCAGTGTGACTTGTTGATGATTCCGAAAATCAAGACAGAGATTTACACCATTGCGGGTGCGATCAAAAGCGGTATTGAGGAGAGGTTAGGCCAGCGGTGATTGATGAATCAGCCGGGTAATGCGCTTTGCGACGTGTCCCCGCCCGCTGCGCGTGCTCCTTTACCTCCACCAAGCGCATTCCCGACTGATTCGACGACGCTAAGGGTACGCTGGCAGGGGAGATGGTCGGAACCTTCAAGCGCTCAGACCCGGTCGTCACGCCGGATTCAATGCGATGTCGTGATTCGACCCAGATAATGAACACGATTTCATTTTGGAGACGATGATGACCTTCGCCTATTCCCGCGGGACACTTGCATGAAAGCCGTTTGCGTTTACTGTGGCGCCAGCCCCGGGCGGCTGGACGCTTACGCTGGGGGTGCGCGCACCCTGGCCCGTGCACTGGTTGAACACAATCTTGGCCTGGTCTATGGCGGCGCCAGCATCGGCTTGATGGGGCTGGTTGCCGACACCGTGCTACAGCTCGGCGGCCAAGCGGTGGGCGTGATTCCGCAAGCGCTGGCGCGCAAAGAGGTGGCGCACGCGGGCTTGACGGAACTGCACGTTACCCAGTCGATGCACGAGCGTAAGACGCTGATGGCCGAGCTCTCTGACGGCTTCATCGCCTTGCCGGGCGGCATCGGCACGTTTGAAGAGCTCTTCGAAATCTGGACCTGGGCGCAGCTGGGCATGCACGCCAAGCCGGTGGGGCTGCTCAACGTGGCGGGTTATTACGACGCGCTGATCGCGTTTGTCGACCACGCCACGCAGGAGCAGTTCATGAGGCCGGCGCAGCGCGCGCTGCTGATCGTCGAGAGCGACCCGGCTGTCTTGCTCGACCGCTTTGCCGCGCACAAGGCCGCCGCTGGCAAGCAATGGTTGGCCGCGAAGGAAACCTGACGCGTCTGCTTTTTTATAAACAATCGGCCTATAACCCCTATACTATATGCGCTAGAAGCTCTTTAAATAAGAGCAATTTCAGCCCATCAAGGCCACCGACTTGACCAGTGCAAATACGCGCTGCCCGTTTTGCAAGGCCAGCGTGTTGCACGAATAACGGGTGATTTCGGCCAGCAGCGTTTGTCCGTCGGCCAGTTGGCAGACCACGGTGACCCGCTCGCGACCCCGGTCGTGCATCGCCTCAATGGTCGCGGGCAGCTGGTTCAAAATGCTCAGGCCTTGTGGCAGCGCGGTGGCCAGACTCACGTCACGCGCGAGCACGCGCAAACGGGTCGCCGACAGATTGGCGTCATCGGGCAGGCTCAGGCGCAAGCGCAGTTGTGGGTTGCCAAAGTGGCGCAGGCCGTCGCCGCCGGGCGTGCCCAGTTGACCCTGCAACACGCTCACCGGGCCTTCTTCGGCAAACAGCGGCGAGTCAGGGCGTGACAGGGCTTCGTGCAGGGTCTCGATGCGCTCAATGCGGCCATCCTGCATGAAGATCACGCGGTCGGCCAGGCGCTCCACCTCTTGCGGCGCATGGGTGATGTACAGCACCGGGATGCCGGTCTCGCGCGCCAACGTGTCGATCAAGGCCAGCAACTCGGCTTTGGCGTGCCAGTCCAGCGCACTCAGGGGCTCGTCCATGCACAACAGGCGCGGCTTGGCGAGCAGGGCGCGAGCGATCGCCACGCGTTGGCGCTGGCCGCCTGAAAGGGTTGTGACGGATTGGTCTAACAGGTCTGCAACGCCCATGCGGCTTGCGGTGACAGCCATGGAGTCAGTAGCGTCATCAGCGCGCCCTGATGGAACACGGCGGGCGGCAAACGCCAGATTGCCACGCACGCTCAGGTGCGGGAACAGCGCCGCGTCCTGAAACACAAAGCCAATGTCGCGCTGCGGCACCGGCAGCTGCCAGGCCGCGTCTTGCCAGCGTTGCCCCTTGAAACGCAGGTGGCCGCGGGCGTCAGGTTCCAGCCCGGCCATCGTGCGCAGCAGCGTGCTTTTGCCGCAACCGCTGCGCCCAAACAGCATGCTGATGCCTTGCGCGGGCAAGCAAAATGCGCCGCTTTGCAGCTCAAAGTTGCCTTTGGTCAGGGTCAGGTGGCCTTCAATCATGGCGTGGGTGGGTTGAATCCAAAGACCGCCTCAACGCGGTTTGAGCGGGCTCATCACCCGTTGGTTGATGGCATAAAACAGCAGCAGCGTGACAAACGAGAAGCCCAGCAAGATGGCCGAGAGTCGGTGCGCTGCGCCGTAGTCCAGCGCCTGCGTGTAGTCGTAAATGGCAATCGACACCACCCGGGTTTCACCGGGCAGGCTGCCGCCCAGCATGGCGATGACGCCAAATTCGCCTACGGTGTGGGCAAAAGTGATGACCACGGCGGTCAGGATGCCGCTGCGTGAGAGCGGCAGCACCAGGTTGAAAAACCGGTCCAGCCTGCCGGCGCGCAGCGTGGCGGCAGCATCCAGCAAACGTGTGTCAATGGCGGCAAAAGCCTCGCGCAGCGGCTGCACCGTGAACGGCATGGAGTAAATCACCGAGCCGATCAAGATACCCCAAAAGCTGAACGCCAGGTGGTGCAGCCCAAGCGCTTCCAAAGTGCCGCCCACTGCGCCTTGCGGCCCGAGGACGATCAACAAATAAAAGCCAATCACCGTGGGCGGCAGCACCAGCGGCAGCGACACCAGCGCCGCCACCGGGTTGGCCAGACGGCTGCTGGAGCGCGACAGCCACCACGCCAGCGGGGCGCAGAGGATGAGCAAAATGACAGTGGTCAGGCCGGCCAATTTGGCGGTGAGCCAGATGGCTTGCCATTCGCCGGGGGTCAGGCTGGTCATACGGGTGTGAAGGCGTTGGTGAAGGTGTCAAATCAATCTTGCGGCAAGCCGCGAGTTTACTGAGGCACCTCGCCGGGCAGCACAAAGCCGTAGCCCGTCATCACCTGGCGTGCTTCCTTGCTGCTCATGAACTGGGCGAAGGCGCGGGCGGCGGCGTTGTTTTGACCATAGGCGGTCACCGCGTAGGCCTGCTCCAGCGGCTGGTGAAAGTCAGCCGGAATCAGGGCGTAGCCGCCTTTGGACTTGAGTGCAGTGTTGACCGCCAGCGACAGGGCGACGATGCCGATCTCTGCGGCTTGCTTGTCAATGAGCTGCGCGGTGTGCGAGATGTTTTCGCCAAACACCAGCTTGCCCTGCACCTTGGGCCACATGCCGCTGTGTTCCAGCGCTTCTTTGGCGCGCGCGCCGTAGGGGGCGTGGTCCGGGGCGGCGATGGCGATGTGGCGAAACTCGGGTTTGTCCAGTTCTTTGAGGGTGAGCCGGGTGGCATCGACCGTGGCGCTCCACAGCACGATGCGGCCAAAGGCATAAGTAGTCACGGGCGCGATGGCTTTGCCGCTGGCTACCAGTTTTTTGGGAAACGCCACATCGGCAGAAAAGAAGATGTCAAACGGCGCGCCGTTTTCCAGCTGCTGCATGAACTTGCCCGACGAGCCCAGCACCAGCTCCAGTTTGTGTGGGGCTCGCGCTTTTTCAAACAAAGGTTGCAGCTCGGCAAAAGCGTAGCGCAAGTCAGCGGCAGCGGCGACACGGGCGGTGTCGGCATGCGCTGCCGTGGTCAGGGTAGCGAGGGCGACGGCGGCTGCAGTTAGCCAATGATTTCCAATGTTCATAGAGTGATCCTGTTGGGGTGGGGTTGAAGTAAAAAGGTAAACAGATTCGCTATTCCAAAAAAGAATAGCGATGGTAACAGGTCAGCGTGATGGTGTGTCTGGCCGTCTTCTGTTGAGATTTTTTATATGACAAATTGACCTCTAGCCCTTTTATAACAAGTGCGAGCAGCTATCAACTTTGATGTGCCACAATTTCCCCATGAACACCGAAAACAGCGCCAATCTGACCGATGCCTTGGGCGACCCCGCCAGTGACAAGCGCCTCGACGTGCTGCGGCTGGTGGGGCAAACGGGCTCCATCAGCCAGGCTGCGCGAGAGGTCGGCATCAGCTACAAGGCAGCCTGGCAGGCCATTGACACATTGACCAACCTGAGCGGTGTGGCGCTGGTGGACCGCACCGTGGGTGGCAGTGGTGGCGGCGGCGCGCGCATCACGGCGCAGGGGCAGGCGCTGCTGGCGTTGGCCGATGAACTGGCCTTTGCGCGCCGTCAAGTGCTGTCGCGCTTCGCCGGTGGCGCCGCGCTCATCAGTGGCCTGGGCCTGCGCACCAGCATGCGCAACCAGTTGCCTTGCACCGTGTTGCGCTGCGAGGCGCTGGCCCCGCATGACCCCATGGCCACGGTGACGCTGCAAACACCGGGCGGCGCGCTGCTGCAGTCGAGCATCACCTGGGAGAGTGCCGACTTGCTGGGGCTGGCCCCTGGCTTGGCGGTGCTGGTGCTGTGCAAGGCCACGGCGGTGCAGGTGCAGATGCTGGAGGTAGCGGCAGACACGATGACAAAGGTGATGGCAGAGCGTGCCAAAGTGTCCGTGTCAACCGAGCCAGCCCAGCCCATCGACTGTCAGCTCCTGGGCCGGGTTGAGCGTGTCACCCCGGGGCAAGGGCGCGACGAAGTGGTGCTGGCACTTGACGGCGGTGGCCATTGGGTGGGTTTTGCCACGCATCCGTTTGCCGCCGTGGCCGGGCAAAGCGCGCTGGCCCGCATGGGCGCTTCTGCGCTGGTGGTGGGGTTGGCTGGTTAAGGTTTGTGGATAGGGGCTAAGGCTTATCTTTGTCCTTGTGCCCGAGCTTGCGATACAGCGTGGCGCGGCTGATGCCCAGCGCTTGCGCCGCCTCGGTCACGTTGCCGCCGGCTTGCTCCATGGCCTGGCGGATCATGGAGGCCTGCATTTGCCGGATCGGCACGCCACTGTTTCGCTGCGTTGCTGGCTGGCCCGCGCCGACATCTTGCGTGGTGCGTGTGGCCAGCGCGCGCAGGCGCAGACCGTCGCACAGTGCCACATCGAGTGTGGCGTCGCTGCGCCGGGCAGCGTCAAACAGCGCCTGGTAGGGCAGCGCAAAAAGTGCGTTGGCGTGCACCCCCGGGTGCAGGCCGGGAACGATTTGCCGTGCTACCGTGTTGGCACCGCTGACAAAGCCGTCGGCATTCAGGCCCAGCAGCGCATCCGCAGTGCTGCCCAGCCCATGGCCGGGCCAGTTCAGGCGCAGCAGCAGCTTGTGCTGGGTTGAGAGCACCAGCGCGTTCTCGATCTGTGCGGCCGACTGCATTACCAAGTGTTTGAGCTCGGTGCGCTCGGGCACGTCCAAGCCAGTCAGGTCGAGCATGCCCATGCAGCAGCCCTCGGGGTCAAACAGCGGTGCCCCGGCGCAGGTGTAGTGACCGTTGTCGAGCAGGAAATGCTCGCCGCGGTGCAGCCAGACCGGTTGTTGTTCGGCCAGCGCGGTGCCGATAGCGGTGGTGCCAATGGCGCGCTCGGACAAGTCGGTGCCGATGCGTGTGATCAAACTGGCGCGCAAGTCGCTGCCATCAATGGGGCCGCTGGTGTCAAGCACTACCCCATCCGCATTGGTCAGAATGGCAAAGTAGCCAGTGTTGGCAATGGCTTTACCCAGGCCTTGCATGATGCCTTTGGCCGACTGCAACAGGCGCTGGTTGGCTTCCTGCGTTTGCGCACGCCGCACCGGACTAATCACGTCAAACTGCACGCGCTGTCCCGGCTCCAGGCCAAGCTGCAGGCAGCGCTGCCAGGATCGTTCAACCCACGGCGCGGTCAGCCCCCCTGACGTGGCCGCGCGCTCTTGCAGCACCTGCGCCCGCGCATCGGCGATCGAACGCGCGCGGCGCTGCGCGAAGTCGCTGGGAATCAAAGAAGATGAAAACGTCTGGGGCACGGGCGGGTCATGGTGCAACAATCAATGCTGGCATTATGACCAAGTTGCCCATTTTGGTGGGCGCCCCCAAGCACATGAACATCACCACCATCGGCCAGCCCCCGCGGCGCGTCAAAGCGGCCTTCATGTGGCCGTTTGCCATGGTGCTGGCGGCCATTTTGCTGGCGTTTGCCATCGCGGCGTATTTGCTGGAAGGGCGCGTGCGCGATCAGGCGCTGGCCGAGCGCGTGGTGGCGGTACGCACGCTGTTGACGCAAAAAATTGCCAAGGATGCCGACCTGATGCAGGCTACGCTGCACGCGCTGATGGCCAACCGCAGCGTGCAAGCCGCGCTGATCCGTCAGGATCGGGATGCATTGCTGCGAGAGGCGGGGCCCTTGTTTGCCACCTTGCGCGACCAGCATCGCATGACACACCTGTATTTCAACAACCCGGCGCTGGTCAACATTGCCCGTTTGCACAGCCCGGTGAATTTTGGCGATGTGATCACGCGCCTGTCGGCCACCCGCGCCCGCGAAAGCGGTCAACCTGTCCATGGACTCGAATTGGGCCCGCTGGGCACCTTGACGCTGCGCCTTGTGATGCCGTGGCGGGTGGATGGCCATGTCATCGGCTACCTGGAGATGGGCGAAGAAATTGGCTATGCTGTTGACGAACTGCACGACAGTCTGGCGGTGGACGCGTTTGTGCTGGTGGACAAGCGCTTCATATTGCACCGGCAGTGGCAATACGGGCTGGAACTGCTCAAACGGGCGGGGCAGTGGGAACAGTTTGACAACCGCGTGCTGGTGGCGCAAACCGCGCCACACATGCCGCCTGAAATCACCGCCGCGGTGCTGGAGCGCTTGCGCAGCGGTGCCAGCGAGGTGATCAGCTCGGGCGGAAAAGCGCTGCATCTGGCGATGCTGCCCCTGCTGGACGTGGGCGCGCAGCGCATTGGCGACCTGGTGGTGATGCGCGACATTGAGGCCTTGCAACAGACCTTTCTGCGCTCCATGCTGTTGGTCATCGGTCTGAGCCTGGCTGCCGGGCTGGGTGTGCTGGCACTGTTTTATGTGGCGCTGGGCCGGGTCGACCGCGACTACCAGCGCCAGCACGATCTGGAGCATCAGCTGCTACGCCTGGGCAACGAACACCAACGCATCGTGCAGATTGAGAAGCTGTCGGCGCTGGGTACCATGGTCGGCGAGATCGCGCACCAGCTCAATAACCCGTTGGTGGGCGTGGTCAACCTGGCGCAGATGGCGCAGCGTGAGGCCGATGACCCGGCGCGCGTGCGCGCGCTGTTGGCCGAAATCCGCCGCGCTGGGGCTGACTGCCATGCGCTGATCACGTCGATGCTGCGCTTTGCCAAGGTGTCGGGGTTTGAAAGTCACCCGGCCGATATGGTGCAGGTGATTGACGAGACGGTGTTGCTCTACCGGCAGACTGAAAAGCACCAAAGCCCGGTGGACGTGTGCCTGCCGGGCCACCCGGTCGTGCTGACCGTGGACCCGATATTGATCCGCCATGCGCTGTTCAACTTGTTGATGAATGCGGCGCATGCGACGACAAACGACACCGCGATCACGGTCACTTTGCGCGCGGGTGCCCATCAGCAAACCGGCGCACCCGGCTGGTTGCTGGTGGTGACCGACCAGGGCAGCGGTATGACGGCGGATGTGCTGGCAAAAATCTTCACGCCGTTTTTCACCACCCGCAAAGACGGCACTGGTCTGGGGTTGCCGGTGGTGCAGCATGTGGCTTTGTTGCATGGTGGTTATGTGACAGTGACCAGCGAGAGCGGCCGTGGCACAGAATTTGCGGTCTGGTTGCCTGAGACAGCGCAAACAACGACCATGCCCTCCACTTCTTTACCGTTGAGTTCAAACGACCATGCTGCCTGACATTCTGGTGGTCGACGATGACCACTACACCCGCACCCTGATTGACCAACTGATGCGCAAGACGGCGCATGTTCATCTGGCCGACAGTGGGGAGGCCGCGCGCGCGCTGTTTGCTGCGCATGATTTCAACCTGGTGCTGATGGATCAGCGCTTGCCGCAAGACAACGGATTGGATTTGTTGCGCGAATTCCGGGCGCAAAAGCCGCGCATGCTTGCCATTTTGATGACCGGCTACGCCGACGTTCGCGACGCGGTGGCCGCCGTGCGTGAGGGGCTGTTTGACTACCTGACCAAGCCCTTTGATGACCTGGAGGCGCTGGAAGCTGTCATTGGCAAGGCGTTGGAATTTGACGCCGCCTACCGTGAAATTGACAGCCTGCGACAGCGCTTGGGCGCGGAGCACGACGCGCCGGTGCTGGTGGGCCAGTCGCCGGTGATGGAACGCTTGATGGCGCAATTGCGCCAGGTGGCCGGGCTCGATACCACCGTGCTGTTGGAGGGGGAAAGCGGCACCGGCAAAGACGTGTGCGCGCGACTGATTCACCGCTGGAGCCAGCGCGCCGATAGGCCGTTTCTGGAGGTCAATTGCGGCGGGTTGCCAGAGTCGTTGCTGGAGAGCTTGCTGTTTGGCTACGACAAGGGTGCGTTTACCGGCGCGAGCCAGTCGACTCCGGGCTATTTTGAAAAAGCTGATGGAGGCAATTTGTTCCTGGATGAAATCGCAGACATGAGCCCCAAGTTGCAAAGCAGCCTGTTGCGCGTGCTGCAAAACCACAGCTTCAGCCGCGTTGGCAGCACGCACATTCGCAACACCGATTTCCGCCTGATCTGCGCTACCAACCGCAGTCTGGCCGCTGAGGTGAAAGCTGGACGCTTTCGCGAAGATCTGTACTACCGCATCAATGTGGTGGCCCTGACGCTGCCGCCGCTGCGCGAGCGCAAGGGTGACGTGTTGCGCCTGGCATTACACTTTATTGATAGCTACAACGCCAAGTTTGGTAAGGGCTGCGGGCCATTGACGCCTGCTGCCGTACAAGCGTTGGACGCGCAGCCGTGGCCCGGCAATGTGCGTGAATTGCAGCATTGCATCGAGCGTGTGGTGGCGTTGCAGCCTGACGGGCCAATTGATGTTTCGCACCTGCAACTGGTCTGTGAGCGCCCTGTACCGATTGCGTTGGCCACGCTCGATGCAATTGATAACGCCACGCTGGCTTACCAGGACGCGCGCGCCGAGTTTGAGCGCGATTACCTCAAGCGGCTGCTGGCGGCTGCCAACGGCAACATGTCAGAAGCTGCGCGCCTGAGTGGCTCGCCACGGCAGAACCTGTATGTGCGAATGAAGCGCTGGGGGTTCGACGTCAAGCCGCAATGACCTTGCGTCATGGCGTCATTTAAATAAGACAACTGTCATTGTTTTGTGACACACGGGCAAAGCGTGTCGCGGGGCATGCGCCTGTTTTCACTGGTGTTGAGCGAGAACGCGCGTGGCACACAAATTGCGCTCTTACCTCGTGTTTTTTAACGAAACGAGGTCATGATGAGAATCAAATTTGTTCAACGAGGCCTGATGGCGGCGCTGGGTGCGCTGGCATTGACAGGCTGCATGCAGCCGGGTGGCCAACTGGCTGCCAACGCGCCGGTCAAAGGCGTGGTCGAAAACGGCAGCGAAGACCGTTTCCAGAAAATTCCGGGGGCCACCGTCTGGCTGATCCCGGCAGCCGACGTGGCGGCCATGGCCAAAACGCCGATTGAGGTCAAGAAAGATGCCAAAAACGACGAGCCGTTGGAGGACAACCTCAATGCCAACCGCGACCGTTACCTGAAAGCCAAAACCAACGCCAATGGCGAGTTTGATTTCTCCAGTGTGCCCGGTGGCAACTATTTTGTGTATGTGGAGCCGGCAGACGGCGCGCACCTGCCTGGTGGCTCGCTGACGCGCAAGGCGCTGAGCACCACCGAGCTGGCGGCCAAACCGGTCAGGGTCAAGGTTTCGGGCAACGTACCAGCAGACGCGACCTATGTCGGCACTTCAGCCTGCTTGAAATGCCACGACGACAAAGAGCACTTCAAGCAAACCATGCACCGCTTGGGCATCACTGTGGTAGGCAAGGCCAGCGGCTTGCAGGATTTTTCACGCTTTCCTCAAATCAATAAGGGTTTGGACAAGTTGTCTGCTGGCACCAAGTTCTGGTTTTACGGCTTTGACGGCAAGCGGTCGTTTGACAAATACCTGATCAGCACAAAAGCACCAGCCGACCTGGCCAGCGCCAGCTATACCGCGACCTTCTTCAAGGACACCGACGGCAAGCTGAAATTCCGCACCGAAAACCTGCGTGACCCGGCTGACCAGGCGCGTGTTTATACCGTTGATG
>Ga0210023_1003286_pt1 | contig 10226 bp, 8 predicted proteins | sample CryGeymeta201524_FD_183987 | JGI IMG/M metagenome (GOLD analysis project Ga0210023, IMG submission 183987) | Groundwater microbial communities from Crystal Geyser aquifers in Utah, USA - Crystal Geyser metaG 2015-24 (SPAdes) (version 2) | ecosystem: Environmental > Aquatic > Deep subsurface >... | reverse complement strand
TTTTAAAGTTCGACCAAGCCTGATTGCTCTTCATTGATCCGAGCTGGGTGTAGAGCACAAATTTGCTCATTGGTCGCAACAATCTCACGACAAAGCTGTTGAAACCTCCGGTGGTTATCTGTTTCTTCCAGGTGTTTCTCCATCTCGGTGCCCAGCTTTAAGTTTTTTGCGTAGCTTTTACCACCAATCGTGGCATTCCATAAATAGAGAGAACCGTGTCCGGGATGGCCTTCCTGCGCACAGGCACAATTCTTCTTCCCGCACTTGCGGTAGGTGACAGAGACAGTCCCACGCCTGAAATCCCCCGTTTCTTGCAATTGTTTGTAAAGTTGTTCCCGCTCTTGCTCCAGACTCGAAAGCGGTAGTTTTGACTGTCTTTTGTTCGTCACCGGTCAGCTTGCCGAGGCTGTCGGTGAAGGTGTCGGCGATGGGAAATTCGCTCATGTTATCTCCCAGAGACTGCGTATCGGCACAGCGAACAGGCCATCACCAAACGACGCGGTCGCTTCACCATCGTACAGCACCACCCCCATGGCGAACCGTTTTCCTACCCCTTCTTTAAGCTTGCGCAGCCCGCGAAAATCGACCGATGTCACCGTCGCTGAGTGGAAGCATAACCGGCGGCATCGCCCAACATACGCGCCAGAGTGGTTTTGCCACATTGGCGTGGACCGTGGATCAGCACAACGGTGGACCGTGGATCAGCACAACGGGCGTATCCGCCAGGGCCTCGGTCAGACGAGGAAGTAATAAACGAGGGTAGAGGCTCTGGTTAGTCATGCGGCCAATTGTAAGTCAAGATGTCGGCTAATTGAAAGAAATGTCAAACCCGAAATACCTTTATCACCTCATCACCAAATAGGCGTGGCGAACGAAGAAGCTCTCTTCGTTGTAATCAGTATCAATGAACCAGCAGGCGATGCCGTCGGCGCCGTCGGAGCGGACTTCGCCGAAAGTGCAAATTTCCTGCTGTGGGCTTTGCAACAGACTTAAATGCTATGCTTTCCGCCTCCATTGCGAACGCCGGGCGCGCCAGCGAATATTTGACTTAATATGAATTTCTCTATATAAGCACAAAAATATTCTTGGCTTGGAGGTATTATGCTCAAATATATCATTGTTGGTGGTGTGGCGGCGGGGATGTCAGCGGCGGCGCGGTTGCGGCGGCTGGATGAAACCGGGGAAATTGTGGTCTTTGAACGGGGGGAGCATGTCTCTTATGCCAATTGCGGCCTGCCCTATTATATTGGCGACGTCATAACCGAACGCCAGAAACTTCTGGTTCAAACCCCGGAAGCCTTTCGGGCACGCTTTAACGTTGATGTTCGCATCCGAAATGAGGTGCTGGCGGTCGATACATCACGCAAGCTGATCCGGGTGAAAAACTTACAAACCGGCAGGGAATATGACGAAACCTATGATCGACTGCTGTTAACCCCGGGGGGGTCGCCAGTTAAACCCACGCTTCCGGGCGGCGATCATCCAGCGGTACGGACATTGTGGACGATTCCCGATACCGATGCCCTTAAAGCGATGGTCGACCAGGGAAATGTCAAAACTGCTTTACTGGTGGGCGCGGGTTTCATTGGCCTGGAAATGGCGGAATGTCTCCAGGCGCGCGGCATTCGGGTGGTTATTGTCGAAATGGCCAAACAGGCGATGAACCTCCTCGACCTTGAGATGGCCGCGCTGGTGCATCAGGAGCTGGGCAGGCACGGGGTCGAACTCCATCTGGAAGATGCAGTGACAGCCATTGCTGACAAGGCGTCAGGCGGAGTCAGGGCTCAGCTTCAAAGTGGTGGAATTATCGATGCCGAGCTGGTGATCTTCTCTATCGGGGTTAAACCCAACACCGCATTTCTTGCCGATGCGGGCATCGCCCTTGGCGCACGGGGGCATATCCTGGTTGATGACCAGTTGCAAACCAGCGCTGAGCATGTCTTCGCCGCCGGTGATGCCATCGAAGTCACCCACCCGATATCGGGTCAGCAAACCGCCATTCCCCTGGCCGGGCCGGCCAACAAACAGGGTCGAATTGTCGCCGGCAACATGAGCGGCAAGCTGGCTGGACACTACAAGGGCACGCTGGGAACCGCCATTGCCAAGGTTTTTGATCTGGATGTGGGCATGACGGGTGCGACCGAAAAATTCTGCCGGGCCGCGGGAATTCCCTGTTGTTCTGTGATTATCCACCCCAACGATCACGCCGGCTACTATCCGGGTGCAGAAATGCTCAGTCTTAAACTGGTATTCTCGCCCCAAAACCGCCGGGTGCTGGGCGTTCAGGCCATAGGTTGCGGCGGGGTCGACAAACGCCTGGATGTGATTGCAACGGCGATTATGGCCAAGATGACGGTTGATGATCTGACCGAAATCGAACACGCCTATGCCCCGCCCTACTCTTCAGCCAAGGATCCGGTCAATATGGCCGGCTTTGCCGCGCAGAACATTCTTGACGGTCTGGTTGTCACTACCAGCTGGGACGCGCTGCAAAAGACCGAGGCGGCCGATCAATTGCTGCTGGATGTGCGCACACCTGGAGAGTTTGCCCAGGGTAGCATTGAAGGCGCAGTGAATATTCCCCTGGACAACCTGCGGCAGCGCATGGACGAAATTTCCCCCACGGCTGAAGTCACGGTTATCTGCCGGGTCGGCCTGCGCGGCTACCTCGCCTGTCGCATCCTTGCGGCCCACGGCATAGCGTGCCGTAATCTTTCCGGTGGCTTTTTGACTTATCAACTGGCCACGGCACCGCCGTCGGGAAGCAATTCAGCACGCCTTCATACGGCACCCTTCTGCTGATAATAGGTATATTTGTGGGATTTCCCCTGCACTTTATCGGCTGGATATTTGCGGATATTTTTTTCCATTTTGGCCAACACGGTTTGGGCCAGATCGAGCTTAAGAAAATTGGCCATGGACAAGGAATAAATAACGATATCCGCCAGTTCTTCACCAATATCAGCCAGCGCGGCCGCATCGAGGTCTTGAGATTGCTCAACCGTGAGCCACTGAAAATGCTCCATCAGTTCAGCGGCTTCAATGGCAATGGACATGGAGATATTCTTGGGGGTGTGGAACTGTTCCCAGTCGCGTTCGCGGACAAACTGCGCCATCTTCTGTTTTAAATCCTGCAGGGTAACGTTTGCATCGTTCATTGTCCTGCTCTCCGTTAAGGCAAACGACCTGCTGGCCGCCTGTTTCAGATCAAATAGCAAAATTATTCAGGTAGGGAATCTGCCTGGCTCGTACCCGAACCTCCTCGATATGGGACATAAGCTGGCCGGTGACGTCCCATTGACCACGTATAAACATCTGCCGCGCCGACTCGGGCATTGTGGCCGGAAAAGAAAAACCCTCACCGCTTACACAGCAAGGTTCGAGGTCAATGTGAATTTCCAGTTGCGGATTTTCTTGAATCAAGCGCTGAAGACGGTCAACATTTTCAGCCGCCAGGCGCAAACAGGGCACCCCGATTGCAATGTTGTTGTTGAAAAAAATTTCGGCGAAACTTTCCCCCACAATCGCTTCGATCCCCCATTTCTGCAGAGACTGGGGCGCGTGCTCGCGTGACGACCCGCAACCGAAATTACTGCCGACCACCAGCACTCGGGCACCGGCATAATCAGGGTTGTCAAAGGGGTGAAGCTGTCCGGCCGCCTGCAGCTGTCGGCGGTCATCGGCAAAGGCATGTTCCCCCAGACCATCGAAGGTTACACAGCGTAAAAAGCGCGCCGGAATAATTCGGTCGGTATCGATATCATGTCCCGGCACCGGCACACCTCGTCCGCAAAGTGTGTTTATTATCCGCATGGGCCAACCTCCTGGTTCAAAAGGGGGCGCACATCACTGACCACACCCTCAAGCGCGGTCAGTGCCGCCATTGCCGGCGACATGAGCAGGGTACGACCTGCCGGTGCTCCCTGGCGTCCCTTGAAATTACGGTTACTGGTGCTGGCGCAGATCTGGCGATCCACCAGTTTATCGGGGTTCATGGCCAGACACATGGAACAACCGGCATGGCGCCAATCAAAACCCTGGGTGATAAAAACCTGGTCGAGCCCTTCGGCTTCCGCCGCCGCCCGTACCGCTTCACTGCCCGGTACCACCAGCGCTTTGATGTGTTCGGGAACCCGGCCGCCATGGAGCTGACAGATATGGGCCACTTGACGCAAATCACTCAGACGGCCATTCGTGCAGCTGCCGATGAAAACCACGTTGACCGGAAAGCCACGCAACCGCTCCCCCGGGTTAAGCCCCATATACGCATAGGCCTGTCGAATCAGATCCTGCTCCCCGATGGCAAAGGATTCAACTGCGGGCAAAGGCTCATCAATCCCCAGGCTCTGTCCCGGCGTTATGCCCCAGGTCAGGGTGGGGGAAATATTCGCGGCATCAAACCGCACCACCTCATCGTAGACCGCATCGGCATCGGAAGCGATGCTTTGCCACCAGTCAACCGCACGTTGCCAGGCCGCCCCCTGGGGCGTAAATTCCCGTCCCTGCAGATAATCAAAGGTGGTCTGGTCGGGGTTGACATAACCGCAGCGCGCCCCTCCCTCGATGGCCATGTTGCACACCGTCATGCGCTCTTCCATGCTCATGGTGTCGATACAGGTGCCGGCAAATTCGTAGGCATACCCGGCGCCGCCCTTGACGCCGAGATGGCGGATAATGTGCAGAATCACATCCTTGGCAAACACGCCAGTGGCCAGGGCTCCATTCACCTCGATCCGCCGCACCTTCAGGGGTTCCATTGCCAGGGTCTGGGAAGCCAGCACATCGCGCACCTGACTGGTACCAATACCGAAGGCCACCGCACCAAAGGCACCGTGGGTGGCTGTATGGCTGTCACCACAGGCGACGGTCATGCCCGGCTGGGTCAGACCCAGCTCGGGGGCGATAATATGGACGATTCCCTGTTTGCCGCTGCCGACATTGTAAAGCCGGACTCCGCTTGCGGCGCAATTTGCTTCCAGGGCCTGCATCATCTCCTCGGCGAGGGGATCAGCGAAAGGGCGTTTCTGGGAAGCGGTGGGCACGATATGATCGACGGTGGCCAGGGTATTTTCAGGGAAAGCGACCTTGAGCCCAAGCTCGCGCAGCATGGCAAAAGCCTGAGGGCTGGTGACTTCGTGAATCAGGTGCAGACCGATAAACAACTGGGTCTGCCCCCCTTCAAGCTCGCCGACGCGGTGCAGGTGCCAGACCTTATCGAACAGCGTACCACGACTCATAGCTGCTCACCGCGGCAGACCTTGAGCACATTCAGATCGCGCACGGCGCCACGATCGGCGCTGGTGGCCATTGCGGCGTAAACCTGCAGTGCGGTGCTGACCTGACGGTCACGATTCAAAGGCATCCAGGCCTGCTCGCCCCGGGCGGTCATTTTCCGGCGGCGCATTTCCAGTTCCTGCTCGTCGACATCGACGCGAATACTGCGCCGGGGAATGTCGATGAGAATCGCATCACCCTCTTCAACCAGACCAATGGTGCCGCCACTGGCGGCTTCGGGGGAAACGTGGCCGATGGACAGGCCCGAGGTGCCGCCGGAAAAACGTCCGTCGGTCACCAGGGCGCAGGCCTTGCCCAAACCCTTGGATTTCAGATAGCTGGTGGGGTAGAGCATTTCCTGCATCCCCGGCCCGCCCTTAGGCCCCTCGTAGCGAATCAGCACCACATCGCCCGCAACGATCTTGTCAGCCAGGATCGCCTCGACTGCGGCCTCCTGACTTTCAAACACCCGCGCGCGCCCGCTGAAGGTCAAAATGGACGCATCAACCCCGGCGGTTTTAACCAGACAACCATGGGTGGCCAGGTTGCCGTAAAGCACTGCCAATCCACCATCCTGGCTGTAGGCATGGGCGAGGTTGCGGATACACCCCTGCTTGCGGTCAAGATCAAGGCTTGGCCACTGACAGTTCTGACCAAAGGCTTCAAGCATGGCTTTGCCGCCGGGTGCCGCCAGATAGCGCTCCTTGGCTTCAGCTGTCGGCGTTGCGGCGATATCCCAGTGGTCGAGCACCTCTTGCAAACTTTCAGCATGCACAGTTTTAACGTGGGTCTCCAGCAAACCGGCCCGCGCCAGTTCCCCCAAGATGGCGATGACCCCACCGGCGCGGTGGACATCTTCCATGTGAAACTGCTGGGTCGAGGGCGCAACTTTGCACAGATGGGGAACCTTGCGCGACAGGGCGTCGATTTCGGCCATATCGAAATCCACCCCGGCTTCCTGAGCGGCGGCGAGCAGGTGCAAGACCGTGTTGGTCGAGCCCCCCATGGCAATATCGAGGCACATAGCATTACGGAAGGCTGCTAGAGTTGCGATGCTGCGCGGACGCAAGCTGGCATCCTCCTGCTCATAACAACGCCGGGTGATTTCAACAATACGCCGCCCAGCCTCGGCAAATAAATCACGTCGCCGTGCGTGGGTCGCCAGCAGGGTGCCATTTCCGGGCAGACTCAAACCCAGAGCCTCGGTCAGGCAGTTCATGGAATTGGCGGTAAACATGCCCGAGCAACTGCCGCAGGTTGGACAGGCCGCGCGTTCCACGGTTTGACAATCAGCATCGCTCACCCCAGTGTCAGCTGCCATCACCATGGCATCAACCAGATCCAGGCCTTTTTCCACTCCGCCGAGAACAGCCTTGCCCGCTTCCATCGGCCCACCCGAAACAAAAATCGCCGGGATATTCAGGCGCAGGGCCGCGTTGAGCATGCCGGGGGTGATCTTGTCACAGTTGCTGATACACACTAAAGCGTCGGCGCAGTGCGCATTGGCCATATATTCGACCGAATCGGCAATCAGCTCGCGTGACGGCAGGCTGTAAAGCATGCCGTTGTGCCCCATGGCAATGCCATCATCAATCGCGATGGTGTCGAATTCTTTGGCAATACCGCCGGCTTTTTCAATTTCACGGCACACCAATTGACCCAGATCTTTCAAATGCACATGACCGGGGACAAACTGAGTAAAACTGTTGACCACGGCAATAATCGGCTTGCCGAAATCTTCTTCTTTCACCCCCGTGGCGCGCCAAAGAGCACGGGCTCCGGCCATATTACGACCGCTGGTGGTGGTTGCAGAACGATAGGGAATCATTTTTTCCTCCAGAATTTGTTGGTTGAATTTTACGCCACTATAGCCTGAATCCGATAAATTTGTGAAATAGAACCCAGTCTTCAAGGATCCGGGGAGTAAAACTTAGGTAAAACTCGCAAAAGGCACAGAATATCAACCGGCTAAGTGTGCAACAATGATCCGTGGTGAACACAAAAGAGACCGGTATGACACGACGATTCTGCAAACAAAATTATTCTGGCGGTGAAGAAATCGCCAACAGCATTACCCACGGCATTGGAGCGCTCCTTTCGGTAGCGGGGTTGGGCATCCTGATCTTTTTTTCCCGTCGATATGGCAATTTCTGGCACATTCTCGCCAGCACGGTTTTCGGCTTGACCCTGATTTTTTCCTACACTACCTCAACCCTGTACCACTCTATCGGCGGCGAGCGCTTCAAACTGATCCTGCGCAGACTCGACCACGCCGCCATTTATCTGCTGATTGCCGGTACCTACACGCCCTTTATGCTCATCAGTCTGCGCGGCCCCTGGGGCTGGTCCCTGTTCGGCGTGGTTTGGACCATTGCCATAAGCGGCGTTTTAGGCAAGTTGCTCATCCCGCACAAAATGACAAAGTTCTCCACCGCGCTCTACCTGATCATGGGCTGGATTGCAGTCATTGCCGCCCGCCCCCTGCTGGCCAGCGTTGAACCCGGCGGACTGGTGTTACTGCTGGCAGGTGGATTGGCGTACAGTGGCGGAGTGGTCTTTTACGCCTTGGAGCGCATGCCCTACAACCACATGATCTGGCATTTATTTGTTCTGGCGGGCAGCGCCCTGCACTTCTGCGCGATTTTGTTTTATGTGATTCCCGGCGCAACCGTAGACTGAGACTTCAGGCTTGCTGGGCCGCGACCAGCTGAGGGAAATCTACATCGAGCTGCGCGGCGCTCAGATTTTCGCGCACGTATGCTTCCATGGCCCCCGAGGTGATGAAACAGGCATAAATTTCACCGTCGATATCATTAAATTCCACCATTTTCGCCATAATTTGCAGCACTTCAGACAGTTTTTTGGCCGGACGGTAAGGACGATCGCAGGCGACCAGGGATTCGAAGATGTCGGCGATGGCCAGAATCCGTTCGGGCACGCCCAGCTCAGCAGCACTCAAGCCATGGGGATAGCCCTTGCCGTTGAGTTTTTCATGATGACGGGCGGCAATTTCGGGGACATTGCGCAGATGTTTGGGGAAGGGCAAGGTGGTAAGAATTTTACGCGTCATCACCACATGGCTGTTAATCTGGGCGCGTTCCTGATCATTCAGGGTGCCACGACTGATCTGTAAATCGGCAATCTCAGCGGCAGTCAACAAGGGCTGACGCCGACCGGACAGATCGGGCCAATGATAGGTTTTGGCCAGCTGCGCAATGCGCTGCTGCTCGGCTGGCTGCAAAAATTCACCGCCGCTGTTGCACTGGTGCAAAAAATCGAAATCGGCCTGCAAGTCGGGGAGGGGTTGTAAATTAGCCGCAGCCTGACCCTCGGCACGCAGCACCGCCATGCGCGTGGCCACCAGTTCAATATTGTCGCGAATACCTTCGAGCTTGGTCTGTTTGTCAATCAGGTGCACCGGGGTCGATAACTTGCCGCAGTCGTGGAGCCAGGCCGCCAGTTCCAGCTCGCGGCGTTCGGCATTTTTCATTTGCCAGTCGGCATAGCTGCCCTGAGTACAATTTTCCAGGGCATCTGCAATCAGCAGGGTAATCTGCGGCACTTGGCGGCAGTGACTGCCGGTGAATTTTGATTTCTCGTCAATGGTGGTTGCAATCATGCGGATCAAGGCATCAAACAACTCTTCCAGCCCGGCGATCAGACGATTCTGGGTGAGAGCCACCGCCGCCTGAGAGGCGAGGGAACGGCAAAAATGCAGATCTTCATGCGTGAAGGTTCGCACGACTGCGGTTTTTTCAATGAGAGGATTGATGAGCTGAATGACGCCGATGACTTCTTTTTCGTGGTTGCGCATGGGCACCGCCAGCACTGCCTGGGTGTGGTACCCCAGGCGCTGATCGAACTGGCGCGCACCGGAAAAGTCAAAATCGCTGCTGGCGTAGGCGTCGTCGACGCGAATCACCTCGCCACTTAAGGCCGCACGTACGGCAATCAGATGGTTGCGTGCTTCGCCCGCAGGGCTGTACAGATCCAGGGGCGCCAGGGTCACTGCCGCACGATTGCGCCCACCCATGGCCAGGCCGAGGGAATCGGTAAACAGGAGACGAAATTCGAGTTGATGCTGCTCATTCAGAAGATACAGGGTGCCGCCATCTGAGCCGGTCAGCTCTTTGGCCCCAAGCAGAATCCGCTCCAGCAGGACAAGCTCGTCTTCACCTTCAGAAAGAGCGACGCCGATGGCGTTGAGTCGATCGATTTTGTCCAACAGCGTCCGGTTAGTGTCCATCGGAACCTCTCTTTTGGCAGACAAACGGTGAAATCACGGCGGTGCAATCCTCACTTTTCACCAGGATTGCACCGAAATATCCCCCAAATTAACGCAGCACCTCGTCCAGGAACCCGGTAAAGCTCTGCCATGATTTACGATCGGCATCTTCACGGTAACGGGGGCTATTGAAGACCGTAAAGGCGTGGGGTGCACCGCTGTAGGTGATCATCTCGTGAGACAAACCGGCCTGCTCCAGTTCCGTCGCCAGACCGGCGAACTGATCCAGGGTGATGCTGGAGTCGGCTGAACCGTGCAGAATCAGATAGTGCCCACGGGCCCGGGCATAATTTTGCCCTTCAGGGGTCTTCAGCCCCCCATGAAAGGTGACAAAGCCTTTCATATCGGCCCCGGAACGTGCATATTCAAGCACCACCGCCCCGCCAAAACAGTACCCCATAACCACTGCGTTGCCAACATTAGCGCCCTTGCGTTCGGCCGCGTCGACCGCTGCCTGCACCAGGGCGCGCATTTTTGCTCGATCCTGATAAAGCTCGCCCGTGTGCTGACGCTTATCCTTGTCTTCCGTCGGGCGAACCCCCACACCGAAGAGATCGGCGGCAAAAACCGCATAACCCATGTCGGCCAGCATTTCAGCACGCTGCACTTCATAATCGGTCAGACCATCCCAGTCGTGCAGCAGGATCACCAGGGGTGCCCCCTCTTT
>Ga0210023_1003269_pt1 | contig 10254 bp, 13 predicted proteins | sample CryGeymeta201524_FD_183987 | JGI IMG/M metagenome (GOLD analysis project Ga0210023, IMG submission 183987) | Groundwater microbial communities from Crystal Geyser aquifers in Utah, USA - Crystal Geyser metaG 2015-24 (SPAdes) (version 2) | ecosystem: Environmental > Aquatic > Deep subsurface >... | reverse complement strand
CCGGCCTCATCCTTTTGCTTGAAGGATTGGGGCGCGCAGGATGACTGGGAAGGCAACCCCGAAGGGACGCGGCGTTACACGAAGTACGTGATCGAAAAGCCGCAGGATTGGGAACGCCTGCCTGCGCTTGACCCCTCCGCGCCGCATCTTTCCGGACAACTGGCCTGTTTGCGCCTCCTGCGCGGCGAACTCGGCCCGGACGTTCCCCTGCTCCAGACCATTTTCAGTCCGCTGGCGCAGGCCAAGAACCTGGCCGGTGGGGACAGGCTGATCGTCCATCTCCGCCAGCATCCCGAAGCCGTTCTTAAAGGCTTGCAGACCATCGCCGAGACTACGCGCCGCTTCGTCGCGACCGCCATCGAAACCGGCATAGATGGGGTCTTCTACGCCGTCCAGCACGCCCAAGCCGGCTTGCTCACGGACGATGAATACAAAACCTTCGGCCTGCCATTCGACAAGCAATGCCTCGACCCGGCGAAGCCCCTCTGGTGCAACCTGCTCCACCTGCACGGCCTCAACATCTACTTCGAACTCATTACGCAGTACTCATTACTCGGTACTCCATTCCCCATCCTCAACTGGCACGACCGCGAGACGCCGCCATCCCTGCGCGAAGCCCAGACTTCCGAAGTCTTGAAAACTTCGGAAGTCTCCCCCACCCTGTGCGGCGGGATCAGCCAAAAGACCATCGTTTTGGGCAGCAGTCGCGAGGTCCAGGCAGAAGCGGAAGATGCCATCCAACAAACCAAAGGCCGCCGGTTCATTCTTGGCACGGGTTGCGTAGTGCCGGTCATCGCGCCGCATGGAAATCTGCTTTCGGCAAAGAAAAGCGTAGAAGACTGGTAATCTTCTGTTTTGTTTGCTATACTTACGATATATGACAATGGAGGAACAATGGTAAAGACAATTGAAGCATTGTTTGACGGAATTGTTTTTCGCCCTGTCGAGCCAATCACACTCAAGCCAAACACGCGCGTGCGAATCACCTTCGAAACCCCGCGTCTCGCAAGGGAAAAGGGATCTTTCTTGCAAGTTGCATCCTCGCTGAAATTAGAGGGGCCTCCAGATTGGTCCACTAACCTTGAAGATTATCTGTATGAAAAGGGCGGGCGTGAAGGCTGAAATCTTTCTCGATGCCGCGTACGCAATTGCGTTAGCCTCACCCAATGACTACTTTCACGAGCAGGGTGTTCACTTGGCGCGCCAGTTACAACAGTCCAAGACATGCCTGGTGACTACTCGGGCTGTAATCCTGGAAATCGGAAACGCCCTGTCCAAGAAGCGCCATCGTCAAGATGCTGTGACGCTGCTCACCGCCCTCGAAACTGACCCTAACGTAAAAATAATCCCGCTCTCAGAACAACTCTACGATAAGGCATTTCTCCTGTTTCAAGATAGGCCAGATAAAGAATGGGGGCTAACAGACTGCGTTTCTTTTGTCATCATGACCGAGAGAAAGATCGGCGTGGCATTGACGACAGATGTTCACTTCGAGCAAGCGGGGTTTCAAGTGCTGTTGCGTAAAGAATCCAAGTAATGGGTAGTTTACGCGTCATCTCCGGCACGGCCAAAGGCCGCAAATTGCGCGACGTACCCGGCGACACCACCCGCCCGGTGACCGATATGGTGAAGCAGGCGCTATTCGACATTCTGGCCGGTGACGTGGTGGATGCCGTCTGGTGGGATCTGTTCGGCGGCACAGGCGCGATAGGGATCGAAGCCCTGAGCCGCGGCGCGGACTTCGTCCGCTTCAGCGAGTTGAACCGGGCCGCCATCCAAACCCTCCAATGGAATTTGCAGCACACCGGTTTCGAGAATCAGGCCGAAGTCCGGCGCGGCGACGCCTTTGCCATGCTGGCCTCCCCGCCCGACCGGAAGTTCGATTACGTTTACGTCGCCCCGCCGCAATACAAGGAAATGTGGTCGAAGGCGCTGCTGGCGCTGGATGCCAACCCCGGTTGGCTGAGCGAGGGGGCATGGGTCATTGTGCAGATCCACCCGAAGGAATATCGCCACCTGGAATTCAAGAACCTGACAGAGTTTAAGGAACGAAAGTACGGAAGTACGCTGTTGGTGTTCTATGAAAAGGGATCGGAGGTTGAGGGTTGAATCCGGCGCAAATTGATTGTATACTAAGAATATAAGTTCAAAAAAGGAGGCAGAATGTTCAACAAGATTTTGCTAGCCGTAGATGGTTCGAAGCACGGCCTGCACGCAGCACAAGTAGCAGGAGAGCTGGCCCGCGCCATGAAAGCAGAAAGTCTGCGCATCGTCGTTGCCTATGACCCAATTCCACCCTACCTGGGCGAGCCGAACCTTCAGCAAGCTATTGAGGCGCGCCTGGTAAATGCCAACGCCATTCTGGAAGCGGCAGTAGGTGCAGTTGGAAAAGTTCCTGCGAAAATTAACACGGAATTGATCGAGGGTTCGCCTGCGGAGGCGATTCTCGAAGTAGCCACTACACGCTCCAGCGACGTCATCGTGATGGGATCGCGTGGTCGAGGCCGCATTGCCGGAGCACTGCTGGGAAGCAACAGCCAAAAGGTGGTCTCCCACGCGCCTTGCCCGGTGCTAATCGTCCGCTGAGTGCGCTCGGCCCCGGCATCCCCACGCTGCAACCATCACTTCCACGGCGCGATGATGAGCACATTGCTCTCATCCGCCGCGTGACCGAGATAGGGTAAGCCCCAGGCTTCTTCGATGGTTTTCAGCAGCGAATAGTGCGTGTACGGCGTGTCGTCTCGAAAGCCGTTCTTCGCTAGCGGGGAGAGCAGCACGGTAGCGACGCGTCCGCCAGCTTCAGCAGGCAAGCCGCAACAGGAATGGCCGCCCTGCCCCTCGTCCCAGGTCAGGATAATGAGATAGGGTTCGCCGTTGGCGGTAGACTCAAGGGCGGCAATCAGCTTTGGCACCCAATGCCCCAGCCAAGCATCCGCAACCGGCAGGTCACAATCGTGAGCATTGTTGCACTGGTTCGGGACGATGAAGGCGAAATCCGGCAGCGACCCGGACCCCAGGTCCGCTTCGAGCGCGGTCAGCGGCACTACGCTGCGTGCACAGCGCGCCTCGTCCAAGCGGATAGGGTCGAAATAGATGAATGGGTTGTGCTTCTGGACGTAAATGTGGGTATCGCCCAGGTAGCACGGACGCGGCATGTCCTCGAAGTAGCCTTTCCACGTCCGCCCGCTGACTTCGATCTGGTCGGGCAGGCTGGGAGCGTTGACGAAGCAATCCGAACAGGAGCGGTCTATCCCAAAGGTATCGCCGCCCAGCAGGGCAATATAATTGGGGAGGCTGGGGTGCATGAGGGCATAATGCTGGGTGAGCAGCGTGTATTCCCCCGCCCAGCGGTTGAAATTGGGCATCTGCGTGTTGCCGATTACCAAGCCGAACTCGCGGTTCTCGAGGACGATGATTATGATGTGCGCGAAAGCGGGGACGAGCGGGCGCGGCGTGGCAGTGGGGGTGAGCGCCGGCGTTGGGGTTTCGGTTGGCAGAGATGTGGAGGGTTGCGTTGGAGATAAAGAGGCCGAAGGGGTCAGCGTCGGCGCGCTTTCCTCCCGGATAGGCGCGGCGCAGGAGGCCAGGAAAATGGCTGCCAGGAATAGCGAACAAAAACGGGGCATATTGACCTTTTGCAATTATACACAGCGAGAGCGTTTCGAGACAGGCGGTGCAGCCACGGAAAAGCGAGGAGACCAACGTTTTCCGTTGGGCTTGCATCCGAGGGGGAATTGTTGTATATTAAAGAGCAACCGTAGAAGTTTGAACAAAAGCAAAGGAAAAGCATATGCCAGTTATCGCCCGTTTCTATGGCATCCTCATCAAGATGTATTTCAGTCAAAGTGAACACGGCGTTCCGCATTTTCACGCGGTGTACGGAGAATTCAACGGCGTTTTTTCAATAGAAACATTGGAAATGATCGAAGGGGATTTGCCAGCAAGGTCACAGCGTTTGGTAAAAGAATGGGGTACACAATATCAGAATGAATTATTGCGCATGTGGCAAAACAATGAGTTCAAGCAACTGCCAGGACTGGAGTAAGGAAAATGAACACCCCCAAAATTTTATCGGTACAGGCGCAGGAACACAAAAAGCTACTCGTCAAATTCGCCAATGGCGTTGAAAAAATCTACGATTGCACTCAATTGCTGTACAGGGAAACGTTTAGATTACTTAAAATTGATGCTTTCTTCAAGTCGGTAAAAGTTGACGCAGGTGGTTATGGTATTTCATGGAACGATGAAGTTGATTTGAGCGAGTACGAACTTTGGGCAAATGGCGTTGAAGTTGCGATGGTATAAGAAAGCACTTTTTCATTGGAGATGGTGTGATTATGAACCAAGAAAACGGTATGACACTCCAGGATATTATCGAAGATATTCACGCGCTCACGGAAGATATCGAAGTCTATGAGCGAAAATATGGCGTTCTATCAGAAACGTTCTACGAGTCCTATATCAACGGTGAAGAACCTGAAGATGACGCCTGGGTGCTGGATTGGGGTGACTGGGCTGGGGCATATAAAATCCTCTTGCGTCGTCAGGAGCAATATCGCCCGACTGCACAAGCGCAGTGATCCGCTGCCTCGACCTTCGCCCTCCCCGCCACATCAATCCTTAATCGTAGCCCGCGAACATATTTATGAAAGGAGGCTGAAATGCAAAAGAATCATGGGTTTTATATTCTTTCTTGCACTATCTTGTTGGTTATCATAGTTCTTTCCACAGGATGCGTTGGAGGCGTACAAGGAAAGTTAATTGGAAAGTGGATAGAAAGAGATGGCGATTTAACATATGAGTTTTTCAGAGATGGAACTTTTATTGGAGAAAAAGGTAGTATAAGCCTTGCGGGAGAATATAAGATTGTCGGAGATGACCATCTTATCTTACAAGCAGGGGGAACGAGTTCGTCCATTCAATTTGCCATTAATGACGATGTGCTAACAGCTTATGGCCCATTTTCTAGTGAACCAATCATATTCGATAGGGCAAAGCCGTAAAGTACATTCCAAACTAAAATCAGAAAAAGGAGCCTTGCCGATTTACAAATAGCACGCGAGCTAATCGCGAGTGACAGAGTAAATCGGATATTCACCTGAGTGAATGATGATAGCATGTTTGCATAGAAAAAAGTGGGCTAACACTACATCCATCGGACGGGGCCACCGCCCCACGAAAACCGGCGCGGTTTGCAAAATTTCGTGCCATAATATCAAGTGGTCCTGCAAACCGCCCCACCGGTAATGCCAGCCGCTCCCCCTCTCATCTGTGGTAAAGACAGCACAGGAGGATCTTCCCATGCAACTCACCACCCTCGAAATCGAAAAACCCGAAGCGGTCAACTTCATCCTCGGGCAAACGCACTTCATCAAAAGCGTGGAAGACATCCACGAGGCGCTGGTCAACGCCGTGCCAGGGATAAAATTCGGGCTGGCCTTCTGTGAGTCTTCCGGCGCGTGCCTGGTGCGTTGGACAGGCACGGATGAGGCGATGATTGAACTGGCAAAGAAGAACGCCCTCGCCATCGGCGCAGGTCACAGCTTCATCGTCTTTCTGGGCGAGGGCTTCTATCCGATCAACGTGTTGAATGCGCTCAAGATGGTGCCGGAGGTTTGCCGCATCTTCTGCGCAACCGCCAACCCGGCCGAGGTCATCGTGGCCGAAACGGAACAAGGTCGCGGCATCCTCGGCGTGGTGGATGGCTCATCCCCGCAAGGCATCGAGGGTGAGGAGGAGATTGCCTGGCGCAAGGATTTCCTGCGTAAAATCGGCTACAAATTATGACCGCCAAACGCGCTCCTGGCAAGATCGTCCAACGCGCCTTTCCCGGCATCTCCCCCGAAGAGGTGGCAACGCTGGTCACGAACAGCCAGCTCAAGAGCTACCCGGCTGAGACCGTTCTCTGCCACGAAAAGGCGCTCGAGGAAACGTTCTACCTGATCCTGGAGGGCGAGGTCGAGGTCACCAGAGTCATCAACGACCGCGAGGCGCGCCTGATCACGAAATTTGGGCCGGGCGAGTACTTCGGTGAAATGGCGCTCGTCCAAAGCGCGCCGCGCGCCGCAACGGTCAAGGCGCTCACGCCGCTCGTCGTCCTGGAAATGGACAAGGACGCCTTCGACCGGGTGCTGAGGAGCAGCAGTAGCGTTTCGTGGGCGATGGTGCGCGAGATCAGCCGCCGCTTGAGCGAGAACGACAAAATGACGATAGACGATCTGCGCATGCGCACCAGCGAGCTGGCCCTGGCATACCGCAAATTGGCCGAGCAGGAGATGGCGCGCCGCGAATTCCTGACCAACATCGCCCACCAGTTGCGCACCCCGCTCTTGGCAGCCGGCGGCTACTTGCAGTTGATCCAAAAAGCCGCGATACCGCCCAAGAATCTAAACATCGCGCTGGATACTCTCTCCCGTCAAGTTGGGCAGATCGCCGCGCTGGTCAACGACATTCTGTTCCTGCAAGAGATGGATTTGATCCTGGGCAAGTTCCAGCCGGTGGACATGCTCGAGATTGCGCGCACTGTGGTGGATAAATGCGCGGAACGGGCGAGGAAAAAGTCAGTGCGCGTCCGCCTCGAACCGGACCTGGGCCTGCCTCCCGTTCCGGGCGACGCCAGGCACCTGCAGCGCGCCCTGTTCGTCCTGCTTGACAACGCCGTCAAGTTCAGCCCGAACGGCGGCAAAGTTGAGGTCCACTTGCGAAAGGATGGGGAACAGCTCGCCGTCTCGGTCAGCGACCAGGGCATCGGCATCCCGCCCGAGTCCATGCTGCACGTCTTCGACCGCTTCTACCACCGCGACCGCAGCCGCGGGCAGGTCTTCGAGGGCAGCGGGCTGGGACTGGCAATCGCCAAGCAGGTTATCGAACAACATCAGGGGAAACTGGAAGTACAAAGCGAGCCGGGCAAGGGCAGCACCTTCACGATGTGGTTGAAGCAGATTTGAGGCAGAAGGTGCTTGACTTTATTATCAGGGTCATTTTAATGATTTAAGTAGTCTGGCTCATTCAATATCAGTAGACCACGAAATCGTAGTGACGACTTCCCTGGCTTAGCCCGCCAGGGCAGGCAGTCGTGCGGCGAAAAAGCGACTACCCTAAAGGCAATACTGTTTAGATAAGAAGGTCGGGCTCCCATGCCCGACGGCGTGGGAGCCGTCTCTGCGACCTTATCTAAACAGTATTGACCCTAAAGGGTGCTTCGCGAAAGTCGCCACTACGAACCCTTTTCGTAAAGTACTGAATATCTCAGATCGAGGGCTTCAGAAAGGAGACATATCACAATGGAAAACTATCAGCTTGTTCTCGACGTTTGGGAAGGCCAGTTGGAAGTCAACGAGGTTGAACTTCTCGCCGGGGGTGTCAGCGGCCTGATCATCCGTATCAATGACATAAACGGCGGGCACCATAAAGATGCCGGTTTCGACAAGCAATGGTCAGAGTCGGCTGCTTTCGTCCGCTGGCCTTACTTTGTCTACAATCCCTGGGTTTCAGGTCAAGCGAACTACAATTGGCTGGCGGCCAATATGCCTGGGTGTCCCGCGGTTGCGGTTGACGTGGAGGTGAAAAAAGCCGACGTTTCCCCTGCCACTTATGGCGCACAGTTGGCTGCTTTCATGCAGTTGGCGCAGGCCAATTGGAAGATACATATCTATACCGCCGAATGGTTCATCAACTTTGTATCACCCTGGCCGAGCGTGAATTACTGGTGGGCGCAGTATCCATACGCTATGTATCCAGCGAATAAAATCTCGGTTACTTGGGATAAGCTGCGCTCGATGCTCGGTCAACTCCAATGGCCTCCGGTCAACGCAAACAAATGCCCTGGAACGATCCGCCTGTGGCAATGTTCTGGGGACAGGATTATCGTGCCCGGATCCAATCAAGCGATGGATATCAGCGTTTTCCCAGGAACGGTGGATGACCTGAGAGCCTGGGTCGGATATGCCCCCGTGCAGGCGGCGCCGACCCTCGAACAGCGCGTCGCCGCGTTGGAGGCGGAAGCGCGGGCGCACGGCTGGAATGTGTGAGCGGTAATTAAACCTGACAAAAAATGAGATGAGGCGCACCCCAGGAAGGCGCGTCTCATCTACTGAAATCGAATGACCAACCTTCCCTGCTGATCGTAGAACGAGCGCGCCGAGAAGGGCGGATCGCCGCGCTGCATCGTCTGGATGCGCTCGAGCAAAACGGGCAAATCCTCCACGCCGGGCAGGTTTGACACATTGGCAAAGGGGATCCACTCCAATGCCCCCTCCGAGGAAGGGTTAGGCTCACCCTGCGGACACTCACCGGTAAATACAAAAATGCCGATGCCGGGATTCTCGCCCGTCTCGACAAACACAGTTCCACACAGCCACAAGCCTTGTCCTGAACCTGCCGAAGGATCAGCGGTGAACCCCGTTTCCTCGCGCAGTTCGCGCCGGGCGGCAGCAAGCACATCTTCGCCGCGCTCGACGTGTCCGCCCACGCCGTTGTATTTATTCGCCCACAAGCGCTTGTGGGGCGCGCCCTTGATCAGCAGCACACAATCCCCGCGCCTGAGAAAGATCAAGGTGCGGGGAATGAGCATGTAACGGTTGCGGCTGACGCCTTGTTCGGAAGCAAGCATGTTACGATTTACGATTTACGATTGGCAGATGGCGGATGGCGGATGGCAAATCTCGAATAACATCAGTCCGCCAAATCGTCCACCTGCTCGTCGCCGGCCGCTTCGCCCAGGTAATTTTTCAAATTCGGCTTAACAGCGACCGGCTTGACATACTTCTCGACGGCCTGGCGCGTGCCGGCCAGTCCAAATGCCTTGAACAGCCTGGCAAACTGATCCTCCCAGGCTAAAACCAATTCCTCCTTAACCGATGCGGGTAGGGCGTACATCTGCGGCTTGAAGGCACCCAGGGCATTCTTGCGCGTCTTGTAATAGAACTGCTCGTCGGTCATGTCCGGCTTGCGCTCGGCGGCAGAATTGGCATCCAGCCAGACATACATTTCCTTGCGCAGGCTATCCGGGATGCGGTCGTAGAACATGTTCATGAAGTTAGTCGCCAGATGGACTTCCGTGGCCTCATATTCCATGAATTTGCCAAAGGCATCCTCCGGCAGCGTGGAGGCGCCGTGCTGCACCGTCCCGGCCAAACCATAAGCTGAACGGGCAACCCGGCTCAAGTCACGCAACGTATCGAAGTCCACGCTCACTTTGGCAATCGTACCGTCCGGCAGAACGACGCCGCCGTGCGAGGTGCCCGTCTGGATGCTGATCTTGCTCAAGCCGGGCGCGCCCGGAGCGCGGGATGCCAACGCGGCCAGGTAGCCATCCAGGTAAGCGCGCAGCTCTTCTTCGGTCGAATTCTTGCCGCCCACCTCGCCGATCTCGCCGCCGATCGAAATGGTCACGCCATTCGGCTCGAGGGCGCGGATGAAGGCCGAGAACATGGCCGACAGCTCGACATTCGCCGCCTGCTGCTCCGGCACACTCGGTTTGCTGATGTCCACCAGCGTGGAGGTATCCACGTCAATGTTGAAGAAACCGGCCGCGATAGCCTCGCGGGTCAGATCTTTCAATGCGCCGAGTTCGGCTTCGGAATCGGCGGCATAACGTTTGGCTGAAACCTGGAAATGGTCGCCCTGGATGAAGAGCGGGCCTCGATAACCCTCAGCAATGGCGGCCGCCAGGATGTTGGTGGCATACTCCGGCGGACGCTGGGCAGAGTAGCCTATCTCGGAGCGGGCAATCTCGAAGATGAAAGCTGCGGCATCCATCTTCTTTGCCTGGCGGAAGACCGCCCGCGCCGCGTCGAACGACAACACGCGCAGGTTGATGGCCGGGACAGTAAAGGTAAAGGGGACTTCGCCGCGGCCGCGCGCCATGTACAGTTCATGGATCGAGGCCGGCAAGATGCCCAATTCGAGGGCGGCGGCACGCGTCAGGAAGCGCGCCCAGCCCTGGCGTGGCCCAGTTTCCAGCACGGAGACTTCCACCCAACGCTGGATCGTCTCTCGCAGGCGCGCCGCGTCGGTCACGGTGACCTTCTCGCCTTCCACGCGCACGCTGTTTTCGGTCAATTTCAAGAGATCGTTTATTACACTGGTCATATCAAAGCTCCTTATAAGTAACAACTTTTCGTAACCGCCCAGCCTCGACGGAGTCCAACGTCTCCTGACGTTGGAAATGGCTTGCAAGCGTAAACCGAAGTCGGAGACTTCGGACTCCACCCAAAACGCCCAGCCTCAACGGAGTCCAACGTCTCCTGACGT
>Ga0210023_1003263_pt1 | contig 10284 bp, 6 predicted proteins | sample CryGeymeta201524_FD_183987 | JGI IMG/M metagenome (GOLD analysis project Ga0210023, IMG submission 183987) | Groundwater microbial communities from Crystal Geyser aquifers in Utah, USA - Crystal Geyser metaG 2015-24 (SPAdes) (version 2) | ecosystem: Environmental > Aquatic > Deep subsurface >... | reverse complement strand
GTACGGGCCATCTTCCAGCCCGGTGCCACATTGCCCACAAAACCGGGCGTCCTTTTCGTTACCGGCACCGCAGCTATGGCAGAACCGGCCAACGCCGGCTGCTGCCAATGCCACCGTCAACGGCGCTGGCAAGCTTGCCGCTCCGCTGGCATTTTGTGCCAGCTTGTTCATCGCACCCAGTGCTGCCACCTTTTGCACGTCGGCGGCTGCGGTAGGCGCGACTATGATGCTCTGCGCGCTGGCAAAATCGGCCAGATGGCTGCCGTACAAGCGCGCCTTGTCGCCCAAACCGCGCATGCCAATCAACCAGCGTGGCGTCTGTTTGCCAAAGGTGACGGTTTGCAGTTGCGCCACCCAAACCCGCAACGTCATCGTCTCGATGTTTATCACTTGGCGCTTGCTTTTCACCCGATCGGTGAACTGCGCACCAAACTCGAAATCCGCCGCTTGGTAATTGCCGCTCATCTCGACCCAGATGATTTCCGAGAGGAAATCAAAGCGCTGCCAGAGTACATGTGCGGCGCTGAAGCAGAAACGCGCCACCACCAGCAAAGCGACTGCCAGGCTCGCCCACAGCAAGGCATCCTGCGCCACGCCTGCCGGGTCAAATTCGCGCGCGAAAGCGACCCATGCCAACGCACCGCCGACAGTCAACAGTAACGCGACGACATCGAGCCAGACCAGCCAGCGATAGCGCGGCGAGGCCAACGACCCGGCAAGGTCGTAGACCGGCAAGTCGTTACGCGGCAAGGGCTGAGTTTCCTCGATCAACTCGGCGCGAAACGAACCGGTTCCGCTGCCTACCTGCGGTTCCTCGAACGCATAGCGCCGGTTGGGAATCTGCTCGCTCCAGTTGGACTGCAACAACCGATCCAATTCATCCAACAATTGCTTGGGATGTGCGTTGAAACTCAATGCCAACTGCTCTCTGGCCATCGTGGTCGGCGGCGGCGCATTGAGTTGTTGTATCAAGGCAATAAAAAACAATCCGACCGCCAGCAGCGCCGATGCCATCAAAATTCCGGCTTGCAGATTCAATCGCAGCCAGGTGATGTCGGGCAGGCTGGCACTGATCGAGGGAATCAGTACCGGGCCGAACATCGCCAGCAAAACCAGCGCGATCAGCCAGTGCATACCCACGTTGGCACGGCTGTCGACGCCAGCATCCAGCGGCCGGATCAACAGGCCGGCGGCAAACAAAAAATAGAACAAACCCGACCATGCGCTGGCTTTTGGGTCGCTCAAGGCGATCATGCTCACCACCCACGACAACACTGTGGCGAGCAACGCCAGCGCGGTGTGAAACTGCCGCTGGGTAACCTGCTGGATCGGTGCCGGCGCGAAGATCAGGTCGGGAATCCAACTGAACAGCAATCCATTCAGTGCACCGTGTGGCTCGGCGTAGGTGAGTGCATTCTGGCGCAGGGTTTCACGCAAGTCGGACCCGGCGTCGCTGATGCCCACCTGATCGGCATTGAGCTCGGTCGCCAACCCAGCCGGCCGGCCGCGGCCAAAGTAAAACCGCAACTGACCCAAGCCCCTCGCCGACAGCAGGAGCGCGCGTATCAGCAATGTCACGCCCACCGCCAACGGCACCAGGCTCCACGCACCATCGCCGGCCGTCATTGCGTCACGGCTGAGCATCAGCACAAATATCGCTGCCGTCAGCACAATCGCGGCGGCCGCAAACAGGAACATATTCTCAGTACGCAACGGGTTTGGTACATCCAGCCGCTGGCTGCTTGAACTGTACTCGTATGCCATGCCCGTCTCTCCTGCTGCCGTACGGTCAGCGAATCTCGATTTCCGACAGGGCGCGCGCCTGCGCTGCCTCAGCCTTCCGCTTCATCGCCAACGCTGCGCTATTGCGCGGTGCCAGCCGCAACACCGCATTGGCACTGCTGATGGCGCAATCGTATTTATTGCTGGCCATGCAGCGACGCCCCTCATCCAGACTGGCATTTATCGCCAACTGAATAGGATTTTGGGCGGCGTTTGCAACCGGCGACGGTACAGGCTTGGCCGCTGGGCTCGGCGCGGGCGGCGCAACGGACGGGGCAGGTGATGGGACTGCGTTGACCTTGGCCAAAAATGCCTGTCCCGCCGGCGAGTCGCGGCGCACCAGTGCCAAGTCAAACTCCTGACTGGACAGCAGCACATGGTCGGTGTCGACCATGACGACAGTCAGCGGATCTTCGTCTGCCGCGTGCCCGCCCGAAGCCTCGCCTTCATCGTCGCGAAATCGAATGCCAAATCGACTGTCACCGCGCGCCAGATAATGCACCGTGTTTGTCACGTCTTTGAAACGAAAGCGATCCCGACCGAAGCGGATGATACCGACATCCGGCAGTTGATCGGGATTGGAAAAATCTTTCTCGACCACCCATTCGCCGACAAACGGCAATGCCGTTACCGGCTCCGCCTGCGGCTGGGCTGCCGCTAGCGGATCTGTCTGTGGTTGTGCCGCTGCCGCCGGTGCTGGCGGTGGCGCATCGCCGGTACCGGTATCACGCATCCGCCACCACACCACGCCGCCCACTACCAACGCGACACTGAAAACCGCTATCGCCAGCACAACAGCCAACGGCGGCGACCTGCGCTCGGCGACAACGCTACTGCGTTGCACTGCGGGTGGTTCGGATGCTGCCGGCGGCGCAGGTGGAGCCGTGCGCTGTGCGGGTGGTGCTGCCTGGCTTGGTTCATCGCCGGGTGCCGGCGCCTCCCAGATCGAGCGGGCTGGTGACGGCTGCTTTTCCTCTGCCGGCTTGACTGCGGCTGCGCTGACTGGCTTTGCTGTAGGCGTACCGCATGCGGCACAAAACACCGCGCCGGCACGCACTGGCGCAGCGCAATGATCGCATGTCAAGTCAGCATCTGCGCCAGAGGGCGATGCCGGCGGCGCGCTGACAGGGTGCGCCGCGGGTGCGGGTGCGGGTGCGGGCGCGGGTGCGGGCGCGGGCGCGGGCGCGGGTGAACGCGTTACTACGGCAGTCGACGACTTGCCGCAACGACCGCAAAACGCTGCGCCGGGTCGCAATGGTGCCTCACAATGCGGGCAGGCTGCTGCGGCCTGTGGTGCCGGCGCGTTCCCTGGCGCTGTCGCGGGCACTTTGGCGGCCGCCGCCGCGCGCGTATCGGGTGCGCTCGGCGAAAAAACCTGTGCATTGTCTGCCGCTGGCCGCGTCGATGTGCCGCAGCGGCCACAGAATGCCGCCCCGGGGCGCAATGGCGTAGCACAGTTCGCGCACTGGCTGACGACATCCGGCGAAGCGGGCTTCACGGCTATACCGCTCAGATCGTGGCCACAATTTCGACAAAAGCGGGCGTGCTCGGCATTTGCCGTTTTACAGTCTGGACAATCCATTTGGCCCCTCTCCCAAAGCCGGGAAAGCCGCGGCTAACCACCGTGGCCCGGCTGTTTGTGGCCGCACGAACCGCAGAACACATCGTCGGCGGTCACCGGCGATTGGCAATTCGAGCACACCGTAGCCACCGCGTTCGGCGTGGCGGCTTGCTGTTGCCGCTCCTGCCAGCTCTTTTGCGCTGCCGCCGTGTGCTGCCTGGCCTGCTCGCGCGCCGCTTCGGCTTTACTCTTGATCTTCTGCGCCTGTTGGCGCAACGCGCCTTCCATGTCGCTGGCGTCGATGTCGGCCGCAAACTGCAAATAGATCAGGCAATTGCCACTGATCGCGATCAGCAACACCGCCATCGTCGCGGCACCGATCAACAGGCCGGAGCCTACCGCTGCGGCGGCAATGTGGCCACCACCCGAACGTGACATGCCTTGCAACATATAAAGTGCATCGCTAACGCCCATCGGCCGCGGTATGTCGATGATCAGCGCCGAGAGCGCGGAAGTCATGCCGATACCGCTGAACACCACGCCGAACAGAATGCTGCTGGCGAACAGCAGCAGCAAGAACAGCAGCGACTGGCTGAGAACCACCTTGAGCAGATCAAGGCGTGCCACCTTGGCGAGTTTGGCCAGCGTCTGCAGCACCCCACTACCGTCCCAGATCGCCGGTGCCGCGAGCGGATTGACCACGAACAGCACGACGAAACCGAACAGGCCAAACACCAATGCGACCAGCGGGAACACCACCAGATAAAGCAACGGTCCAAGGACCGGTATCTTGGTCAGAAACAGCACAATCAGCGCGCCTACCCAGATCACGGCATAGATCAACAGCAGCGCCAGGAACAGCAACAACAAGCGCCCCAATGCGGCGACCCCGGCGAACAACAGGCCAGTAAACGGCCGTTGCGCGATGCCACGCGCTTGATCGAGCAAACTGGTGCCGGCGGCAGAAATTCCCACCATGAACAGCAGCGCTGCGACGATGAAACCCACCGCCGCTAACAGCATGCCAACACTGCCCATACCCCACATTTGCATACGAATCGAGAAATATCCGGCCACTGCCGCCACCACGCCAGCCGCCAAGCCGCCAAGCAGCAAGGCGGCATAAGCGCGGCCGTTGCGGATCGCGTCCAGCGCACGCAACAGACTCGGGACATCGCTACTGATACTCAAGGACATTTGCTGCACCCCCGAAATGCGCGATCGCCTCGACCCGCACGCGTTGCTGCAAGCAACGTCACTGCGATCGCACTCATCACTGCCGATCCAACTGCAACAGAAGCCACGGAATCGAATCGGCAATGCTACCGACCGCCTCCAGCGCTCCCCCTGTTGACGACACCACAAGCCGCTGCCCGCCGCCACCCGCTCGATCCTAGCGTCGCCACCGCCGCCGCGCAAGCGGTTACCACAGCGGTATCAGCAAAAACGCGGGCTCAAGCCCGCCGTTATCTTGACATCCTGCCAACAGCGATCACATCTCCGCCTGCACCTGCTGCGGCGGCTCAGTCGCCGGCGGCTGCTCATCGCTGAACATGTCGCGCCACGACAGATAAATGCCGCCGAACATCAGGGTGAATACCAGCGCGATCGCGAACAGGAACAGCAGCAGCGCGATCAGCCTGCCGAGCGCCTTGGCGATGAATGCGGCGATCATCACCAGCAAGGTGCCAGCCAGTGCCAGCACGATGATGCCGACGAACAGGCCAACGGCCAATATCAAACCGGCCACGGTCAGGGGCAATACATTGACTACCGAGGCACGCAGACTGGCAATCACCGCCGACAGCGGCTCGCGGCGCTGAAACTGCACTTGCGCAATGGCGTACATCTGCGCGGTGAAGGCAAAAAAGCCCAATGCCAGGCCGGACACAAACAACAACCCGCCGTGCTCGGGCACCGGTGGCGCGATGATGACGCCTTTCATCATCGAGGCCATGTAGTTGCCGTACTGCACCAGATAATCGGCACCGCCGAACCAGCGCGTGAACAGCAGATTGAGGGCACTCGACAGCACCTGCACCAGACCGATGCTGGCCAATGCCCTGGCCTGGCCGCCGTTCAATCCGGCGAGAATGCCTGTTACGCCAACCGGGCGCCCGCGATCGACTTCGCGCAGCACATGCAGCAAGCCGGCAAACAACACCGGTTGCGCGAATATCAGCACCAGTACCGGCAACGCCATCAGCACCCAGGACGCGTTGAACGGCAGGCCGAGCGAGTGCTCGCTGCCATCCATCGCGACCAGCACTGCGCCGGGAATCGCGGCGAGAAAACTCAGCACTACCAGCAAAAACAAGCCAAGCAGCATGGCGCTGAGCACCAGCCCGGGGCGGCGGCCGGCAACATCCAGCGACTGGGTAACCCAGTTCAGGCCCTTGCTGGCGGCTACGGTGTGGATGGGCGTTGGCATGCTTGTGCGATCCTGGTCGGGGTAAGCGGTGTGGTGCAGGTTTACCACGCACGCCGATATTCGGCCAGCGCGCGCAACAGGGCCGTTATACTACCCGGCCATCGCGTCGCTGACAGCCACCATGCCCGCACCCACCTTTCAACAAGTGATTTCCCGGCTCAATCAGTATTGGGATGCGCAGGGCTGCGCCCTGATTCAACCGCTCGATCTGGAGGTCGGCGCCGGCACGTTTCATCCGGCCACGTTTTTGCGCGCGCTCGGGCCGGAACCGTGGAATGCCGCCTACGTGCAGCCATGCCGCCGCCCCACCGATGGCCGTTATGGTGAGAATCCCAATCGCCTGCAACGCTATTACCAGTATCAGGTGGTGATGAAGCCCAGCCCCGACGACATCGTCGAGCGCTATTTCAACTCGCTCAAGGCACTCGGCATCGACCCCGAGGTACACGACCTGCGCCTGGTTGAGGACAACTGGGAATCACCGACACTGGGTGCCTGGGGCCTGGGCTGGGAGGTCTGGCTCAACGGCATGGAAGTCACCCAGTTCACTTACTTCCAGCAAGCCGGCGGCCTTGAATGCAAGCCGGTGCTGGGCGAGATCACTTACGGCCTGGAACGCCTGTGCATGGCCTTGCAGAATGTCGATAACGTGTTCGACATCGTCTGGACGCACGGCCCGCAGGGCGTGGTGACCTACCGCGACGTGTATCACCAGAACGAGGTCGAGCAGAGCAGCTACAACTTCGAACATGCCGACGTCGCTGAGCTGTTCCACCGTTTTGACGCCTGCGAGCGCGAGGCGCTGGTGCTGGTCGAACACGGCCTGCCGCTGCCGGCCTACGATCAGGTGTGCAAGGCCAGCCACAGCTTCAACCTGCTCGATGCACGCCGTGCGATTTCGGTCACCGAACGCCAGCGCTATATCCTGCGTGTGCGAACGCTGTCGCGCGCGGTGGCCGAGGCGTATTACGCGCAGCGCGAAAAACTGGGGTTTCCGGGGTTGAAGCCGCAGGTCGCCGCATGAGCGTCGCTCGCAAGGACGACTGCGATGCCATTCGGCGCGCTGGCGAGTCGCTTCACGCCGTCTTTCCCGCGAAAACGGGAATCCAGCCGCGATCGGCACCGACTGCAAGCCACAAAGGCACTGGATGCCCGCTTTCGCGGGCATGACGCGATGAGCAATTTTCCGCTGACTGAACGGTATTGACGTGGACTCCAGCGTTGGTTGGGGCGACGGCTTGATCGATGACCGTGTAAATGCGCTGTACTGAGGATTGGACATGAGTACCGACAAACCCCTGCTGATCGAACTGGGCACCGAGGAACTGCCGGTCAAGGCGTTGCCGGAACTGGCGCAGGCGCTGTTCGATGGCGTGCTGGCCGGCCTCGAAAAACGTGGCATTGCGTTCGAACGCGGCGATGCACGGCCGCTGTATACGCCGCGACGACTGGCGGTGCGGCTGCCGGCGGTGGCGTTGCGGCAACCCGATCGGCACAGCGAGATGCTGGGGCCGTATCTCAACATCGCGCTCGATGGCAACGGCCAGCCGACCCCAGCGTTGCGCGGTTTCGCCGCCAAGGCCGGAGTGGAATGGGGCGCGCTGGGCCGGGTCAGCGACGCCAAGGGCGAGCGCTTCGTGCATCGCGCCAGCGTGGCCGGTGTGGATAGCGCCAGCCTGCTGCCGGATATCGTGCGCGAGGCGATCGCCGCCATGCCGATCGCCAAGCCGATGCGCTGGGGTGATCATGCCTTCGCGTTCGCGCGACCGCTGCACTGGCTGGTGCTGCTGCTGGGCGACCAGGTCATCGATGGCGAGGTGTTCGGCATTCGTGCCGACCGCATGAGCCGCGGCCATCGCTTCCATTTCGCCAAACCGGTGTGGATTGGCAGCGCCGACGATTACGTCGAAGCATTGCGGCAAGCCAAGGTGCTGGTCGACCCGATCGAGCGCCGCGACAACATTCGCGCGCAGGTCGAGGCCGCCGCCGCCGCGGTGAACGGCCACGCGCGCGTCAGCGAGGACAACCTGCAACAGGTCAACGCGCTGGTGGAATGGCCGCGCGCGGTAACATGCAGCTTCGAGCAAGCGTTCCTGCGCGTGCCGCAAGAAGCGCTGATTTCGACCATGGAAGCGAACCAGAAATTCTTCCCGGTGCTCGACGACGAAGGCCGCCTCAGCGCCCACTTCATCGCCGTTGCCAACATCGAATCGCGCGACGAGGCGCAGGTTCGCCACGGCTACGAGCGGGTGATCCGGCCACGCTTCGCCGATGCCGCATTCTTCTTCGACGCCGATTGCAAGCAAGGGTTGGCGGCGATGAATGCCGGGCTGGCCAGCGTGACCTACCAGCACAAGCTGGGCAGCTATGCCGACAAGGTGTTGCGCGTAGGCGAGCTCGCGGCGGTCATCGCCGCGCAGGTCGGCGTCGATCCGACGCTGGCGCGGCGTGCGGCGGAGCTGTCGAAAGCCGATCTGCAATCGCGGTTGGTCAACGAGTTCCCGGAATTGCAGGGCATCGCCGGGCGCTACTACGCCGCTGCGGCTGGCGAGCCGGCCGAAGTGGCGGCCGCGCTCGACGAGGCGTACATGCCGCGCTTCGGCGGCGATGTGATTGCGCCGTCCAGACTCGGCCAGGTGCTGGCCATTGCCGAACGTCTGGATACGCTGGCCGGGGGTTTTGCCGCCGGGCTCAAGCCGACCGGCAACAAGGACCCATTCGCACTGCGGCGCAATGCGCTGGGCTTGGCGCGAACGATCATCGAAGCGCAATTGGACATCGACCTCGCGAAATGTCTGCGTGGTGCGATTTGTCTCACGGGTCTGACAATTGTTGGAGTGGAGCGTGATCGCGCTGTCCTGCTTTTTCGTCAACTGAATGAGCGCGGATTTCTGGTCGATCAGGTTCAACTGGATTCATTCGAGCGAGAGACGGAGTCAAGGGAGATCAGTCTGTGGCCCGAGCGTCTGCACGAACTCTACGACTTTATCCTCGACCGCCTGCGCCACTACACCGCCGAGCAAGGCGTGCCCGCCGCCCACTTCGAGGCGGCGGCCAGTCTGCGCCCCGCCTCGCTGCTCGACTTCGGGCGCCGGCTCATGGCGATCGGCGAGTTCGTGAAGCTGCCGGAGGCCGAGGCGCTGGCCGCCGCCAACAAGCGCATCGGCAATATCCTGAAGAAAGCTGCAGGCGAGATTCCCGAACACATCGAACGTTCGCGCCTGCGTGAACCGGCGGAGATCGCGCTGGCCGAATCGGTGGAATCGGCAATCCGCGAAACCGACGCCGCGCTGGCCGCGCACGATTACCTGGCGGTGCTGTCGCGGCTGGCGTGGTTGCGCCAGCCGGTCGACGCATTCTTCGATACGGTGATGGTGATGGCCGATGACGAAGCGCTGCGCGAGAACCGCCTCGCCCTGCTCAAGCGTCTGCACGATCGTTTCGTCGCGGTCGCCGACATTTCGCAGCTGGCGAGTGGCTGATCGACGCGTTGTTGGGGAGCGCGCTCATGCCGGCTTCAGTGGCGAGCCGTATCGTGGCACGATGAACAATCCGCAGTTCTTCGGTCGCGCGCACCGGCACCGCATCACCGGCGCCGGTACGCCTGCTCGCGACGCTTCACCGGGTCCCCGGCTCCCGCATGAACGCGGGGCGCTGCCGCGTGTTGTTGCAAGCCTTGTGATCACGCTGTTGCTGCTCCCCGCCGCCAGCGCGGCACAGAAGCCAGAACCCGAGCCCGCGCAAGGGCTGGGCACGATCCATTTCGACGGAATCCGCGACAGTCTGGTCGACAAGGTGCGCCCGGCACTGTCGATTGCCCGCCTCAACACGGCGCAACGCAAGCACATCAGCGCCGCGCGACTGGCGTTTTTGTTGCGCCGTAGCGAACGCGAAGTCCGTGCTGCGCTGATGCCGTTGGGTTATTACGACCCCGAGGTTTCGGTGCAAACCACGCAAACCGATGGCGGTACCGATGTGCAGGTGCACGTGCAAGCTGGTGAACCGACCCGCGTGCGCGAACTGGAGCTGCGCATCGAGGGCGCCGCGCAATCGGACCCGTTGCTGCACGCGGCGCTGTCCGAGTTCCGGCCGGCCAAGGGCAAACGCTTCATCGACGAGCGCTACGAGACGAGCAAGCGCACGATCAGCCGCGTGCTCGCCGAGCGTGGCTATTTCGATGCCACACTCGCTCGCCATGCGGTGCAGATCCATCGCGCCGAGCACGCCGCCGATATCACGCTGGTGTTCAACAGCGGGCCACGCTACACGCTCGGCCCGGTGCACTTCGACGGCAGCCAGTTGCGGCCGGCGCTGCTTGCCGCACTGACCCCGTGGCAGGTTGGCGATGACTATCGCCAGAGCGAATTGATCGACCTGCAAAACCGCCTCGCTGGCCTCGATTACTTCGCCATCGCCACCGTACGGCCGCTACCCGACCTGGCACGCGATGGCGAGGTGCCAGTACAGGTGACTCTGACACCGGCAAAACGCGACGTTTACTCGGCGGGCC
>Ga0210023_1003262_pt1 | contig 10288 bp, 7 predicted proteins | sample CryGeymeta201524_FD_183987 | JGI IMG/M metagenome (GOLD analysis project Ga0210023, IMG submission 183987) | Groundwater microbial communities from Crystal Geyser aquifers in Utah, USA - Crystal Geyser metaG 2015-24 (SPAdes) (version 2) | ecosystem: Environmental > Aquatic > Deep subsurface >... | reverse complement strand
TTCGGGATTTGATTTACGGATAAAATGTTTCCCAACCAATAAGGTGTCGAAAAATGCCGGATCAACGATTTTTTCTGTCGATAAATAATCTTTTTGCTGCTGCGTTAAACTGAAGTTTATTTTTTCGGCAATTTGAAGCGCCGAGTTCTTGAAAATAACATAAACCTGATTTTTCCCCTGTTCAAAATTATGGCTCCATAAAAGTTTTTTTTCGGGTAGCGATTGATAAAGTTGCACCGAAACACAAAAACTATCTCCCGAACACAGCAATGTAGGTTTCAAATAGGTATCAATTTTTAATTTTTTGGCATTTCCCTTTTCTGAAATAAGACTATCTGAAAAATTGAAATCGGAATGGACTGGCCTCACCAAAAAACCTGAACGATAGAGTTCGTCGGTAATCAGGGTCTGAAATACTTCGGCTACATATTCGTTTTCAGGATTGCCCGTAAGGTTTTGAACAGGCAGTACAACAATGGATTCTAACTCTTTTCCTTCAAATTTATCAGAATTAATTTTTTCACCCGACCGTGGTAACAAGCTAAATACCAGTATGAAAACTGCAACGACGGCAATGGCTGCATAAAAAATTGTTCGAAAACTGATTAGTTGTGGCTGACTCGATGATTTAATATCAGATAACGAATTTTCAGGTTCTGAACTGGAATTGTTTTCCTCGTTATTGTTTTCGAACGCCCGTTTTTTTGCTTCGCCCGGCGTATAACCAAAGTAATCGTGAAAACAGGCGTTAAAATAGGTGGGACTGCTGAACCCTGCCTTGTAGGCGACTTCGGAGGCAGTTGCAGCGCCTTCCTGCAGCATTTCCAACGCTTTCTTAAGCCGGACTTCGTTGATGAACTGTGCAATGGTTTTTTTTGAAATTTTTTTCAGCCGCTGCCGGATAACCGAAGAACTTAATCCCGATTGTTCCACTAATTGTTCAACGCCGAAGTTTTCGTCGCCCAGATTGTCCAAAACCAGTTCTGAAAGTTTTGCAATAAATTCCTTATCGCTTGAAAATGAAAGGTTCATTTTGTTTTTCGGTTAATTCAATATGTGATACTTACGAAAACTGAATAAAAATAGTTGTTAACAGCGATTGGTTTTATCTGCACACAATAAAAAAACGCACCCCGTTAGCAAGATGCGTTGAAAACTGAGTTTTTCAGTAAAACATTCAGCGTACTTTTTCTATTTCTTAAACACACTTGTCATCTCATCATAACTTTTTAGTCCCTTTGCATTTTCGGTCAGGTAATCATTTTCAATATCAAAACCGCCCAAAGTTTTTACCCTTTCCCAGTCCTGATGTGCACCTTTCTTATCTCCTGTTTCAAACCGGCAAATTCCCCTCATTATTAAGAGGCTCTTGTCATGAGGCAAATAGTTGATGCCCCTGGTGAAATTTTTCATGGCTTTTTTGGGATTTTGTTTTTCAAAAAGGATTTTGCTCCCATTAATAAAATAGGGGGTAGCCTTTTCTGTAAAGATTTTGGTAACCGATTTTGAAGAGTTGTTTCCAGGATAAAAAACCAGAGATACTTCTTTTGTCATTTCAGCCGGTACATTGTTGTTTAATCCCGGAATCCACATGCCGTTGGTTGTTTGCAAAACCCTAATCATTTCTTCGTCAATTTCGTGTGAAACGCTATTGATAATTACAAAGTTGGTTAATTCACCCGATGGTGTGACTGTAAACTGAATAACTTCTGTACCTTCAGGATTCACATCTTTATATACAGGATAATAGAAATTTTCAGACAGGTAAACATTAATTGTTTCCGATTCCCTTCCATTCAGCATTTTTGCCGCATTTTCGATTCCTGAAAATTTTGGTGCAGTTACTTTTACTTCCCCCAGATTTGGTTTCTGGTCCTGGCCTAATGCAATGATTGTTAACATCATGCACGAAAAGAAAAAAATAATTGTTTTCATGGCTTTGAATTTTAAATTGTTTTTATTCGATAAAATTGAATTAATCACTGAATCAAATTTCAGATAAAAAAGAGGGCAGTGAATAGCAATTTTTTGATGAATGTTTACAATTTTATGATGAATCCTTACACTTTTTTGCAAATCCTTACACTTTTTTTAATCGGGGAATTTTCGGAGGAGAAAAATGGGATTATTATTTGATTGATTTTTCTGAACAGGATTTAATTCAGATTATTTCCGGATGGAGCTGGATTTGTTGCCAGTTTTTGTTTGTCTTTAAATTCAAACAGCCGGTTGATGAATTCAGGGACACTTTTTGCAGCTATTGCAGTTGGCGAGTTTGAAAGATATACAATGCCAACCTGTTCGTCTTTGCACAAAGCAATTTCGGCCCGGTAGCCTTTTACATATCCGCCGTGGTAAGCTACTTTCCGGCCTTTGTAACCAACAATTCGCCACCCGATTCCATAAGCTTTTGAGTCAACTTTATCCCACTGCGAAAAGTAACCGCGGGTAAGATATGTTTGAATTTGAGGAGTTAAAATCATCTCCTCCACATTGTTTAACGCAGGAATTGAATCGGCCAAAAGGGTGAGGAGAAAATTCTTCATATCGGAAATACTTGCATTTATACCGGCGGCAGGAATCGTGTTGTAATACCGGTCGTTCATTTTAATTGGTGTTGCTCCCGAATGGGGCAGGGCTTTGTTATCATTGTTTCTGAACGACTCAAATCCAGCGCAGGCATTGTACATTTCAAACGGTATAAAAAGTTTTTCCTTTAAAACATCGCAGTAATTTTTACCGGTTTTGGCAACTACAATTGTATCGAATAAACTAAACATCACATTCTGGTATGCATACAACTGACCGGGATTCGAAGCTGTGTTGGCAAGGAACAGTTTGTCCATTATCTGGTTTAAAGGAACTTTTTGCTCAACCAAATCATCATAAGCATGAGGTGCCAGGCCGGTTGTATGTGTCAGCAAATTTCTGACAGTTAATTCCTTTGTATTTGTTTCGTTTTTTAACCGAAGTCCGGGAATATAATCAGTCACTTTATCGTCGAGGCCGATGATTTGTTCTTCGGCAAGCATCCCGGCCAGAACACCCGAAATTGGTTTCGAAACTGAGGCCAACCTGAAAATGGTATGTTGGTCTATTGAATCTTTTGTGTGCGATTTTTTAACGCCAAAACACTTCGTGAAAACCACCTCATTCCGGTAAACCACAGCCACGGCTGCACCCACAGTGCCCGATGCTTTTATTTCTACAGTAATCAGACTGTCGTATTCATGTATGATTTCTTCAATTTCGAGGCGTGGCGGAACAATAGCAGGAACAGGTTCAGATGCCAGTGAATCGGGCACAATACTTATTGCCGGAGAGGATAATACATATTGTTGCCACGAAACAAACAAAATGAGCGAAACAAAGCCAATAATAAAAACAAGTCCTGTTTTCTTCATGCATCCATATATTTATCTGGTAACAAAGTTTTAATCCGCGAATTGATTTTCCCTGATAACCCCAGTCCGTCAATTGACGGAAGCAGCGACAATCAATCCGCTCCCTTTAGGGCTGGGGTAAACGAATTGAGATTCAGGAAAAATTATTAAAACAATAACTTTATATCATAAACAATTACCAGCGATTTTCAAAACGTTCACAAAATAGAAATCTTAAAATAAAAAAAGGAAAAAACAGGGTATTATTTTTTACTTTTTATCAAGAACGGATTGTTGATACTTTTATTTCAATTTAAGAAATGCCTCTTTAATTTCGTTGTAGGTTGAGTCACTAATTTTATAAAGTGGCAGGCGCAATTCGTTTCCAATAGTGCCCATAAAATGCATTAAAGCTTTTACCCCGCCCGGGTTTCCTTCCTTAAAAATGAGTTTAAACAGGTCGATCATTTCGAAATGAATTTTTGTTGCTTCCGTATAGTTACCGGCAAGCGCTAAATGTATAATACTGCTAACTTTAGCAGGCAAAGCGTTGGCCATCACCGAAATCAAACCTTTGCCGCCGATGGTTGTGGCAGGCAGCGCCAACACATCATCTCCCGAAATCATGGTAAAATTATCGGGTGTGTATTTTGAAATGGTTGCAATTTGCGACATAATACCCGATGCTTCCTTTACCGCAACAATTTTATCTGATGCTTCTGCCAGCCTGACAACAGTTTCCGCTTCGAGATTTACACCGGTACGCGATGGAACGTTGTATAAAATAATGGGCAGCGGACTTTCTTTTGCAATGGCGCTGTAATGGCGAAACATGCCTTCCTGCGACGGACGGTTGTAATAGGGCGTTACGATTAATAACCCGCTGACTCCGTCTAAATTGGTCTTTTTAATCTGATTGATAATGGCTTGAGTATCGTTGCCGCCCATTCCAACAACAACGGGCAATTTTCCCGAATTTGCTTTGGCACATTGAATCACATTCAATTTTTCTTCGGCAGTAAGTGTTGCTGATTCTGCGGTTGTGCCCAGCGCTACAAGGTAATCCATATCGCCCTGAACCTGGTTTTCAATAACGGTTTCAAGGGCTTTGTAATCTACCTGGTTTTTATTTGTAAACGGGGTTATTAACGCCACTCCCGCTCCTGTAAATAGTTGGCTCATTCAATTATTTTTTATTTAGTTGCGCAAGATAGAAAATTTGCTGTTTTGCAAGGTACATCGAATCGCGGTTTTCGTCAATATTAATATTCAGGTCAAAATAATTGTTAACGTTTTGTGAACTCCCAATTTTAAAGCGTGCCTGCGAAAGCGCTGTAATATAATCGAGCACAATATTATCTTCCAACGCTATACTGAACAGAACTTCGAACCTGATGTTTGTAAATTCATCCACTTTCTCTTTTTTTGGTAATCCCCAAAAGTCAAGGTCTTTCACTGTCAGCGTATTTGAATCCTGGTGTGGATTGGTAATGGCCTCGAAAACACAAAATCCCCTGAAAATAACCTGTTCGCGGTTAAAGTAATTTTTCAAATACTGAAATGCCTCTTTTTGGGTAGGTTGCCAGATAACACCTATGGTTTTGACCGTGTTGATATTTGGAAATACCGGAATGCGTTCGATATTTGAAATGATTTTGGCTAATTTCCTTCGCGCTATTTTTTCTTTGATATCCCTGATTGTCATGTGGCCGCAAAAATAAATATTGTTTTATGCAATTGTTGTTCTTTAATCCAGCATTTTTAAAAATTCGTTTTCTGAAATAATTTTTACTCCAAGCTGATTTGCCTTGTCGAGTTTGCTTGGCCCCATATTTTCGCCAGCCAATACATAACTTGTATTTTTTGAAATTGAACCTACATTTTTGCCCCCGTTCTTTTCAACCATTTCCTTTAATTCATCACGCGAATATTTTTCAAATGTGCCTGAAATTATAATTGAAAGACCAGCAAGTTTTTCTGTTCTGCCTGACAACTTTTCGCTGCTGATTTGAAATTGTAAATCTACTTCTTTTAACTTTTGAATAAATTGAATATGTTCCTCTTTCGAAAACCAATCAACCACGCTTTCGGCTATTCGCTCTCCAATTTCATCAATTTCAACCAGTTCCTCTTTTTTTGCAGTTTGAATATTTTCAATGTTGTGAAGTTTTTTTGCCAGAGTTTTTGCAACGGTTTCACCAACAAAACGGATTCCAAGCGCAAAAAGCACCCTTTCGAATGGCACTTTTTTCGATGCTTCCAATCCATCAAGAATTCTTTGCGCCGATTTTTCGCCCATTCGTTCCAGATTGGCTAATTGCTCTTTTTTCAAATCGTACAGTTCTGTAATATTTTTTGCCAACCCCTCATCGTAAAGCAAACCTATTGTTTCTTCCCCCAAACCGTCTATATCCATCGCTTTCCGGCTGACAAAATGCTCCATTTTCCCTTTAATTTGCGGCGGACAACCATCATCATTCGGACAGTAAAATGCTGCTTCGCCTTCAGTTCTCACCAACTGAGTTCCGCACTCCGGACAGTTTTCTATAAATTTTACAGGCTGAAACATGGGGTGGCGTTTGGTTTCATCAACCCCGGTTATTTTGGGAATTATTTCACCTCCTTTTTCCACAAAAACAGTGTCGCCCAAATGCAATCCGAGATTTTGAATGATATCGGCATTGTGAAGTGAGGCTCTTTTAACAATAGTACCGGCAATTTGAACAGGTTCCAGAATGGCAACCGGAGTCACTGCCCCTGTTCTTCCCACCTGGTAAACAACATCGAGAAGTTGAGTGGTAACATTTTCGGCCTTAAATTTATAAGCAATTGCCCAGCGTGGCGATTTGGCGGTGAAACCAAGATTATCTTGTAAATTTTTCGAATTTACTTTTATTACCACACCGTCGGTTGCTACCGGAAGATGGTGGCGTTCAATATCCCACTTTTTGAGGAAAGCAAAAACTTCATCCAGATTTTTACAGATTTCTGTGGCCTCCGAAATTTTGAAACCCCATTCTTTTGCTTTTTGCAGACTTTCGTAATGCCCGTCGAAGGGCAAATCTTTACCAAGAATGTAGTAAAAGTAAGCATCGAGTTTTCGCGCGGCCACCACTTTTGAATTTTTCATTTTCAGCGTTCCGGCAGCGGTATTTCGCGGATTGGCCAGTAATTGTTCGCCTGCTTTTTCCAGTTTTGCATTCAGCTCATTAAAAACTAAAAAAGGCATTACTATTTCACCTCGAATTTCAAATTCAGCAGGAAAGTCGGTTCCGCGTAATTGAAGTGGTATCGATTTAATGGTGCGAACATTTCGGGTTACATCGTCGCCTTTTACGCCGTCTCCGCGGGTTATTGCCCGAATCAGCCTGCCATTTTCGTATGTTAAACTAATTGATGAACCATCGAATTTCAGTTCGCAAACATATTCAAAATCAGTATTGATAATTTTTTTTATTCGGTTGTCAAAATCCGCAATTTCACCTTCTGAATAGGCATTCGACAACGAAAGCATGGCATATTTGTGTTCCACCTGTTCAAAGTCGCTGTTTGAATCGCTGCCCACCCGCTGCGTTGGCGAATTGGCATCGGCAAACTCAGGAAAATCAGCTTCCAGTTTTTCCAACTCCTTCAGTTTCATATCAAACTCGTAGTCGCTGATTGCCGGTTGCGCCAATACGTAATACCTGTAATTATGCTCTTCAAGCTTTTTTCTGAGATGTTCTATTTTAATTTGTGCTTCTTTATTATTCATGTTTTTTACTTTAAACAAATATACAAAAAGCAACTTTTTATTGACAGTTCTCCGATTTAAGTTTTCAACGATTCATTTTCATAATTAATGCGTTCGATTAGTGAAATTTAATATTGACTTATGTTTGATTATTGATGTATATTTGTTATTAAAATCAAAAATCAACAGAAATGAAAAAAGCATTAAAATTTTTAGGACTTATTATATCGGTTTTGGTTATTGTTTTGTTACTGAAAACCGTTTTTTATTTCTCAAAACAGCTTGATGTGAAACCGGTCGAAGCTATTGAAATTAAAAATGAAAGTGTGCAAAACCTTTCGAAGGCTATAACTTTCAAAACTGTTTCAAATAAAGACTATTCATTAACTGACACTTCGCAATTCGTTCATTTTCATGCCTTTATTGATTCAACATATCCACTTATTTTTAGACATCTGGAAAAAGAAGTACATGGAAACTATGCACTGCTTTACAAGTGGCAGGGAAAAAATTTGAACTTGAAACCATTGATTTTAATAGCGAACCAGGATGTGGTTCCGGCAGTTGAAGAGAATTGGGAAAAAGGTCCGTTTTCAGGTGAAATTGACGACCAGTATGTTTGGGGGCGTGGTACACGCGACGACAAGGGTAGCCTTGTTTCAATTTTTGAAGCCGTAGAAAGATTGCTCGAAGAAGGAATTTCAACGGAGCGCACAGTATACCTGGTCTTTAACGATGAACAGGAAGTTTCAAGCAAAGGTGCGCGAGTGTTGGCTGCAACATTAAAAAGCAGAGGCGTGGAAGCTGAAATGATTCTTGACCACGGTGGATCAATTACATCAGGTATAGTTCCAATGATTTCAAAACCGGTGGCATTAATCGGAACTTCTGAAAAAGTGTTTCTTCCGGTGGAGCTAACTAGTAAATGTGCAGGTGGGCACCCTGCCATGCCACAACAAGAAACTGCCATTTCTATTTTATCTAAGGCGCTTGTTAAAATTACCGAAAATCAACCTGCACCTGAATTTACTCCACCGATAAAAGCATTTTTGAGCTACATTGGACCGGAGATTCCCTGGCCCACACGAATTGTTTTTGCCAATCAGTGGTTACTGGGTGGGGTGATAAAAAGTATTTACACCACTTCAAATGAGGGAAATGCTACGGTTCGAACCACAACAGCACCTACAATGCTAAAAGCAGGGATAAGGGATGATGTAATGCCAACGGAGGCAAGGGCAATTATTCAATTCGGGTTGTTGCCTGGCGACACATCTGAAAAGGTAATTGAACGTTTGAATAAGGTGATAAATGATGACCGGATTTCGGTAACGACTTTGGGAAATCCAAAAGAACCAGCCAAAGTTTCACCTGTTAATTGCGAAGCTTTTAACCTGCTGAATAAAACCATTAAGGAGAGTTTTGAAAATACGTATGTTGCACCTATACTTATGACTGCATCTTTTGATGGTTATTACTATTCTGAGGTTTCTCCAAATATTTACCGATTTACACCTTATCGGTCAACTTCCGAAGATTTGGCACGCATGCATGGCGATAATGAACGGATTACTATTGAAAATTATAAAGAAGTAATAAATTTTTACTATCGGTTAGTTAAAAATTTTCAGGAAGATTTTAATTGAAATGAACAAAAAGTGTTTGAATTTTCTTTTAATTAAAAGCAAAAAAAGAAAATTATGAGTTTTACATTACAATTGGGCGAAAAAGCGATTGACTTTAAACTTCCGGCTACCGACGGGAAAACGTATTCGCTTGATAGTTTTAAGAATTCGAAATACCTTGTGGTGTTTTTCACCTGCAATCATTGTCCGTATGTTATTGGCAGCGACGAGGTGACACGTAAAACTGCTGAAAGGTTTAAGTCACTTGGAGTTGAATTTGTGGGAATCAATTCGAACAGCAAAAGCACATACAAGGACGATGATTTTCCGCACATGGTTGAGCGAATGAAGGAACACAAATTTCCGTGGAAATATTTGTACGATGAATCGCAGAAAATAGCGCTTGCTTATGGAGCGCTGCGCACACCTCATTTTTTTGTTTTCGATGAAGATAGAAATCTGGTTTATACAGGCCGTGGAGTTGACAGTCCGCGCGATGCTTCTAAAATAACAGTGAATGATTTAGACCGGGCTTTGGAGGAATTAACATCCGAAAAAAGCATTTCGGTTCCGGTAACCAATCCTATTGGCTGTAACGTTAAATGGGATGGTAAAGACAGTCACTGGATGCCGGCGGAAGCGTGTGATTTGGTTTGGTGAGGCTGGCTACTGGCTACTGGCGGCTTGCTTCCGGCAAAATATTACAACTAATAGCTATCCCTGAGAAGGATGGAAACGATTACTAAAATGCGAAAATATCTTCATTTGGGTTGCCTTTTTTTGTAAGTTTACAATCAGAAATTATAAACCAAAAAACCTTTTAAAAATGAAAAAGATAAATTCAGTTCTCGTTGCGATTTTTGTTTTGTTTGCTTTGAATTCAAAAGCACAGGATCCTAAAAAAGATTTTTTCGGAATGTGGACACTCGATATCGAAGGCGGATCCGTCGGCTGGCTTCAGGTACATAATAATGATGGATTTCTTGATGCTGATTTATTATGGCAGGGTGGAAGTGTTTTGCCGGTTTCGAATGTTTATTTTGTTGATAACACTACGCTGGAGGTTACACGGACCCGTGAAATTAACAGGGCTGCTGACCGAAAACACGTTGTAACACAAACTTATCGGTTTGAACGAAAAGGGGACAAACTAAAAGGTGTTTTATCGGAACCAGCCAGGGACGGAATTGGTATAAGCCAAATAAAATTTACAGGTTGGAAACTTCCTGATGTACCTGCAGCGCCCGATTTATCGAAAGTAAAATACGGAACTCCGGTTCAATTATTTAATGGTAAAGATTTAACCGGCTGGAAATTAATCAACCCAAAACAAGCCAATGGTTTTAAGGTGGTTGACGGAGTTTTGGTAAACGACCCGGTAAACCCGGAAGGACAACGTGTAAATTTTGGAAACTTACGTACCGAAAAGGAATTTGAAGATTTTAAACTGACTTTGGAGGTGAACGTTCCGGAACACAGCAACAGTGGTGTTTATCTGCGGGGAATGTACGAAATTCAGGTGGTCGATTCGTACGGGAAAGAACTCG
>Ga0210023_1003212_pt1 | contig 10397 bp, 8 predicted proteins | sample CryGeymeta201524_FD_183987 | JGI IMG/M metagenome (GOLD analysis project Ga0210023, IMG submission 183987) | Groundwater microbial communities from Crystal Geyser aquifers in Utah, USA - Crystal Geyser metaG 2015-24 (SPAdes) (version 2) | ecosystem: Environmental > Aquatic > Deep subsurface >... | reverse complement strand
AACTACGCATCACCACATCCAGTATATGACATGCCATATCACCAAGGGCACCAGTTCCAAAATCAAACCATCCCCTCCAACTCCATGGGTGATACATTGGTGAATAAGGGCGAACAGGAGCAGGCCCCAACCACAAATCCCAATCTAAACCTTTGGGCACCGGTGGTGTTTCATCTGGCCGGTTTAAGGCTTGCGGCCATATTGGTCGGTTTGTCCAGGCATGTACTTCTGTAATTTCGCCAATATCGCCATTCCATATACTTTCACAAATCCATGCAGTGTGATCACCAGATGCACCTTGGTTTCCCATTTGTGTTGCAACGTTGTACTTTTCGGCAGCCCTTGTCAGCATCCTCGACTCATAAACCGAGTGTGTCAAAGGTTTCTGGCAATAAACGTGTTTCCCAAGTTTCATTGCATACAAGGTGATTATTGCATGCGAATGATCGGGCGTGGCAATAATAACCGCATCAATTTGATCGCCGATTTCGGCAAACATTTTTTTATAATCCTGAAATTCATAGGGAATTGTTTTATCAGGGTATTTTTCCCTGAAGCTTTCAATTCTTCCTTTCCTTCGCTCCATATCAACATCGCAAAGTGCTACTATATTCTCATCAATGCACCTTCCCATATTTCCAAATCCCATACCAAGCCCGATAACTGCAATGTTCAATTTTCCTTCAGGCCACTTTTTCGGTTCTTGTTTTTGCTCTTCCGCGCAACCTTCAGCTAGTAAAGTTGGAATGGCCATAGCCGAAGCAATAATGGCTGTGTTTTTGATAAAATCGCGCCGGGGAATTTGATTTTGCTCGCTCATATAAATTGATTTGTTTTTTTAATTCGTAAAGAAAAAATCAGAGCGCTACTATATTTTAGCAGTGCTCTGTATAAATAAATTTAGTAATTAAATTATACTAAGGAGCAGCCTTCAGTGTAATGTTAATTATACCAGAATCCGTTTCTCCTGCAAATGTAACAGTTATAGCATCACCTACATTTACAAGGCCTGCTTCGGTTCTTGTAAAAGTAACAGAAGTTTTAAGGTCGCCTCCAACCGTAATATTTTTTGGGCTACCAAAAGGAAGCAATTGTAATTCACCTTGCGGATCCCAACTGGGCACCTGGCGCTTTAATACCTGAGCTGTCATAACATCTCCTGATTTAGCATTGGGAAAATAACCGTTGATCGTAAATGATACATCCGCAGTTGTAACGCCAGTTGAAGTAACTTTCGAAATACCGGAGAAGATTACATTGCCATTCGCATCATAAGGAATGTCATAATAAGGTTGATCGGTACAACTCATCATTAATGCCATTGAAATGATTAATGAGAGTGATATGATAATTTTTGCTTTCATATTTATTTTTATTAAATAGTTTTAAATACGCTTCAAATTAATTTCTGGGCAAATACCCAAAATTCTGTTCAATTACTCCATTTCTGGCAATTTCATTGCCAGGTATTGGTGATAATAAATTCATAGGAGCAAAAGCAAAATTAAAAAGTTGAGGCTGGTGACCAATGAAATCCTGGATTGCTGATATTTCGTTATTACCATATACAACACATTTTCTTGTGCGACGCTGATCCCAGAGCATTTTGTTTTCCAATACCAATTCCCAGGCCCTTTCACTTAAAATATCTTTTAGTGTAAGGCTACCTGCAGTAAATGGGGCAAGTTCAGCTCTTGCCCTGATTGCATTGATACCTTTTACGATATCATTATCTGAAACTGATTCTCCTAACTGTTTTAATGCCCAGTTTACTTCGGTTAGTGATAATAAAATTTCACCATAACGATAGTGTGTCCAGTTTAAACCTGAACCATTAACAGTTTTTACGGCATCTGCAACATATTGCTTATAAATATGAGGCCAGTCTTTAAACCAAACTGTATCGTTTACATTGTCGATGTTGGTATCCCAGGTAAAGAAAAACTGACGTTCTTTGGCACGTTTGTCACCAACCGGATATGAATTGTAATAACCAACCCAGGGAGTAAATGAACCGTTTTCGTCCGACTTTGAAATCTTTGTCAACAATGGAAGAGATGGTTGCATAATTCCATTATTATACCCTGATTCAGTTGAATACTGAACCTGAAAGATAGCTTCGCCCTTATTGTTCATTGCCGGGTTGTGCAAGTCGTCGTACGTTCCAAGTGAATATTTCCCATAAAGCGCATTAAGCTGAGTCAGGGCTTTTTTTAAGAAATCTTTACCACTTGCTACCGGATACGTCTGCATTTGCCATGAACCTTCACCACACCAATTTTTTGTTGGGTTTGTAGCTACTTCCTGGTAAGGATAACCTGCTACGGTAAGATAAACATCAGCCAATATTGCCCTTGCAACATCTTCTGTTACGTGTCCGTTAGTTGATTTCCCGGCAGGAAGCCTGTTTATTGCGCTTTCCAGGTCAGGAATAATTATTTCATCATAAATGGTTTTAAGACTAGTACGTTCCATTTCTGAGGCAAGTGCATTTGTTACAGGTTCTGTTATCATAATAGCATCACCCCAGTAACGAACAATACAGAAATAATAGAATGCCCTCAAGGTGCGCACTTCTGCATCATATCTGTTAAAATCTGCGACAGTTAGTTCGATGGTTGGCAGCATTTTAATAGCCAGGTTACAGTCCTGAACGCCGGAATACCAGTTAGCCCATTGGTTGTTAAAATTGTCCAACAAATCGCCTGTAACCTGATTGGTTGAGTATTTGTCGAATTGCGAATGTGGTTCAATTGTGTATGAACCGCCAGTAGGAAATTCCAATGTATTGGGAAGTTGATTCCCCCAGTCTCTTGCTCCTCCGGTCCAATCTCTTAATCTCCGGTAAGCGCCATTTGCAAATGATACTCCATACTCTTTCGACGTAAGATTTGCTGAAGTGGTAAGGTTCCCCGTGGGCACTTCCTCCAAAAAATTCTCGCAACCACTCATCCCTATTAAGAATATCACCAAAAACATAGTGAATCTTAAAGCTATATTGTTTTTTATTTTGTAGTTCATTATATAAAAGTTTTAAAATTAGAAACTAATATTAACACCCAAACTGTAGTTGGTCGGATTAGGATATTGGTACTTGTCAATATTCGGAATGTTTGAACGAATTTTATCCTGCGAACTACCTTCCGGATCATATCCTTCAAGCTCAATTTCGGTAAGCAGGAAGAAATTTTCGAAACTTGCATAAACTCTTAATCTGTCCATTCCCCATTTATCGTTAAATGTGTATCCTATCGAAGCAGTTTGACCACGAATATAGCCAGCTTTATAAATTTCATGTGTGTCAGAATAGGAGTCATAGCGCGCTCCTGCATTACCGGCACGAACCTGGGCAACCATAACCTCCGGGCCCTGATGATCCGGACGCCATGCATCCAAAACCCTGTTTACCATACCAGATACAAACTGACGGTCCTCGGCCGACTCGTGCACGATGGCTTTGTCAACCCCGCCTACAAACTGAATCAGAATATTTGCATCAAAGTTTTTATAGGTAAATGAATTGTTTAAACCACCGAAAATTTTAGGGTAAGCGTTACCAATTACATCACCGTCAGTCAGCAGTTCAATTTTACCGTCCTGGTTCACATCTTCAAATTTCAAATCTCCGGGTAACCTGCCATAACGTGCTGCTTCTGCGGCTTCAGTTGTACTCCATACGCCCATACGGTTCAATCCAAAGAATGTCCCAATTGGTTCTCCAATACGATATACGGAAGTTGCATTACCTGCACCGGTATCAACATAAACGTCGGCTCCCGTTGGACCGAGTTTAAGAACTTTATTTCTGTTTGCAGTTAATGTCAGTCGTGTGTCCCATGACCAATCTTTCTTTTCGAAATTCCGGGTTGCCAATTCAAATTCGATACCTTTATTTTCAACCTGACCATAATTTACCCAAGCACTACCACTTGTTGTTGATGCCGGAAGCGGAAGGTTAAACAACATATCATCGGTAACCTTATAATAATAGTCTAATACCACACTGATTCTATTCTCAAACATACCCAAGTCGATTCCAACATCAATCTGGGTTGTGGTTTCCCATTTTAAATCATCGTTACCTGTAGAACCTGGATAAAGAGCTGAAGCAAGTCCATTTCCAAACATAACAGTGGTATTATTGATATACTGTTGTGTAACAAAACTACCAATTTCCTGATTACCGGTTTGACCAGCGCTTGCACGCAGTTTCAGGTTGGAAACCACTTTGCTGTCGGCCATAAAATTCTCCTGAGATATTCTCCATCCGGCACCAATGGAAGGGAAGAAAGCATATTTGTTGTTTGCTCCAAATTTTGAAGAACCATCATAACGGCCTGTTGCAGTTAACAAGTACTTGCCTAAATAGCTATAGGTAAAACGGGCAAAGTAGGAGTTCAATGCACTTCTTGCATTGCTGGAATACGCCTGCGGAGTATCAGCGCCTGCTCTTAAATTATTGTACTGATAAAAATCGGAAGGGAAATTATAGGCTCTTGCTTCTACGTAATCATAAACATTTTCAGACCACGAAAGCCCAAGCAAACCGGTAAAATTATGGTCTCCAATTGTTTTGTTATAGTTGAAATAATTTTCGCTTTGCCAATAGAACCATCTCTGGTTATATCCATTTGCATCTGATTTTCTTGTTCCCTGAAAAGTTCCGTTAAACCACCTGCTGTCCAAGCTTCTGGCATCAACTGAGAAGTTGGTTTTAAAACTCAAATCAGATGTAATCTGTGCGTTTAATGTTGCACCTCCGGTAAACTGATTATCAAGGTAATATCCGTCTCTTTGGTCCATTGTATATGCAATGTTCCTCCAGTTTTCACCAACGTTAAAGTCCCTGCCTGTACTCCAGGTTCCGGCATATATTCCATAAATATCATCATCCGGGTATTTTGTTGGCAAAAGTGGCCATGTTTCTGAAATAGTTCTGGTTTGGTCATCGCCCCTGCTTCTATCAGACCTGACATAGTTGATATCAGTGCTTAAATCCAGCCAATCATTAATTTTGATATCAGCAGTTGATTTAATATTCCAACGCTTATAGTATGATTCCATAAGTAGTCCGTCCTGGTCGGTATAGCCCACGGCTAAAGAAAGTTTCGCTTTATCTGTTCCGCCGCTTACATCAATATGGTGGTCATGCGACAGGGCATTATTGAATGCAATATCTTCCCAATCAGAATAAAACCTTGGTTTATAGTATTTTCCGTCGTTTCCAATCAAATCCATAAAATATCCACCCTGTGGAACCTGTTCGAATAAATGTGGCATATCTGACCACGAATCTCCTGTTCCTCTGCCACCACGGAAATCTTTTGATAAATTTAAAGTACCATACTTTGGTGTATTTGTAAATGCCTGTTCATACAGGTACATAAACTGGTCGGTATTTACCGTGTAGTTATGTCTTAACATTGTGCTTAATGTTACAGAACCGGAATAGTTGACCTTAGTGTCACCGGCCACACCACGTTTGGTTTGAATAATGATTACACCGTTTGCACCGCGTGTACCATAAATTGCCGTTGCCGATGCATCTTTTAATACATCGATACTCAATATGTCGTTGGGATTTATGTTATACAAGGCATTATTAACACCCACAATCCCGTCAACAACAAATAAAGGTTCGGCGTTGGTATTAATTGAGTTTGTACCCCTGATTCGGATTTGTGGTCTTGAACCGGGTTCCCCACCAGCCTGTTTGATTACCTGAACCCCTGAAACTTTGTTTTGCAGGGCTTGTCCAACGTTAACCACAGGTCTGTCAACAATTTTTTCCGGAGTTAAGCTGTAAACAGAACCGGTAAGGTCACTTTTTTTCATTGTACCGTAGCCAACAGCAACCACTTCTTCAATGCCAATAAAATCAGGTGCCAAAGTTACATTGATTTGTGTTTGTCCGCTAACCGGGATCTCCTGAGTAATCATACCCACAAAAGAAATTACTAAAACAGGAGAGGTACCCTGAGGTGAAATTGAGAAATTTCCATCAACATCTGAAACTATACCGTTGCTTGTGCCTTTCTCAATAATTGCTGCGCCTGGTATTCCTAATCCTTTAGCATCAGTAATTTTACCTGTAATGAGCTGTTGATCCATAGTTTTTGTTGATTCGATCGCATCGCTACTCACATCATTATTTAGTATTGGAAAAGTGCCGGCTGCTGAAACCCTGACAAATGAAAACATAATTAAAAGAATTAAGAGTCGCCTTCCCGATAAAGGAAAACACACACTTTTCTTTTGTCGAAAAATCATGATAAGTCTGTTTTTCATAATTTTGCTTTAATTTTTTAATTTTAGTTTATTAATAATTATTTGAAAATTGAAACGGTAATTGAAAATTTATTTACCGTTCTGAATACGATAAGGTATTATTTCATAGGCAATTATATTTTAAAAATGAATAATTCTGTTTGTTATTTTCTCTTTGAATGTTGTTAAACTTTATCTTCCAAATGTATGGGCATTATTTTCAATATTTTAGTATTTACATTTTATTAATATTTTTTTAATGGCATAAAAACCGTCTGGACGGTGTTAAATTAACTAACCAAATCTATGCTTCCCGGTAAATTCAATAAATAAAATTACCAGCACCGGGAATAAACTAGCCAAATCGATTTTTCGTTTCAACATTCTGATTAACTTATTTAAAAAAAATTGATAATAAGAAAACGCTTCACTTCGTAAGCTTTAATAATTATTTAGTGTAAACTGTTAAAGCGACCTTCAAAAATAGGTAGGAGAAATATATAAATATTTAATGATATACTATTCTATTATATTGATTTAATTACATTAAATATTAACCAGGTATTCAGTTCTGGAATATGATTTAAGTATATTGTGTCAACATAATTTATATTGTTAATATTCTCATATAAGTCAGGCACGTCAAGCTTTTTTTGCTAAATCAATTTAGCAATTTTCAAACAAAAGGAGAAGATTTTTTAAAAAGCTATTTTAATTCTATTCTAAAAAAACTCATTTGCCAATTATTTAATTGTATTGGTAAAATTTGAAATTGAATCTATCAGAAGCGGGTTTTTTTATTTACTTTCGTTTACCTAAAAATTGAAATTATGGATGGAAAAACTAAAGCTATTGTAGCACACATTACCATTATCGGGTGGATTGTTGCAATTGTAATTAACAGCAACGATAAAGATGAATTTGCAGGTTATTACATCAGGCAACTGCTTGGATTGTATCTTACAGCGCTGGTTTTAAGTATTATACCTGTAATTGGCTGGGCATTGTCGATTGTTATTTTTGTATTTTAAGTCTCATTGGCGCTGCTCAGGGAGAAATAAAAGAAACTCCTGTTTTGGGAAAATACTATCAGGATTGGTTTAAGGGAATATAACAATTGGTGTAAAAAAATGAAAGACAGGTTTTTCGCCTGTCTTTCATTTTTCGATTCTTTCTCAAAATCTATTTTGTTCCTTTATCACCCCTGTCGTTGTCCCTGTATTTCTTAATCATGTACATTCTGAACTCATTTTCGGTTTTGTACAATTTAAGTACTTTCTTGGGTGACAACACTTTCAGCAATTTTTCGTTGTAACTTGTAATTAAATCTCCTTCTTTTTGCATACTTCCGGCAAAATCACGGGTTAATTTAATTATTTCTTTATCCGAAAGTGATTCTTCCGCAGCGCTAACTTTGTTTTCGAGGTCGCGGCGTGCCTTTTGGGCTTCCCAGCGTTCTTTTTCCATCTGGTTGTAAATGGGCCAGAATTTTTCAGCCTCTGCGGACGTTAAATCTAATCGGGTTGATAAAAAGGAAACCTTTTCAGTCCGGTATTTTTCCATGCGCGCTTCGTGCGATTCCCTGTCTTGCGCATTTACTGCCAAATTCAGGAAAACAAAAACAAAAGACAGGATAATTACAATTTCTCTTTTCATTTTCATTTCTTTTAAAATTTACGGTGCATTAAACCATCATAATTAATTCTCTGTTTCCGAATAAATATCATATTCAGAGCTGTTTGTGTTCACAAAATCAGCTAAATCATCATCAGTAAAATTTACTGAACCATTTGGATTGTCGAGCATTGCATAAAATGAGTTTTCATCAATTCCTTCAACCCAGCTAGCATAAAGCATTTCGCTTTCCGAATTACCAGTACTTAAATTTTTTGCCTGCTCATTTGGCGTGAATATTCTTAAAGGCCAGTAAGATAAAGTGAAAATCAAGGCAAATCCTGCGGCCAAACCAATTGCAGGTTTCAAAAACTGAATAATCCTGTTCTGATTTCTATGAACACCTGCTTTCTCTGCTTCCAGCCTTTCGTGAAGCCGGGCAGAAAAATCTTCGAAATAATTTTCAGGAACCCGAAACGGGTTTTCCTTTTTTATTTTCGATAATTCCGGTGCTATTTTTTTTAATTCATCCATCGCTTTCGTGATTTTTCTGTTTTGACTTTTTTATTGCAAAAAGGTTTAATTTCAAATGTTAATCTCTGCTTTTCAGGTACTCTTCCACTTTTTTTGCCGCATGATGATATGATGCCTTTAGCGCGCCAACCGATGTGTCGAGCACTTGTGACATAGCTTCGTATTTCATCTCTTCAAAATATTTCAGGTTAAAAACAATCCGTTGTTTTTCGGGTAGTTTTAATATAGCCTCCTGCAAACGTTTCTGAATTTCATCACCTTCATAATATGCATCGGATGCCAGGTTGTTCATTAAAAATTCGCTGGTATCGTTCATCGGAATTAAACTCCGGCGTTTATTCGAATTAATAAAGGTAAGCGATTCGTTTGTGGCAATCCTGTAAAGCCAGGTATAAAGGCTCGATTCTTCGCGGAATTTATCAACACTTCTCCAAACTTTTATAAAGGTATTCTGCATAACATCGTCGGCATCATCGTGGTCCATTACAATTTTTCTGATGTGCCAGTACAACCGTTCCTGGTATTTTTTCACCAGCGAATTAAAAGCAATATCCCTTGTTTTTTCATTCTTTAAACCGGCAATTAAATCGAGGTCGCTGTTATCCATCCCAAAAAAATTTAAACTAAGACATTGAAATACTGGAAAGGTTTAATCTCTTCAAAATACTTCCGTTTCGTTTTGATTCCTGTAAAGTTAATGAACTTGAACGACTTTTTCATTTTGATTATTCAAATTGAAAACGGAGAATTCTTAACAAACGGCCAGGCCGATAAAGAGATTGATGAATGGTTAAATAAATCACTCTAAAAAGAATTACATTTGCGCAAAATTTAAGATTAAATAATGGCTTTAAAATGTGGTATAGTTGGGCTTCCGAATGTGGGAAAATCAACGTTGTTTAATTGTTTATCGAGCGCAAAGGCACAATCTGCAAATTTTCCATTTTGCACCATTGAACCCAATATTGGCGTAATTACCGTCCCCGACCCGCGATTGATAAAACTCACCGAAATTGATAAACCAAAAAAAGTGGTTCCCACAACCATCGAAATAGTTGACATTGCAGGTTTGGTAAAAGGGGCAAGTAAAGGCGAAGGTTTAGGCAACCAGTTTTTGGGCAACATCCGCGAAACCGATGCTATTTTGCATGTTTTGCGCTGTTTCGAAAATGATAATATTACCCACGTTGACGGCTCAGTAAATCCTGTTCGCGATAAAGAAATACTGGATATCGAACTTCAGTTAAAGGATTTGGAAACCATTGAAAACCGGATTGATAAACTCGAAAAACAGGCGAAACACGGCGGCGACCATAAAACAAAACGAATGTATGAAATCGCATTAAAATACAAATCGGTTTTGGAAAAGGGACTTTCGGCGCGCACCGTGAAGCTGGATGAAGAAGATACAAAACTTGCAAAGGAATTTTTTCTGCTCACCAATAAACCGGTAATGTATGTTTGTAATGTTGACGAGGCGTCGGCGAGAACAGGGAATAAATTTGTTGAAGCTGTTAAAGAATCAATTAATGATGAAAATGCGGAACTGCTCGTAATTGCTGCCGCCACCGAAGCCGACATTGCAGAACTGGAAACGTACGAAGAAAAACAGATGTTTCTCGATGAACTGGGTTTAGATGAACCCGGTGTAAATAAGTTGATTTATCATGCTTATCATTTGCTCAACCTGAAAACCTATTTCACCACAGGACCCGATGAATCGAGGGCCTGGACTTTTACCCGGGGAACAAAAGCGCCACAGGCCGCCGGAATAATTCACTCCGATTTTGAACGGGGATTTATTCGTGCCGAGGTCATAAAATATACCGATTATGTGACGTTAGGTTCAGAAAGTGCGTGCAGAAATGCCGGTAAAATTGCAATCGAAGGTAAGGAATATGTTGTGCAGGATGGCGACATTATGCATTTCAGGTTTAATGTGTAAGAAAGTTCAAAGCACAAAGTCGGGAGTCGGAAGGGCG
>Ga0210023_1003208_pt1 | contig 10401 bp, 7 predicted proteins | sample CryGeymeta201524_FD_183987 | JGI IMG/M metagenome (GOLD analysis project Ga0210023, IMG submission 183987) | Groundwater microbial communities from Crystal Geyser aquifers in Utah, USA - Crystal Geyser metaG 2015-24 (SPAdes) (version 2) | ecosystem: Environmental > Aquatic > Deep subsurface >... | reverse complement strand
TATTTTGGTACGACAACTTTTTTTCCCTGCTCATCACAATAATTAGGTTATCGTCTGATTTAACATCCCTCGAAAGGATCAGAAAATCATCCCAATCTTCAAAAATTTTAAATTCTGCCTGAATTGGGTGTTTTAATTGTATTTCCTGAATTTCGTGAATGGTTTTCTGATGGCCGTAAAACTTCAGTATAGCGCCGGTGTTCCTGCCTATGTTCCAGATTTTCAGCAGCCAAAACGGGAATCCGATTTCAATTTCAGCATTCCTGGGAATAACAATGATGTGTCGCTTAATGGTGGAAACAGGCTGGGCAGGTTTGTAAACATAAGTGGTTGTGTTATTTTTAGCCAGAATCCCCTCTGTGAGGTTACCAAGGAATGATTCGGAAATACCCTTTTTAATATGCAATCCCAGCACAAGGTCGGTAATGCTTTGTTCTCTTATAACACCGGTTATAGCATTGATTATGTTCAGGTCGTAACGAATCAGTTTGTTCAGGTACACATCGGTTGAAGATGCTATGTGAACAGCCTTGTCCAATAATTTATGTGCTTTTTTAATTGCATTGGCATCCGATGTATTATTGTTTATGATGTTCAAAGCATACAACCCGGTTTTGTTTTCCTTTGTTTTTATGATGGTACTCAGGTTCACCAGTTCTTCAATGGTTTCGGGATTACTAACCGGAATCAGGATTTTTTCAAAATGGCCGGGTTCGTTGTTATCCGTTTCAGATGCTTCAAGAATAGAAATATTTAAAGCCCCTTTCTGTGCAACAAGGGTTGCAATGGTGCAGGTAACCAAAATCATTATAATTGTACCGTTTAAAACCGTGTCATTCAGAAGCCGGATTGGTTCGCCGGTTTCGGTTGTACCGATAATTACGTTGTAACCTACCAATACTGCGGCTAATGTTGCGGCGGCCTGGGCATTGCTCAGTCCAAAAATCAACCTGCGTTCGTCAACAGTAAATCGAAAACTTTTTTGCGTGAGCCACGCTGCGGCAAATTTTGAGAAAGTGGCAACTACTGTCATAATTGCTGCAACTTTTATGGTTTCAAAATCAGAGAAAAAAGCGCGGTAATCAACCAGCATCCCAACACCAATGAGAAAAAACGGGATGAAAACGGCATTGCCTACAAATTCAATCCGGTTCATCAGTGGAGATGTTGAAGGAATCAACCGGTTCAGCGCCAGACCTGCCAAAAAAGCCCCGATAATGGCTTCCACTCCGGCCAGTTCTGCTAAAACTGCACCCATAAAAACCATTACCAAAACAAAAATGTACTGCGAAACATTATCATCGTATCGTTTGAAAAACCAACGGGCAATAATTGGAAAAACGAACATCACAATCAATGCAAAAACAATCAGCGAAACCGAAAGCCTGGTCCAGAATTCAGTATTAACTTCTCCCTGCGACATGCCCACAATTACAGCCAAAACCAAAAGTGCCAGTGTGTCGGTAATCATGGTGCCGCCAACGGCAATGTTTACAGCGCGGTTTTTTCCAACATCAAGTTTGCTTAAAATAGGGTAGGCAATTAAAGTGTGCGAAGCAAACATGCTGGCCAACAAAACCGATGTTGCGACTGAAAAATTCAAAATATAGATTCCGGCCAAAGTTCCAAGGATCATGGGAATCAGAAAGGTGTACATGCCAAACAGCAAACTTTTCGTGCTGTTCTTTTTAAATTCTGCCAAATCAATTTCAAGTCCTGCGAGGAACATAATGTACAGTAAGCCAGCAGTTCCCGATAAAATAATGCTGCTGTCGCGGGTTAAAAGGTTTATGCCATTTGGCCCGATTATGGCGCCGGCAATAATAAGCCCGAGAATGTGGGGTATTTTTATTTTATTAAGCAGGATGGGTGCAAACAAAATAATTACGAGGATTACCAGAAATTTTAATACCGGCTGGGTTAACGGAAGCGTTGTATCGTAAATGCTGAGCAGTATCATATTCTATCTTTAAAAAACGAATATCGTTTAAAAATTTGAAAAAAAATCTTGTTCCTACTTTCTTCGGAATAATCTGGCGATGGTTTTTCCCAATTCATCTATTTTTTCAATAGGTTCAATCAGCGACGGGTTGTTAAAATCTTCTGCTTCATAAATATGTCCGGCCTGCATAGGGTAAATAAGTATAAAACTGTTATTGCGGAAATGTTTGTTTAAATAATTTGGAATGTTTCTCATGTTACTTTGAAAAGATAGTCTTTTTTCCCTGCTCATTACAATTACCAGCCCGTCGTCAATTTTTATATCTTTCAGCAGCAATAGAAAATCATCCCACTCTTCAAAAATTTCAAAATCAGCATCAATGGGGTATTTTGAATGGATTTCGCGGATAAACTGAATGGTTTTATTGTGGCCGCAGAACTGAAGTTTAGCCCCTGTATTTCGTCCGATATTCCAGATTTTCAGCAGCCAGAATGGAAAACCGATCTCAGCTTCTGCTTTGCCGGGAATAATTACAATTTGCCGTTTTAGGGTGGAAATGGGCTGAGCAGGTTTATAAACGAAGGTAGTTACATTGTTTCTGGTTAAAATTCCTTCTGTAAGACTTCCGAGGAAAGATTCAGTTATCCCGGTTTTTACGTGCAGGCCCATAACCAGGTCGGTGATATTCTGTTCTTTTATCGAGTTTGAAATGGCATTCACAATATTTAAATCATATCGAAGCAGGTTGGTTAATTTGTCATCGGTTGACGAAGCGGCAATTGTAGCCCTTTCAAGCAATTTTTTTGCATTCTGTGCAGCGTCAGAACCTTCGTTATCCGTTGTAATTACATTCAATGCAAACAAATTGTTTTTATACTCCGGGTTTTTCACAATTACGCTCAGCCCGATGAGTTCATCAATCGTTTCAGGATTTCCCAACGGGATTAAAATCTTTTCATCAGAAACATAATTCTCTTCTTCAAGTTCCTTTCTTTCGCCTGCCGCCAAATTTTGCGCTCCTTTTTGTGTGGCAAAGGAAGCAATGGTGCAGGTAACCAAAATCATAACAATTGTTCCGTTCAGCACACTTTCGTTCAGGAGTCGAATAGGCCCGCCAGCTTCATTCTGACCTAAAATAATGTTGTACCCGATTAATACAGCGGCCAGTGTAGCTGCGGCCTGTGCATTACTTAACCCAAAAATCAAACGGCGTTCGTCAACCGTGAATTTAAAAACTTTTTGAGTGATAAAAGCTGGAATAAATTTTCCGAATGTTGCAATCACCGACATTACTGTTGCCACAATAATGGTATCGGTATTGGTGAAAAAAACTTTATAGTTGATAAGCATTCCCACGCTGATTAAAAAGAAGGGAATAAAAATGGAATTGCCCACGAAGTCGATTCTGTTCATCAGCGGCGAAGTGCGCGGTATTAGCCGGTTGAGCGCCAACCCTGCGAGGAATGCCCCGATTATGCCTTCGATACCAGCCATTTGGGCAAAAACAGCCCCAAGAAAAACCATGGACAGAACAAAAATGTACTGGGCCACATTGTCGTTGACCCGCTTAAAAAACCAACGGGCAATGATTGGAAAAACTAACAGCACTACAAAAGTAAACAGTAAAAACGAACCAGAGAGTTTGAGCCAGAAAAGCTGGTCGATTTGGCCGGAGGTCATTCCCACAACTACTGCCAGCACCAAAAGTGCCAGAATGTTGGTAATGAGCGTGCTGCCCACGGTAATATTTACAGCCCTGTTTTTGGTGATCCCCAGTTTGCTGACAATGGGGTAGGTGATTAATGTGTGTGAGGCAAACATACTGGCCAGTAAAACCGATGTGATGACACTGAAATTCAAAATGTAAATACCTGCCAGCGTGCCTAAAATCATGGGCAGCAAAAAGCCAGTTAATCCAAGAAAAGTGCTTTTTAAAGCATTTCGCTTAAAATCGGCCATATCTATTTCGATACCGGCCTGAAACATAATGTAGAGCAATCCAACTGTTCCCGACATTACAATTCCGCTGTCGCGCACCACCAGGTTTAAACCATGTGGGCCAATAACAGCGCCGGCAATGATAAGCCCCAGTAAGTGAGGAATTTTTAAACGGTCGAGCAAAAGTGGGGCAAAGAGAATGATAACCAGGATGATAAAGAATTTTAAAACAGGGTCGGTGAGCGGCAGGGTAATATTAAAAATATCTGTCATAAGTTCCCTGTTTATTATTCTGAAAGGATACAATCGGCTTATCTTTTTATTTTCTGACGTAAATCAGCCTGGATTTTATTGCGTACATAAATCAGCTTGAATTTTCCCTTGTAACTGTCGCGCTGTTCGATTTCGAATTTGCCGATGGAATTGATGAGCGGTGTGAGCTTTTCGAAACCATAGTTTCGGGAGTCGAAGTTGGGTTGTTTTTTTTGCAGCAAACTGCCCACATCGCCCAGAAATGCCCACCCTTCTTCATCGGCCAGATCGGAAATAGTGGAAGAAATGAGACTGATTACTTTAGGCGTAATTTTGTCCACTTCAACTTTCTTTTCGGGTTTATCGGGAACCTGCGTATTTTCGGGTTCTTTGATTTGTTTTTTCAGGATTTCGATATAAATGAATTTGTCGCAGGCAACAATAAAAGGTTCGGGTGTTTTCTTTTCGCCAATTCCGTACACTTTCATTCCGGCTTCGCGCAACCGTGTTGCCAGCCGTGTAAAATCGCTGTCGCTTGAAACGATGCAGAAACCATTCACTTTTTGGCCGTACAAAATGTCCATGGCATCAATAATCATGGCCGAGTCAGTGGCATTCTTCCCGGTGGTGTAACCATATTGTTGAATAGGCGTTATCGCATTTTCAAGTAACAGGTTTTTCCATTTTACCAGAATTGGTTTTGTCCAGTCGCCATAAATTCGTTTGATGGTTGGGTTGCCATACTTGGCAATTTCTTCCATCATCTCTTTCACATAAGCTGAAGGAATGTTGTCGCCGTCGATAAGAACGGCTAGTTTAATTTCGTTTTCCATAATAACTAAATCTTTACAATACACGAATCGGGCAGCCAGCCTTCGTTTCCGTCAACAAGCTTTATTTCTTTCCAGGTTCCGATGCTGTCGGTAATTCCAACTTTCAGTCCTTCGTATATCAAAAATAAATCGGTGCCGGTTGTTGAAGGAGAACTTTTTACGGTCACCCGCGGACAAAAAACGATGGCAGCATTTCGCTCCATGATTTTCTGTTTTTGTTTCGAGGCGAATGAATAGGTAAATCCTGAAAATACAACCATCAAAATTGCGAGTAAAAAAGAAATACGGCGGACAGAAACAATTCGGCTAAAAATAAACAGCCCGATTAAAAGCAGAAACAGAATAAATGCGCCAATACTGATATATGACCAGGTGTCGGACGGGTACATATTTACAACCGAGGTCCGCCAACGCAGGAAAAAGGGTAAGGGGAGAGGTTCTATACTTGTAACCACAAACTGGTTAGCTATTTTGATGTTGAAGTCGATGTTTTCATCGTTCGGGGCCAGTAATTTTGCCCGTTCGTAATTTAGAACGGCCTTGTTGATGTCGCCTGTTTTGTAATAAGCGTTTCCCAAATTGAAATACAGTTTTGCCGATTCCTGACCTGAACTCAAAATTTGTTCGTACAACGAAACTGACTGCTGATAATCTTCGGTGGTATAAAATGCGTTGGCCTTTTCCCAAAGCTGGGTGTTATTGTCCTGCGAATACAGTGCACCGGAGTATAATAACAGTATAAGTAATATAAATCGTGTCATTCTCATGTTAATTTGAAAGTTCTTATGCATATTTTAACTTTCCTTTCGGTTCGGGAATTTCCCGTCCTAATATAATTGCAGTTTCAATCCAATCGGCAATTACCACTTCTGTATTTTTAAGTGCCTTTTGATAGGTTTCTCCATCTGCCATGCATCCTGCAAGTTCCGGCGCTTCAGCAATAAAAGACTGATCTTCATCACTCCGGAAAATTATGATTTTGTATTTTATATTTTCCATTTTAATCTTGTTTCATCATTAAATGGCACTTTAAAATTGTGCTTCATTACTCTAAACTCTCAACTCTAAACTCCAAACCCGATATCGGGTCTGAACTTTGAACTCCCTCTACCTTTTAATTTGCTTCTCCATCAGCCCCATCGTTGATTCTGCTTTGCTGTAGATTTCATGGCGCGCTTCTGAACCACTGGCAGGAGCATAACGCGCATATTCGCACTGGTCAACCACCGATACAAAATTGTCGATAACCGCCTGGTCCACATTCTTTTTTAGTAATCCGGCAACGGAAGATTCGCGGTTTAAATCGGCAATCGGAATACCCAGTTTATCACTCAGATATCCTTCAAAAGCTTTTAAAATTGATTCGTGGAATGCTTCGTTGTTGTTTTGTTTCATAAACGAGGCAGCCGCCCTTAACCGTTTTCTGGCCACTTTGTTTGCCTTTTTGTTGCGCATTAAAGCGATATTGGCATTTTCCCGGGCTTTTTTCCGGTAGATAAAAAACAATAACAAAAATGCAAAAGTGCTTCCTGCGTACATCAGGTAAAACGGGGTAGTGCCAAAGAACGTGTAACCTTTTATCATCAGTTCCGGTTCTCCCTGTTCAATAAAGCGAATATCCTGCCCGAGCAACTGCACATCTTCCTTTCGCCTCGAACTCATCATAGCTGCGGTTTGATCGCCCGAACCTTTTTTCACCCTGAGTTGGTAGGCGCTTGTAGATTTGGTTTCATACGAACCTGTGGCAGGATTGAAATAGGTAAACGGAATTGCAGGTATTTCATAGTCGCCTTCAAACCGGGGTTGAAAAAGGTATTCGATGGTTTTTGTCCCCGAAACTCCGCTGCCGGTAACCGATACATTATCGGTTGTTTTGGGATCATAAATCTCAAAATCAGAAGGTAACTGAAGTTTTGGAGTATTAACCAACCGGATGTTTCCCGAACCAGTGATGGTAACTTTCAGGGTTACTGCATCGTTGGTTGTAACATCCTGGTTGCTGATGTTCGATGCGATACTGAAATTACCCACACCTCCCATAAAACTCGGCGGCGCCTGAGGTAAGTCTTTCACATTAACTGTGACCGGCTTACTTGTGATGGTGGTTTTAACCGTTCTGAAACTGTTGAAGAAATCGTCGAAGAAACTGCGCTGTTTTACCTGTTGTTGCACGAGGAGCGACATATTAAAAGGTTGAACGGCAAGTCGCCCGTTTTGTTGAGGGAAAAGAATGGTTTTCTTCAGCACTCCAACCTGGTATATTTTGTTGTCATAAACTTCGCGTGTAAAATTAACCTGTTGAGGAACTTCAACATCCTGTGTATAAAAACCTTCGTAAGTGGGCAGGTTTACCTCGTCGAACCCTGCAATGGGGATATTCGGGTTGACGTACAGTTTTACCGTTGCAACAATTTGTTCACCTCTAAAAGCATTTTGTTTGCTCATTTCAACCTTGATAAAAAGGTTGTCACTACCCAGTTCGATATTTTGAGGGCTGCCTTGCTGCTGGTCGGTCGCGCCGCCGCCGCCAGTACCGGATTGTGGTTGAGCGGATTGCGACTGCGGTTTTACCACCTGAATTTTTAAGGTGTTCGATTCAAAAATCTTTCCTCTAACCTCAATGGATGCAGGGCGAAGTTCGAAAGTTCCTTCCTGTTTTGGACGAAGAATAAAGGTATATCCGAAATTAGTTTCCTGTGTGGTTTGCCCGTTAATGTTGGTGATGCTGGTTGATTGGCTTGTACTTGGCCCCATTAATATATCGAAGTTGTTTTCAATTCCCGGAGGTAGTTTTAAATTAGTACCCCTTTCGTTCAGTGTAAAACTCAATCTGAATTGTTTACCCATTTCCACAGCATTGGGTGCGCTCATGGTAAAACGGGTTTGAACGGCCTGCACCGAAACCGTTGTAAAAAGAAGAAGAATATATGTAAGAAGATATTTTATCATTTTTACTATATCGTGTAAAATTAATTATTTTCATCTAAACCCGGGTAAATGTCCGGTAGCCGGTAGTTTTAGTTAAGTCTATTCTGTAATTTCCTCAAATTCAACTTTCAACCATAAACTCTAAACTCTGAACTTTAAACTTCTTCTACCATTCCTTCTCCGTCCGCGCCCTTTTTGCCTGGGCAGCCTGGATTTTTTTTACCTTATCCTGTATCTGACGTTCATCGTTCTGCAAAACCTGCAACAACTGTTCAGCATTTTCCTTCGAAATTTTGTTTTGCTGAGGTTGTTGCTGTTGATTCTGCTGATCCTGATTCTGCTGGTCCTTGTTATCTTTATTTTGCTGATCCTGGTTCTGATCCTGCTTGTCCTGATTTTGATCCTGTTTATCCTGATTCTGATCCTGGTTTTGCTGTTGCTGTTCCTGCTGTTTTTTCAGCAACTGGGCGTAGGCCAGGTTATATTTGGTATCTAAATCAGTTGGGTTCTTGCGTAATGCTTTTTTGTAGGTTTCAATACTTTCATCAATTTTCTGGTTCAGTAACTGGCTGTTTCCCAGGTTATGCAATACCCGGCCTTTTTCTTCGGGAGTTTCCATTTTTTCAGCTAACTCCGCGAATTTCCCGGCGGCTTCATCATAACGTTGTTGTTTGTAAATGGCATCGGCCAAATTAAAATTCCATAGTAAATCGTTTGGCTTTTTATTCAGGGCCTTTCGGTATTCAGTTTCAGCATTGCTGAATTTTACAGAATCAATTTTAGTGGTATCCTTCGCTGCTTCCATAAACAGTTTGTTGCCGCTTCTAACATGTTTTCTTTCATTCTGGCCAAACGATACAACCGAAACCGACAACACAAATAATATTAAAATCCACTTTTTCATTTTTTAATTATTTAACTGCAAACAGTTTGATGTTTTTCAAATACCTGTTTTTTCTTTCCAAAATAACAAACTCAATCAGGATTAATAACATTCCAATGGCAAAAAAGTATTGAAACTGGTCTTCGTAATCTGAATAAACCAACGATTCCATTTCTGTTTTCTCCAGTTTATTTATTTCATCGAAAAGTGTGTTCAGTCCAACCTGTGCATTGTTGGCACGCACGTATATGCCATTTCCGGCGGCGGCAATTTGCTCAAGCATAGTTTCATTTAGTTTTGTGATAACCACGTTTTCCCGGTTGTCTTTTAAGTATTCTTTCACACCATTTCGCAACACCGGGATAGGCGAACCCTGCGGTAATCCCATTCCGATGGTATGCACCACTATTCCATTTTCAACAGCGTTTTTTGCTGCCGAAATAGCGTCATCTTCGTGGTTTTCGCCGTCGGTTATTACAATAATTGCCTTGTTTGCCTTGCTGCTGGAGGTAAATGAACGCATACCCAGACCAATCGCAGCGCCAATTGCGGTACCTTGTTTTGGCACTATTTGGGTGCTTACCGAATTCAAAAATAATTTGGCAGAATTGTAATCGCCGGTAATGGGCAATTGAGTGTAGGCGTCGCCGGCAAACACAATCAATCCTATTTTGTCGTTCTTTAATTTATCTACCAGTCGCGAAATTGCCAGTTTTGACCTATCCAGCCGGTTGGGTTGAATATCTTCGGCCAGCATACTGTTCGAAACATCGAGGGCAATTATCAGTTCAACACCTTCTCTTTTTACTTTTTTAAGTTTCGAACCGTATTGGGGGCGGGCAATCCCGAGAATGATAAAAGCAAGCGCGAGCATTAAAATAAAAAACTTGAAGCGGGGCCTGTTTTTCGATGCAAAAGGCATCAGGAATTTCATTATCTCATCGTCTCCAAAGCGGCGTAACGCTCTTTTACGAGCTATTCGCGACCATATAAAAAAGACGGTAAGTATCGGAATAATTAACAATCCCCATAAAAATCCGCTATTTTCAAATCTGAACATTTCCATGCTTTCCATACGCTAAATCATTAAGGAATATTTCTGAAAATAGTTGTGCGAAGCAATATTGCAGCTATTAAAAATAACGCGCCAAGAATAGCAAATGGTATAAATTCTTCCGATTTGCGGTTAAATTGCTGAACATCAATTTTCGATTTCTCAAGCGCATCAATTTCCTTGTAAATTTCTTCCAGTTTCTTATTGCCGGTTGCCCTGAAATATTGACCACCGGTGATGCTGGCAATTTCTTTTAAAAGGCCTTCATCTATTTTTACTTCCATATCGCGAAGTTCGATGCCAAAAGGAGTTTGAACCGGATAAGGAGCAGTGCCAATACTCCCAACGCCAACCGTGTAAACCCTTATTCCAAAAGTTTTGGCAATTTCTGCAGCAGTGAGTGGTGCAACCTCGCCGCGGTTGTTTTCTCCATCAGTTAATAAAATGACAACTCTGCTAATAGCTTCGCTGTCTTTTAACCGGCTGACGCCTGTTGCAAGTCCGTTTCCAATGGCGGTACCGTCTTCAATCATACCGCTTTTAATGTCTTTAAACAAATTCAGCAAAACAG
>Ga0210023_1003204_pt1 | contig 10406 bp, 14 predicted proteins | sample CryGeymeta201524_FD_183987 | JGI IMG/M metagenome (GOLD analysis project Ga0210023, IMG submission 183987) | Groundwater microbial communities from Crystal Geyser aquifers in Utah, USA - Crystal Geyser metaG 2015-24 (SPAdes) (version 2) | ecosystem: Environmental > Aquatic > Deep subsurface >... | reverse complement strand
CGGCATCGGTGACCTCGGTGCTCTCGTGGTAGAACTCCCGCGCGCCGTTGAGCCGGACCTCCAACCAGTCAAATCCGGTGTTGAGGATCTCGATCTCACCCCAAACTTCGAGGACGACCTGGGTGCCGCAGCACACCCCGAAGACGACGGTGCCGCCAACCGGTTGCTCGCTTTCGGCGCTCGGGTTGGACTCCGAATCCCCGTAGGCGTTGGCCCGGTAGATCTCCCACTCGTTCGGGCCGATGGCGTTGGCCGCCTCGATGAGGATCTCGGTGGTGCGCCGGGTGACCGGATCGCAGCACATTTCGATGCCCTCGACGGTGATGGGTGCGATGAGGTGGGCCATGGTCAGGGAACAACGACAAATTTCCGGGTTTCGGGATACCCGTTCACGCAGACCTTGAACTCCTCCACCTTGAGGGTGGTCTCGCCCGGAGTGGTAACCAGGCCGTCCGACCACCGGGCGAGGTCCGTCGTCGAGCCGTCCTCGTCGAGAACGATCGCCCCATCGATGTCGTTGCCGACGATGCGGATTGTCTCAGGCAGTGGGTCGCCGGGGTTCTCGGGCTCGCACTGCACGCGGATCTGTGGCTGGGTCAGGCGCTCGGCGAGCGATCGGAACTTCGCCGGTCCGTCGGTCGGGTCCTCCGCGGGATCACCCTGACCATCAAGCGGCTCGACCCACACCGGCTTGCCCTCGCCGACGTTCTTGCCCCAGAAGTCGAGTTCAACCTCCTCGTCTGCCTCGGTTTCCTTGACGCCGTAGTCGCCGCGCACGGTGCGGAATTTGAAGATGTTCTCCGCCTCCCGGTGCTCCTTGTACACCCCGGCACCGGCTCCAAGGTTCTCGCCGGTCCAGAGCTGAGCCCAGTGCTCGATGTCGCTCTGCTGGTAGACCTTCACCTTCGGCGTGCCCTCGTCGTCCTCCAGTTTGAGGAGCTTCACGAAGTACTCGCCGTCGATGCCGGAACCCTCGGGATCGACCGGCGCGTAGTGGACGCCGTCCTCGTCCTCGGAGGTGACAACGACCTCGGGCTCCTCGGTGATCTCGCCCATCATATCGGTCTGGAACTTGCACCAGAGGGTGTCGCCGATCTTCATCTCGATCTTCGGGCGCGGGATCATGTCGAGCTTGACGCCATCCTCGCCGCTGCCGGACTTCGGCATGTGGAACTTCACCGCCGGATGGTCCTCGGTTTTCGGCTTCCGTTCGATGACCCAGCCCTCCTTGATGATGACCTGGTAGGTGTCGCCCTCGCCTTCGGCCGGCTTCTCGATCCCGATCACCGCGAACGGTGGGAGCGACTGGCGCGGGATGATCAGGTTGGACGGCTGCGAGTAGGCGAAGCCGCCGGACGACGCGATGAGTTCCAGGCCGGTCCCCGGGCGCGGGGTGCGTGCCGCGATGGCATCAAGCAGCGTGTTCCAGTCCTCCGCGAGGATCGGATCGCCACGCTTCTTCTTCTGCGGGAGCCGGTTCATGGATCCTTGTAGATTTCCGGGTCCCAGCCGCCCCGGTCGCTGGCGAGCCATTCCATCTCCAGGCGGAACGACTTGCCCTCCTGCGTCTGGGTCACCCCGTTGAGCAGCCAGTTCCGGCCACCGGCGAGACTGGGTGCCGGGCCGGACGGGTCGGCGATGTTGCCGATGTCGTTCAGCTCCGCGGCGGCGGCCGGCTTGTCGCGGACCCAGCTTTCCCGCCAGGTGACCCGCGGGCTGTAGTAGCTCGTCTGGCCGCGCTCGATCTTGGCGAGGACCTCCTTGCCTCGCTCGCTCTCGATCCTGTCCTTGAGCTTGTTGCCCTGGTCGTCCTTCTCCTTGCCCGCGAGGATCATCTGGAGGGCTTCGCGCTCCTTGCCTCCGAGACTCTTGTAGCGTTGGTGGGTGAGAATCGGCTCCTCGCTGAGCGACAGGCCCATCGTGTAGACCGCGTTGGCCTTCTCGTCCTCCTCGTCCTTCTCCTCGGCCCCGGCGTAGTTGCAGGTGATCTCGGCGAGGTCGCCCTCGGTGATGCTGGCGCTGACCTGCGAGATCGTGATGAACGGGATCTCGGGGTGTGGCGTGCCCGGTCGCGGCATGAGAGCCACGGCCGAGTTCCGGTGGCAGAGGAAGAGCTGAGTGGCGGTCCACTTGCCCTCCTTGTCGATCTGGACGGAATACCCCGGCTGCGGGTAGAGGCGGCCCGGCTGGATGGCAACGTGTCTCGGCATCTTGGCCGGGACGTGGCGTCAACCGAACGCGGCCGTGAGCGTGCCTCCGTTCCCGAGCTTCTTCAGGTGACGGTTGGATTCCTGGAGAAGCCGGTTCGTCTCTCCTGTGAGCCGATTGTTCTCCCGCTGGGCATCCAGAGCGCCGGACGAGTAGCCACCGCCGCCCACCTTGCCGAGGGATGTCACGATCGGGGCGAGCTTCGATTGCTGGTCCCGCAGGCCCGGAGCCGTTCCCGTGGCGGATGCCTTGGCGACCTTGTTCGCCGCTTCCTGAGCGTCTTCCGGCTTCGGCATGGCGTCGCGGATCGTCTGGACGATGCCGGTCAGCTTCTCCCGCATCGCGCTGGTATCCATGAACTCACCCTTGGCGGCGGTGTCCTCGATTGCCTTCGCCGCTGCCGCCGCCAGACGTTCCCCGAGGCCGGAAGATCCCTCGGCGGTGAGCCGGTCGCCGAACTGTCCCATGCCGTCGAGGTCGAGACCGAAGAGTTTCCCGTCCTGGCGACTGCGGTAGAGGTTGCCGAAATTCGTGTTCACGTCCTCGGGACCGAATCCCAGCAGTTTGTCCATGCCGGGAATCTTGAGGAGCTGCTTCACCAGGAGGCCGCCGACCCACTCCATGCCCGCCGCGAGGAAGTTGAGCACCGACTCGAAGCCCCGGAGGATCTGGTTGTAGAACTTCACGGCCACTCCGAGGTAGAGCTTGCCGAGGTTGACCCACATCGTGCCGTCGGTGATGGCGTTCCAGAGAAAGCCGACCGCCACGCGGAATCCGTCGATGAGGCTGTTGACGGCGGTGGTGAATCCCAGCTTGAGCGAGGTCACCACGAGGTCGAGGACTTGGCCGGTCTTGAAGGCGGCGATGACGAACTGGATCGCGTCGCGGACCGCCTCGCCGGCACGCTTGGCCAGTGGAGCCAGCTTCTGCGCGAGCGTGATCGCCTCGGCCACCAGGGGTCGAATGGCATCGTTGATCGGCTGACCGAGCGTGAGGAACACCTCGTTGATCGTGTCCTTGAGCGTGGAGAACAGCCCCGAGGTTGTCTTGCTCTGGGCCTCCATCATGCCCGCGAACTTGCCGCCCTCGGAGGTGAGCGAGATGAACGCCTGTTCAATGGCCGGAAATCCGACCTCGCCGGACGAGACGAGCTTCTTCACCTCCGAGTCCGACACGCCGAATTGCTTCGCGAGTTCTTGGATGATCGGAATGCCCCGTCCGGTGAGCTGGTTGATGTCCTCGGCGAAGAGTCGTCCCTGGACCCGCGCCTTGCCGTAAAGTTCCGCGATCTCGTTGACCGGGGCCTGGATGCCGGCGGAAATATCACCAATGCGGCGAAGCGTCTCGGGCACGGAGTCGGCCGACTCACCGAATGCGATCAGCTTCCGGCCGGCATCTGCCAGCTCGGGGAACTCGAATGGCGTTTGGGCACCGAGTTCCCGCAGCCGGGCCAGCGTCTCCTCGGCCTTGGCCGCGTCACCGATGAGCGTGGTAAACGCCACCTTGGTCTGCTCGAAATCGGCGGCGGCATTGATCGCCTTCACCCCGCCCGCGACGGCAGCGGCCCCACCTGCGAGCGCTCCCCCGATGCCCGCCTTGATCGCGAGACCGGAGAGGGCGAATCCCTTCTGCAATGCGAGCGCGCCGCCCTTGCCGAGGCCCGCGAGTCCGGCACCCGTGATCCGGCTCATGCGGCGAGCGGACGACGCCACCAAGTCACCGGCACTCGTCATCGCCCGCTTCAGCGCGGAAATGTCGGCTCCGAGGGTAACGGTGATCGCGCTCACGCTTCAGGATCAGAGTCAACCGCTCCGCGCCACTGCTGCCGCAGCGCCTCCATTTGGTCGCGGAAGCTCGGCGCGTCGGTGATGGCGTTACTCCAACGGGTGCGGACCGAGTTGCGGCGGAACAGGCAGTGCTGGTACTGCGCGAGCCGCGTCATCGGCATGAACAGGACCCGTTCCTCGGGCCAGCCGGTTTCGGCGGCGATGGCGAAGACCTGGGCGGCTATGAAGCCGGGTTCGTCGCAGGGGACGGCTTTTTTCCGCCGAGCTCCGATGCGGGTTCCACCTGCGCCGCCTCCAGTTGCTTCGATTGTTCCTCAAGACGCTGGAAGGCGGTGTGGAAATCCGAAGGAGTGAGGTCACCGCAGAAGATCAGCGTTTCCTCGCGGAAGCGTTGGTCGTCGAAAGACGCCCGCACCACCTCGGGCCACGGAGCGCAGTGGACGAAGACGAATCCCATCAGCGCGGAAGTGAACTCGGGAGTGCCCTCCTGGGGCATCTCGCCCCGGACCAGGGGATTGCCGGTGCGGAGAAGCACGTCGTAGCTGGCCAGCGAAAGCGGGCGCATGGTGTGGCCGCCGATGACCGTTTCGACTTCGTGGAAAGCGCTGGAAAGCAGGTTCTGGCGTTCGGGATCGTCCATGTTCTTCACAGGTTGCTCACAGGTTCCTCAGATACAGATCCTCGGTGCGGGGCGAGGCGTTGAGCGGAAGAAGCGCGATCTTGCCCCGGCGCTTCACGCAGGCCAGCGGCACGTCCTGCTTCACCTTATCCACCAGCCGCTCGCGGTTGAGGAGCGCGCACTTGATGTAGGCGAACGGGTGCTCCGGGTTAGCGAGGTGCCAGCCGTCGTCGTTCCAGGCGGCGATGAGTTCCTTGGTCTGGAACTTCCCGTCCAGGCTCTGCGGCTCGAAGAACCAGACGACACGTTCGCCACGGATGCCGTCGCCCACGACACGGACGAATGGTTTCTCGGCAAGAGGGATGCCGACGGAGGTCAGGGCGGCGGCCAGACAGGTGTTGCTGGTGGCCGTGGAAGACACATGGGATACGGAGTTCATGATGGGATCTCGGGTGGTGGGTTGGATCAGGAGCCACCGCCGCCGAGTGTCAGCAGCGGGTAGTGCTTGGCGGTGAGGTCGATTTTCTCGAAGTCCTCGTTGTTGAGGCTGCGGCTGACTTGCATCAGGATGGTGGTGCCTCCGCTGGACTGGAGGTGGGCCGGGACGCTGTTCGCCAGGGCCAGGGCCGCTCCAATCTTGCCGGCGAAGGGCGAATCCTTGGCGACGAGCCCCGAGAGCTTGATCTCGACCATCTCCTGGTAGAGCGAGAGGCCGATGACCTCGCCGCCCTTGTCGAGAACGGGCTTCTCCTGGTTGGAGAAATCGAACGACAGGTCGGTGATGAGGATACCGGATTCATCCTGGGGAATCCCCCAGTTGCCGGTGGTGCCGAGGAGCGATGCGGCCATTTGACCGCTGGCGGCATGTCAACCGGGACATCAGACGGCGGAAACGACCGCCTCGTAGGTGATGACGGTCTCGCGGCCTCGTGTCTCGTCGGGCACCGTAGCGGAATCCCTCAGCATGAGGTCGTGCAGGCAGAAGGTTTCCGAGTCGAGGTCCGCCTTCAGGTCCACGACTCCTGCGAGCATCGTCACCAACGCCGCCGCCCAGATGGCATGATCGGCGGCCGGGGTGTCATCGACCTGGGTGAAGAGATGGACATCGAGCTTCAGTCGGGCGGTGTGCCGCATGGCTGTGACCGGTTTCGATTCCGAGGTCGCCAGCACGATGCACGGACGGGTGCGCAGTTCGTCCCGGTTGGCGACCTGGATCGGAACTGTAGTGGGGATGGCTTCCGGGCGGTTGACGGCGAGCCATGCGGCCAGCTTGGAGGCGAGGGCGTCTTCGATCAGGTTGGGCATCTGACCGGGGCCCTCGCGTCAACCCGCTCAGGTATCCTCCAGCTCTTTCTCAAGGGCGTCGAATCCGTCGTCCTCGATCTCGATTTCCGCATCGTCGATCCATCCATCAACGAAGGCCGAGGCCATGACCGGATCTGTTTTCTCGAAAACCGTTCCGTGCCACTGGGCTTTCCCGTCTGCGACCACCTGCACCCCGAGGCCGCTGGCGTTGTGCCCAACCGCCGTGCCAAACATCTCAACGATGTCTGATTTGGTGATCTTTGTCGCTAAATCGTCCGGAATCTCAAGCCTGACGCTCACCTCCACCCTTGCTGTCACACTGGCCATGATCGTTGGAATGTATGCTGGTTTCGGCGCTTAGGCGGCCTTCTTCAAACGCCGCTGTATCCGCCCGTTGATCTTGCGCAGCGACGTTACCAATGCCCTCCGGAGCCGTCCAGCGGCCACTTCCATAGCGAGCCTGACGCCGGCTTCGGTCAGCACGTCGTCCATGTAGTCGAGGCGGCTGATCAGCGTGACGGAGGGTTTGGTGCCGCTCTTCACCGTGGCGCTGCCCGGGGCCTTCCTGTGCCGGCTCGCCCACTGTGCCGCTCCCCGGACCCGTCCCCCGATGTCCTTCGCTGCCTTGATCCAGACGCCCTTGGCAAAGCCGACCCGCTTCTGGATGCGGGCGATGTAGGTTTGGAGTGCCTTGCGGCTGGTGACGATCTGGGCCGGCTCCCGCCGCTTCACGTTCGCATGGGGACCGGTGCGGCTCTCCTGGTGGAACTTCGGGTCGAGGCGGCCGACCGGCAGGCTATTCCACTTCGACGGCGACTCGGCGAGGGCCTGGCGAGCACGGGCGAAGCGACGGTTCTGGACATGCGCCCAGAATCGATCCGCATGGGTCATGTCCGCCGCCTTGGCCGTCTCATAGGCCTGCTCGGGCGTGGCGAACACCCTGCCGATGTCCGCGGCCACCGCCTTCTCGCCCCGCTTCCGCGCCTTCTGGGAAAACCCGTGGGGGCGCGTGTTGCGGGCCAACTCGACGGCGAGTCCCCGGGCCTCCTGCTTCACCAGTGACTCGAGGGTGCGCCCGATCTTCTCCGGGTGACGGTTGAGGAGGCGCACCACGTCGCTGCCGCCCTTCATCTTCGCGGTGAATCGGATCGGATCACTCATGGGGAGAGGCGAGGTCGAGGGTGACGAAAGGCGAGGACGGACGGCGGCGGATGGTGGTGATGCGGTAGTCCTCGCCGTCCACCTTCACGAGCTGGCCGAGGACCGGAGATGCGGCGAGGTCTGCCTTGAGCATGCGCACCGAAAGCTGCGCCTCGGGCACCAGGCCGCCGATGTCGATCTGGGCACCGACCTGCGGCTCGGCAACAAGGGCACGCACGGTCTGCGATCCGACGACCACGCTCACGCCGTTCTCGGCGAGCATGGAGCGGAAGTCGGCGGCGAGTTCGGATTGCAGGCTCATGGAATGAAAAGGGCCGTCCGTGGATCGGGTTTCCACGGGCGGCCCTTGTGATCAGGGTGAAGCGCGATCAGGCGCTGACGATGCGGCGGATGCCGTCGGCCCGGGCCACCTTGAAGCCGTAGAGGCACTCGACGGTGATGTAGACCTTGTTGGCGCGGGTGTCGGTGTGGCGCAGGTAGCCGAAGGTCAGTCCGGTCTGCGGATCGGTCACCGCTCCCGCCTCGTCGTACTTCGCGACCGGCGTCAGGTAGCGCATTGCCACCGCAAGGCCGCTCGGGTGGGCCGCCATGCCGACCAGGTTCTCGCCGTTGTCGGGCAGGACCGTGGTCTCATACATGTCGAACCCGGCGATGCGGTTGATGCGGGCCTCGATCACGCCGGGCTGGGCCAGCGGCAGGATGAAGGACTTCGACACCACGTCGTCGGCGAGCAGGTTCGAGAAGTAGGCGTCATCGAGGATGAGCGAGCGCATCTCGGGCGGCATCTTCACGTCGGCGCAGCCCTCACGGATCTCGATGATCTTCGCGTAGTCGCAGGCGGTGGCGGCAAAGGCCGGGACCACCGGGGCACCGTAGTTGGCGGCGGTGATCTCGGTGAAGATGTCCTGGAGCACGTCGTAGGCAAGCTGGCGGATGGCCGTGCCGACGAGGTTCTCAAGCAGCGGGAGCGCGGTCTCGATGTTCTCGCGGGCGGTCATGTGGACCGTCTTGTACTTGTGCTTGTTGAGCACCACGGGCACGACCGACACGGTGGAATCCGCGTTGGCGGTGTAGTCGCCGGCGAAGTCACTCGATGCCGAGGGCGCGCCGATCAGGGGCACGCGGATCGTGTCGAGGCGGTCGGCCGGGGCCGGGGAGAAGTTGGACGAAAAGGCCCGCAGCGGAAGCAGGCTGTGCATCCACGGGGCAAGGGCGCTCTGGGCGACCTTGATGTCCTTGACGTTGGTGAGGGTGTTGGCCATCGGAGTGGTCGGTGGGGTTGGTGATGCGGATCAGGTGGTGGCGAGGAGTTCGGCGCGCTGGTCGTCGGTGAGCTTTCGCCAGAAGGCGGTCTGGGCGACCGGGTCGGTGATCGCGGCAAGTTGTTCGGCCAGCGGCTTGCCCTGCGGCTCACCCTTCGGAGTGGCCGGGGCCGGCTTCGGATTGGCCGCGCCGTAGTATTCGGCGGCACGTTCTTCAGCGGTCTTGGCGTCGGCCTTGAGCTTGTCGGTTTCCGCCTGGGCGGCCTTGAGATCGGTTTCGAGACCGGTGATCAGCCCCGCCGCGTGTTCGGCCTGCTCTTTGAGCTCCTTGTTGGATGCGGTGAGCGTTTCGTTCTCCTTGAGGGCTTCATCGAGGAGTCCCTTGGCGTCGGAGAGCTGCGTTTCGAGGTCGCGCTTCCCGGCCAGGGCCGCGTCGAGTTGTTCGTCGAGCGTCTGCATTTGCCGGTGGCTCCGGTGTCAACCGAGGTGGCGGAAGCGGATGCGCCGCTCGACCTCGGCCCGGGAATCGGCCACGCCGGAAACCAGCCCGTGACCGAGTGCGGCGGACGCGGCGAAGTGCTGTCCTTCCATCGCGCCATCCGCCACCTGCCGGCGGGAACGCACGGCGTCCTTGAACTGGCCCCAGGTTTCCTCGACGCCCTGCTGGAGCCATGCCCGCTGGTCGTCGGTGAGACTGGTCCCCGGCACGCCCGCACCCTTGAACTTGCCCGCCGCGAACACCTCCACCTTCACGCCCGCCTTGGCGAAGGCTTCGGAGCGATCCACGACCGGAAGCAGCACGCCGATCGATCCCACCCGGGCGCTCGGGGCGGCATAGAGGACATCAGCCTGTGAGGCGACCCAGTAGGCGGCCGAGCACATCATGCCAGCGCTGAACGCATATACCGGCTTGCGGGCCGACGCATTGCGCACAGACGCGGCGAGTTCCGGGGTGCCGTTGATCGAGCCGCCGGGAGAATCGATGTCCAGTAGGATGGCACCGACCGCACGGTCTCCGGCGGCGAGATCCACCGCGTCACGAACTGCCTCGGTATCGCAGGCACCGAAGAACCTGGCGATTGCGTCGGGACGGCGCAGCATCACACCCGAGAACGGGATCACGGCGAGTCCGTCATCGACCGTGGCGGCTGGGTCGTCGCCGCTGTCCCCATTGGCCGAGAGCGCCACCTCCAGCCGCGAGACGACCAGATCGGAAAGCGATGCGTGGGCCTCGGGGGTGATGAGCCATGGGTGATGGTACAGCAGCTCGGGAAAGGTGGCGTTCACGCCGGGGGCTGCGGTGTCAATGACGACACCCCGCCGCTCGGGCGGTAGAGCAGTTCCAGCGGCACCTGGTATTTCTCGGCCAGTTCGAGGAGCGCCTTCGCGTTCTGGGCGCGGATCTCCATTTCCTCGGTGAAGTCCATGCCGAGTTCCGCGAAGTGCTCGGCCAGCGTCTTGAGGCCCATCTCCACGTCCGCCCGGTTCTGCTGGGCTTCGCGTCCAGCATCGACGGTGATCCGGCGGGGAGTGGTGAAGCTGACTCGCGTCCAGTCCTCGATGGGCGAGAGCTTCCCGCTGTTGATCGCATGGCCGATGACGAAGAGCCATGTCGGCCGGATCATTCGCTCGATGAGGAGCGTCTGGCGCAGCGAGAACCGCCGGTCCGCCTTGGCCACCACGAGCCGCACGCCCGCACCGCCGACCTTTGACGAATCGGCCGCGAACTCGAACGGGATCATGCCGAGCGCGGAGTCCCGCCGCAGGTGCTCAAGGAACCCGGTGAACGTGGGCGACGGTCGGTTGCTCTGGAAGCTCTCCAGCGCCTCGTCCGGATTGAGCCGGACCATCTTGCCACCGACGATCTTCTGGAGGGTGGCCGGGTCGCTCGGTTCCAGCGCGGTGGTCGTCCCCTGGATCTGGAAGTCGCCGCTCTCGTCGCCGTCGTTGCGGTTGCTCTTCAGCACGCGGGCCACGTCGGCGTTGTCCTTCACCGCGTGCTTCTCCAGGGCGAGCAGTTCCATCTCGTCGAGGAGGTGGTTGATCGAGTGCTGGAGGGTCGGG
>Ga0210023_1003193_pt1 | contig 10433 bp, 7 predicted proteins | sample CryGeymeta201524_FD_183987 | JGI IMG/M metagenome (GOLD analysis project Ga0210023, IMG submission 183987) | Groundwater microbial communities from Crystal Geyser aquifers in Utah, USA - Crystal Geyser metaG 2015-24 (SPAdes) (version 2) | ecosystem: Environmental > Aquatic > Deep subsurface >... | reverse complement strand
ACTTCGATTTCTGGATCAACTCATACGAACTGAGCGTCTCTTTAGGCCCTACAAAAATAACGTTCGGTTCTTTGTCCGCGCCGCTGGCTTCGAGCCACGCGGCGACGGTCTCGCGGCTGGCTTTGCGGACGCGCAACTCGTCGGGATGGGCGCGGATGACGAATAGCGTGTCGCGGTGCTGGCGGATAACTTCCAGCGCCAGGTCGAGCCAATCGAACATATCCTCAAAGACCGTGTTGGCGTGCGGCTGGCTGGTATCGAAGATCACATTTGTAAACACAGGCACGATCTGTTTGAAGCCCGCGGCCTTTTGCAGGAACGATTCGTCGAGTCCTTTCATGTCCGCCCAGAACTTGATGCCCGCCATCGTGAAGTCGCCTTGAAAACGCTTCGCCAGATACGCATCCAATTTTGCGTTTTGTTCAGCGTTCATCTCGAACGACTCGGGAACCGGGATCGGAGACGCTGTCGCTTCGCCATCGGTGAAGAACGCCGTGGCGGGTTGGAATCCCACTTCATGCGTAATGACGCGCAGTCCGCGCTTCTGGGCGATCCAGCGCGCGGTCGCTTCGGGGAAGAACTGTCCATTGAACACGATCACTGCGCGCGGATTGGTTTCATCGAGAAACCGCGAAAACTTCTGCGCCACACTCCACGCGGACAGGATATATTCCCGCAAAAGATAGCGCGTCGGTTCGTCATCGTTCAGGTGCTGGATTCGCAGTATCCAGCGCAATCCAGGCAAACACAGCGCACCGAGGGGAATGTTCTCGTATTCAAAATTCATTAACTCAGGGAGAGAAAGTTGCGAGATGCGGGATGCGAGTTGCGCGTCGCGATCAAAATCGAACCAGTTTACCTGTGTACCTGTATACCTATGTACCTGTATACCTGTATACAGCGTCTTCGATTGATAAATGCACGATCTGCATGGCGGTTCTTTCTGCGGATGGTCTCGGTTCGTGCCGAGAACGCAGTGACTCATCCCCGCATTGCACGCGAAATATGCGACAGGGACGCCCTGCAAGCGCAACGCCCACGAGGCCAACAGATGAAATCCGCTGTTCCACGAGAGATCGTCAATCCCCGTGGAGGCCTTGAAGAAGACGACAGGCGCGCCCGAAGGCTGTGGTTCCTGGCGAGAAACTTTTCGCGCCATCGCCGCGATCTTGAGATTATTGAGCCTGCGGACAAGTCCGCGTTTGATGCGTTGGGTGAAAAACTCTTTCATCCCGCCCTTACCAATCATTATTTTTTTCATAACCTAATCTTACCAACAAATCCCCTGCTACATCCTTGAACAACTTTTTGTGTTCCTCGCTAAAATGCTCGCGCCACCCGCCCGTCTTCCCCGCGCGGAAGGTGTGGCTTTTCTTCGGCTGGATCGCGTCCACCAAAACGGACAACGCCTGCTCGCGCGGGGTGGGGATTATGTAGCCTGTCTTCTCTACTTCTTCGAGCATGGTGTTCAGGGTTGCGTCGCGGTTATTGACCAAATCCTCATAGCGGACGGACATCACCTTTGGCTGTGCCAGCCATTGGAACACGCCCTCGTAACGTCCCTTCACACTGACCATGGTCAGCCCGTTGCGGTCAATGCCGGTGATGGCGACCTTGAGCCGCTCGCTGAAATCGGGCAGGGAATTGTAGAAGTCGTGCATCCCGTGTTCTTCATACATTTCTGTAGCAAAGAAGACTTGGGAGACGAGCAGGTCGCGCGGGTCGCGGTAAATGAAAAAGTTGACGCGCCCGCTCAAGGTCAGGAAAGAGACGTTTTCGGGCGTCGCGTCCAAATATCCCCAGCCGATCACGCCGGATGGAATCCGTTTCAGTTCCGTTGAAATTTCATCTTGCGTGTTGCGTGTTCCGTTTTTTGCGATCGTTCTTATTGGATCGGCCTCAACATAGAGATACGGCATGATCTGGGTAAAGCCGTTCAACACCTGCAACAGCAAATGCGACCCGCTCTTCGGCTTGGCATTTCCGAAAATGGGCGGCGCGTTGTTGAACGTGAGACGCTTCCAACGCGCCATCGCCTGCATGGTCTTTCCCGCAGGCCGAACGGCGCGTCGGAATTTCTGAACGACACTCATCAATTCACCATTACGGAACACGCAACACGCAACACGTTTACTCGTCGTTGACTCGGCGCAATTTTTTCAACGAACCCTTTTCAGATTCGTAGACGCGCTTCACGCCATCGCCGAGCGCGGCCTCGGTGACGCGCAGGTATTTCACCAGCCGCTCGAAGCCGCCAGGCTCCACGGACGCGGCCTGGTCACTGCCCCACATGGCGCGGTCGAGCGTGAGATGACGTTCCACCATGCACGCGCCGAGCGACACGGCAATCGCCGAGGGGACGAGACCGACTTCGTGTCCCGAATAGCCGATGGGGTTGTTGGGAAATTCGCGGCGGAGCGTTTCGATCATTTTAAGATTCAACTCTTCGGGTTCGCACGGATAAGCGCTGGTACAGTGCATGATGACGAGATTTTCATCGCCGACGGCCTTCGCGCCTTTGTGGATCTGCGCCATCGTGGACATGCCCGTCGAGATGATGATCGGCTTGCCCGTCTTGCGGACGTGCTTGAGCAGCGCGTGGTCCGTGAGCGACGCGGACGGCACCTTGTAGGCGGGCGTATCGAATTTTTCCATGAAGTCCACCGAGGGTTCGTCCCACACCGAGGCCATCCAGGCGATACCTTTCTCTTTGCAATGGCGGTCGATTTCGCGGTACTGCGCTTCGTTGAACTCGACCTTGTAACGATAATCGAGGTAGGTGATGTAGCCCCACGGCGTCTCGCGCATTTGCTTCTGCTGTTCGATGGGTGTGCAAACCTCGGGCGTGCGCTTTTGGAACTTGACCGCGTCCGCGCCCGCATGCACCGCCGCGTCTATCATCTGCTTGGCGATGTCGAGGTCGCCGTTGTGGTTGATGCCGATCTCGGCAATGATGTAGGTGGGATGCCCGTCGCCGACCGTTCGATTTCCCAGTTTAATTTCGCGTGCCATGTTTTCTCCTATTATTAGTTTCCGTCATTGCGAGCGAGCGCTGGTCGAGTAGGCCGAGGTACTCCGAGGCCGTATCGAGACCAAGCGAGCAAAGCAATCCCCAATGTTGCGAGGAGATTGCTTCGCCACTCGTCCTTCGACTTCGGGGGTACCCTCCGCTCAGGACGGTGGCTCGCAATGACGTGCTACAGTTTATGTAAAATTAACTCACACAACTCGCGCACCGAGCCATGACCGCCGGGTTTGGTCAACACATGATCGGCGGCTTGCAAAACTTCGGGATACGCGTCTGCGACCGCCACCGCCCAACCTGCGATCTCGAAGCACGGCAGGTCGTTCAGGTCGTTGCCAATGTATACCACATGCGCGGCGTCCACCTTCTTTTCGGCGAGCAACTTTTTGAGCGCCTCGCCCTTGCCGCGGATATCAATTCCCTGGACGGATTCCACACCCATCTTTTCGGCGCGTGCTTTGACGACGGGATTGGGTTCCGACGAAAGGATCATGACCTCCACCCCGCGCTCGCGCAGATCGCGCACTCGCATCGAATCGGACCTGGTAGCGGCTACCGTTTCCTTGCCGTTTTCGTCCGTCCAGACGCGGTTGTCGGTGATGACGCCGTCGAAATCGGAAACGATCAACTTAATCGTGGACGGCATCGGCCTCCGCACGCGTCCCGCCCAGACCATGTCGAGTCTGCCTGTGGCGACGAGGTGCTCGTAGCGCGCCCAATCTTGTAGGTTGTCAATGTCAATCGTGTAGCGCGGGTCAATCACCAGCGGATAGATCGTTTTGCCACTCATCGAGCCGTTGAGAATCGTCGCCGTGCGGATCGCGTCAATGTGACCCGTCTGCCAGTAGACGGGCGGGAGAATCTGGCGCGGCGCGTTGTACGGTTCGTCAATCCCGTCCACGTCGAGCAGGTTCTTCATCGGACTGTTCTCGTTTATCAGAAGCCACATCTTGTGCGGATTCTGTCCCGCGGGGACGACCCCGCGCACGCTGTCCGCATCGGGATGCGCGAGCAGGATTTCGATGGCCTTGTCCACCAGTCCGCGCGGACGGATGGGCGAGGTCGGGCGCAGTTGCGCAACCACATCTGGCTTGTAACCTTCATGTTCGGCCAGCCATTTCAGCGCGTGGATGAAGACAGGCAGGTCGGTGGTGTTATCCTGTGCGAACTCCGCGGGACGCAGGAATGGCGTCTCCGCGCCAAATTGACGCGCCACCGCCGCGATCTCCCCATCATCGGTGCTGACGAGGACGCGCGTCACCGACGCGGATTGCTTCGCCGCGGCGATGCTCCACGCGATCAGCGGATAGCCCGCGAAGTTGCGGATGTTTTTGCGGGGGATTCCTTTCGATCCGCCGCGAGCGGGGATGATTGCGAGTATGTTCGTCATCAGTTATCAGTGTTCAGTCATCAGTAATTGGTAAATGGTAAATGGTAATTACCAATCACCAATTACCAATTACCAGGCAGTCCATCCTCCATCCACAACCACATTATTTCCCGTCATGTACGAGGACGCGTCCGAGGCGAGGAACAGCAACGCGCCGTTCATTTCATCTTTCTTTGCCATGCGACCCAGGATGGTTTTGGCGGAATAATTGGTGACAAAGTATTCTTCGTGGTTATTGAACACGCCGCCAGGTGTCAACGCGTTGACGCGGATTTCCGTGCCTGCATAATACGCGGCCAGGTATTTGGTGAAACCCATCACGCCCGCTTTGGTCACGGTGTAGTAAACAGGCTTGAACGCGACGCGTTTTCCATCTTTGATGTAAATACGCTGGTCGGGACCGTTGAGTCCATAGGTCGAGCAAATGTTGATGATGCTTCCCTTCTTGCCCTGCGCCAGCATCGGCTCGACGCATGCCTGCGTGACGAGGAACGTCCCCGTGAGATTGACATCCAATGCCGCGTTCCACTGGTCAAGCGGATAGTCTTCGAACGCGCCCGGGGCGATTCCCTTCGCGGCCGCGTCGGGATCAAATTTTGGGTCGAGGGCCGCGGAATTTACCAGCACATCGAGCCGCCCAAAGGTCGAGAGGACCGAGGCGACCATCGTCGAAACGGAATCAGGCTGGGTGATGTCGGTGGCGATTCCCAGCGCGCGGTAACCGTCGCGGGTCAGGTCGTCCGCAATTTTTTTCGCGGCGTCCGCGTTCAAATCCACGACTGCGACAGCCGCGCCTGCTTCCGCGAGCGTGCGGCAAAACTCCGCGCCGAGCAGGCCCACCCCGCCGGTGACAATGGCGACGCGATTCGTCAAATCAAATTTTTCTTGAATGGTCATTTTCACATCCTCAATTTCCGCCGTCATTGCGAGCGAGCGCTGGTCGAGTAGGCCGAGGTACTCCGAGGCCGTACCGAGACCAAGCGAGCGACACTTGCCCTGGCGGGCAGTGCCAGGGAGCAATCTCCTCGCCAAGGTGGGGATTGCTTCACCGCTCGTCCTTCGACTTCGGGTCTCGATACGGCGAAAGAACACCGCCTACTCGACCCTCCGCTCAGGACGGCGGTTCGCAATGACGGACACAACAACTACGGAGGCGGCGCGTAATACACCGCGTCGCCGCCAGATTTCATGATGAGATATAAGCCGTCGGTCAACAGTTCATAATCGGCTGCGTCCTCTGAATCTACATCGAACAACACCAGCACGGCGTATCCCGAACGGACATCGTTTCGCACGAACGCCACGCCCTCGTCGAAATTATCCCATGCGAGGCCGGTGACGGGGTCCACGCGCTCGGGGAGGACGCGACAGCCGCGTCCCGTGTAGAGATAGACCGCGCCCGGCTCGTTGGTGTAAATGGCAATATCGGCAGGCAGGGTTCGCAAATAGTCCATGGCTTTTGAATCGTACCACTTGAAGGACGCGTAGCCCTGTCCGCCTTTGGACAGTTCCGCCACCGTTCGCGCCTGGCCGACGATGGATACGCTAAAGATGAGCAGACCCAACCCGATCACGATCCCGCGCCCCACGCGCTGACGGCGATTCCACACCCACCTCCCCGCGTTGACGAGGAGCAACAGTAACGGCAAATAAACGGGCGCGAGGATTCGCACTTTCAACGGCGTGCTGGCGTCGAACAGGCTGATGGAGAACAGCACCGAAGCCATGTAACCAAAGATGTACAGCCCGTTGGTAAAGCCAATTACTTCGGGCATGGGTGTGGACGGTTTGAAGAATCGCATCAAGCCATTGAACATGATCCATGACAAAACAACAATCGAAATGACGGCAATCACCGCCATAAAAATCTCCGGCGTCTTGAACAACGGACGCCGCCACTCCTCCACAGGGATGAGGAACTCTGAGAACGTGCGCAGTCCCTGCTCGAGAGTCTCTGCCGTCACGGGATGCCAGGCCAGCGAACGGTTGGTGGCATTCCCCGCCTCGATGCGGTTGCGGATGCTCCACGCGGCAACCAGCGGGGCAAAGCTGGCGAGGTAAATGAGCGAACTGGTAATGCGTTTTTTCCAGGTGTCTTGCAGGAGGATGAGCGAAACGACAAATGTAGCCACCAGCGCGAGGCCGGAATAACGCGTCAGGTAGGCGAGGGAGGTGAGTAGGCCGGCAACAGCAACAGCAACCCATGTAGTGACGAATTTATTCGTCAGACGACTAAAGTCGTCACTACGTGGAGGAAAATACAAATCAAAACACAAAAACGCCAGCAGGCTAAAAAACAAAAACAACGGCTCGCTCATCGCCACCGCGTGGACTCGCAACAGCGAGTCGTTGACGATGAACAGCGCCGCCAGCACGATGCCTGCCATGGACGATTTCGTCATGCGCCAACCTAGCAGACCAAGCAAGGCCGCGTTCAGCCCGAACAGCAACGCGTTGACGAAGCGCGCGCCGCGCAACGGGTCGAGTCCCGTCAGGCCGGTGAGTGCGAGCGTGCCAGAAAAAGCGGGTGGAAAATGTGTGACAGGCTGGTTCGATTCCAGCCAGGCCTCGCGGTATCCGTCGCCCGCCAGCAGGCTGCGCGCCCCCGCGATGTACGCGATGGAGTCGTCCGAGAGGCCGAGGCCTTCGGGAGTCGCCGTCAGCGTGAGAAAGGTCCCGATAACGGCGAGCAGGCCGAGGGTCAGGAAAGAGGCGAGGCGATTGGTCATCATAAAACACAATCGCCGTCATTGCGAGTCTACGAGAAGCAATCCCCAGTCCAACAAGGAGATTGCTTCGCCGCTCCGCGGCTCGCAATGACGGCGCTTAGTCTAATTTTGCGGCAGGATGTAGCCCTGCTTTTCGAGATAGGCAAGGATCGTGCGGGCGTTGTCTTCGGGCGTCGCGCCGAAACCCTGGAGGCTGATCTCGGGTTCGATCGGCGGCTCGTACGGATCGTCCACGCCGGTGAAGCCCATCGGTTTGCCGTCCAGCATGGCCTGGCGGGCTTTGGCGTACAGGCCTTTCACGTCGCGCTGTTCGCAGACTTCGACGGGCGTGTCCATGTAGCATTCCACGAAGTTCTCACCGACCATCTTGCGGGCTTCGGCGCGCGTGGCGCGGTAGGGACTGATGGCCGCGCAGATGACGGCGCCGCCCGCGTGGGCGATCTCGCCCGCCACGAAGCCGATGCGGATGATGTTGGTGTCGCGGTCTTCCTTGCTGAAGCCGAGGCCTTTGGAAAGATGCGTGCGGACCACGTCGCCGTCGAGGATGGCGATCTCGCGCCCGCGTTCGAGCAACAGTGAAGTCACCACCTGCGCCGTCGCGGATTTTCCCGAACCGCTCAAGCCGGTGAACCAGATGCAGAGGCCCTGCTTGTGTCGCGGGGGATACATCTCGCGCAAAATTTCGGCGGTCTCCGGGCGGGTGAACCACTCGGGGAGCAGTTTGCCTTTGGCGAGATAATCGTCGCGCACTTGCGTGCCGCTGATGTTGAGCGTCTTGGCGCCCTTCGGCACATCCTTCTCTTCGACGTAGCGCTGTTCATCGGGCAGGTAGACGAGCATTTCGAACGGGATCATCTTGACGCCCAACTCGGCTTCGTACTGCTTCATCACTTCCTGCGCGTCATACGGACCGTAGAACGGTTTGCCGCTGGAATCGTTCCCGGGTCCCGCGTGGTCGCGCCCCACGATGAAGTGGTTCACGCCGTGGTTGCGGCGAATGATGGCATGGAGCAATGCTTCCTTCGGCCCCGCCATTCTCATCGCCAGCGGAAGCAGGCTGAGCAGGGTGTCTTTTTGATCGTAGTAGTTATCCGCCAGCGCCTTGTACGTGCGGACGCGGGTGTAGTGGTCCACGTCACCGGGCTTGGTCATGCCGACGACCGGGTGAACCAGCAGGGAACCTTTGACCTGGGCCGCGGCGCGCTTCGTCAGTTCTTCGTGGATGCGGTGCAGGGGATTGCGGGTCTGGAACGCGACCACGTTGTCGTGTCCCATGTCTTCAAGCAGGGTGCGCACCTGGGCGGGCGTCTGGCGCAGGTCCACAAAGTCGTAGTACTTCGGCATGTTCACAACCTGCAGCGGGCCGGAGATGCAGACCTTGTTCCAGCGCGCCATCTCGGAGACCATCGGGTGCTTCGAGTCGGTGGAGCCGTAGGCCAGCGCGGCCTCGGTTTCCGCGTCCCAGTGATAGATCTCTTCGAGCGTCATCACCGCGATCATATCGTTGTTGGCGTTGCGCAAGACGATATCCTCGCCGACGGTCGGCAGTTCCTTCGGGTCAGCCGTCAACGTGATGGGCAACGGCCAGAGCGTCCCGTCCGCCAGGCGCATTTCGCGCAGGACGCGCTCGTAGTCCGCTTTGCCCATGAAGGTGGTCAGGGGGGAGAATCCGCCCGAGGCGATCAGTTCCAGGTCGCACAGGTTTCTCATGGTGATCTTGATCGAGGGCAGTTTGGAGGCGCGCGCCAGCAGGTCTTCGCGCTCTTTCCCTTCGACGACCAAGTTCACCAGTTTGCCGCCGTAGGGAGGGATCAGTTTTGCATTTGCCATTGTTACTCCGTGAGGGTTAAGACTTCGGAAGTCTCAGAGACTTCCGAAGCCTGGATTTCGTTTGCAAGGCCAAATTATACTTCAAAATTCAGTGTTTGAATTTTGGAATTTTACTCGGTGGTCGAGTAGCCCCGAATGCTCTTTGAGGGGCGTATCGAGACCATCACGCTCCATGCAAGATTTTGTTCACTGGTTACCGTTGGTCTCGATACGGCGGCAACAGATGGCAGGATGCAAACAGTAGTACCGTTCGCCGCCTACTCGACCAACGGCGTACACTTGAAACAAGCCATTATGTGATTTGGACAACCCGCCCCGACTTCTGTGACTCTTGCGCGGCCAACGCGAGACGAAGAGCCCGCGCGCCATCCGCAAGCGTGCATCTCGGTTCAGACTCCCCCGCGGCGGTTTCCACGAAATGACGCGTTTGCGCCAGAAAGAGTTGGTTCCGCTCGAAGCCCTCGGGCGGCGCGACCGCCTCGACGACGGGCGCGGGCGGCTCCTCGCTGAACGTCCCGAACGTAGCAGGCATCTTGAAGTGGTGTAGCACGCCATCCGCGTTGTCCCAGCGAAGCGTGCCACCCGTCCCGACGATTTCCAACCTGTGAACAGGCGGCCTTTGGAAATAATTCAGATGCACGCCACCCACCGCCCCGCTGACAAATCTCAGCCCGATCTCGGCCGCGTCTTCCACATCCATTTCGAGCGGCGAGAGATGGCCGTTGAACGACCACAGCGACTCGACCTCGCCGAGCAGGAAGCGCAGGTAATCCAGCGGATGCGTCAGCGTGACAATGACTCCGCCGCCGAGGTCCGCGCGCGCCGCGTAACCTTGGCGGTAATCCTCCCACGGATGCCACTGCGGCAGGTACTCGCCCCAATGCGCGTGGACGGTCAGCACCTTGCCGAGCGCGCTTGCCTGGATCAGTTCACGCGCTTTATTCAAAGTGGGATGATAGCGAAATTGGAATCCCACCAAAATCCTGCTCCCGCTTTTCTCGGCGGCTTTTTGCAAAACATCGAGCCTGTCGAGCGAATTTGAAACAGGCTTCTCCAACAGAATATGGCATCCCGCTTCCGCAGCAGGGATGGCGACATCCAAATGCAGGGAGGTTGGGTTAGCGACAATAACCGCTTCGGGCTTGTGCTTTTTCAACGCCTCCGCTAAATCTGTTTCAACGGGATAGCCCGCCAATTCGTCATCGGGTAGGGTGGCGCGATGCGAACGCAGGAGGATGATATCCTTTTCGCCGAGGGCGATCAGGTTGCGGAAGTGTCGGCGTCCGATGGAGCCGAGTCCGGCAATGAGAAATTTCATAGTTGCCTTTTTCTAAACAGTAGAGTAGAGGAGCAGGGAACATAGTTTAGGCTACGGAGTACATCTGTGTCCGGGTTTCCCCTTTCGTGGCTCATTTACCGTATGCCATGCCATGCGCCCTGCTCCCCCCTCCTCGAACCG
>Ga0210023_1003183_pt1 | contig 10458 bp, 3 predicted proteins | sample CryGeymeta201524_FD_183987 | JGI IMG/M metagenome (GOLD analysis project Ga0210023, IMG submission 183987) | Groundwater microbial communities from Crystal Geyser aquifers in Utah, USA - Crystal Geyser metaG 2015-24 (SPAdes) (version 2) | ecosystem: Environmental > Aquatic > Deep subsurface >... | reverse complement strand
GGAGCAGGACAATGTGAAGAGCGACAAGCTCGACCAGGTAACGACGGTCGAACTGATTATCGGGACGCGGGCGAAGAATGTCACCTTCGACGCCTATTTCGACAATCTTCGCACCGAGGAGACGAACATGCGCACGATGAAGGATGTCACCGCGCCGAAAAGGCTCTACCCGACGACAAACCTCGTCGAGAACGGTCAACCGACGGCGGTTATCGTAGCCCCGATGTCCCCAGACTTGAAGCCAGTCGTCGAAACGTTCCGCAAGCGGATGCAGGAGATGACAGGCGTCGCCTTCACTGTTGTGGAGGAGAAGACGGCCAAGCCGGAGCTTGTCCGCTCCGCAAACCTTTTCCTGCTCGGTAATTCGGAGAACAACCCCTTCATCGAGGGACTCTATGCCCGTTACCAGACGGCGGTGGACGCGGTGTTTCCAGGTATCGGCGGTCACGAGGTTCGAACAGTCTCCGACCCATGGGGGACGGGGCGCAACGCTGTGGTGCTGGGAGGCAGCGACGCGAAGGGAGTCGCCGATGCGGTCGAGGATTTTGTGGCTCGTCTGGAGAAAGCGGGGAAGACCACATTGCCACCGACTCTCTCGACCGTCCTCGGAACGGAGGCGCAGAAACGGTTCGGCTCCACCTTCAGTGAAGTGCCCAAAGATTTCGTTGCCCAGCAGATCAAGGCAGGGAAAAACGCCCTTGCCACCGGAGCGCACACGGGAGTTACTTCGCAGTTGGCCAATCTCGGGCTGAAATATGCGTGGACTGGCAAACGCCCCTATGCCGAAGCTTTCAAAGCCATCGCTTACCGGATGTACGACTTCTACCTCTCGAAGCCCGACACCTACGGCGGGCCGTGGGGGATGGATGCCGACTTCACGTTGTATCAGCTCATCCCCGCGTGGGATGCCGTGGAAGAGAGCGATACGTTCACCGACGAAGACCGGCTGAAGATCACGAAGATTCTCTACGAGTTCACAACGACCGGTGTGGCGGGAAAGGCCGCGGGTGTTGTGGGCAACCGACGCGTGCGCCATAACCACCAGACATTTCCGGCGCTCGGGCTACTCTACGCTGCCGACTACTTCGGCAAGTATTACAATCTGTCGGAGGCTGAGGACTGGATGAGCATCTCCGATGAGTGCTTCCAGGTTCAGTCCGACTCGACCAAATCACACGAAGATTGCAATGGCTATCAGTGGCTGACCAACGGCCACACGCTGCGTTACTGTCTCGCCAAGCCGGACTTCAGGATGTTTGAGAATGGCAATGTTAGAAAGGTCGCCGACTACTCGATCATCGGCATGGACAACCTCGGCTACCAGGCGACTTACGGCGACGTGGGCGGTCCTTTCGGGTGGTTCTCAGAGTATGTCCCATTGAAGGCGGCAGAATGGTTTTACAAAGACGGACGATACCAGTGGGTCATCGAGCGCAAGCGAGCATTGCGGGCCACGGATAATCTCTGCGACTTCGAAACCGCACATAAAGCCGTGGAGCCAACCGACCTCGCACGCCCCATCGCCTGGCCCCTGGAGCCGATGTACTACGATTCGTTCACCGAGGACGGTCGTCCCGCGGTGGAGAAGTGCGTGGACAAGGTTGTGTTCCGCAGCAGCTTCGATCCGAAGGATCAATATCTGTTGCTCGATGGGCTTTCCAATGGCGGCCACCGCCACTACGACGGCAACTCCATCGTGCGACTCACTCAGAACGGTCGTATCTGGCTGGCGGACTGCGATTACATCAAATCGCTTCCGAAGTTCCACAATGGAGTGCTCATCTTCAAGGACGGCCAAAGCCAGACGATCCCCTCCTACGTCGAGTTGGAGCGCTTCGCCGATTTCTCAACTGCCGCCTTCTCTACCACTACGCTCCGCGAATATGCGGGAGTCGACTGGCATCGCCACACCGTCTGGCAGAAGGAGAGGTACTTCGTCGTCGTTGATCAGATGGAAGCGAAGGAGGCGAATCGCTTCGACTTCCGTTGTCTGTGGCGAGGTCTCGGCAAGGCAAACGTGACCGACCGCGGACTCGACCTCGAACAGAAGGACGGCGAGCGATTCCACATTCAGACCGTTCCGGGCCGCCAGCTCAAACTGCAGGATGATGCCGAGTATGGCCGCAACTACTCCGTCTATCAGTACTGCGATCCAATTGTGCGCAACTTCCAGATCCTTGCGTCCCCGACATTGAGGCCCGGCGAGACGTTCAACCACGTGAGCGTGCTGTACGGCGAGAACGATGGCAAGCCGTTGAAAATCAAGGTGGATGCACTTTCCCCCAGTGCGTTTCTGCTCTCCGGGAATGCCAATGCGATCGTGGGGATTGGCGATGCGTCGAAAGCCGCCCGACTACCCGGTGGTGTTGAGATCGCGGCTGCGCAATTCCACGTTACGGCGCAACACGCGAGCCTCGTCGGCGCATCGCTGTTCCGCTGGACGGTCGGCGGAAAGAAGGTGGAGTTCAAGTCGGCAACTCCCACCGATCTGGACATCAACTTCGTTACAGGCAAGACAGAGGGCGAGCAGGGAGTGCCGGTCGCAGGTTTGCAGACTGGCATGGACTCCTTGATCGCAAGAGCCCTCGGAGACTTGTCGAAGACAATCGCGCCGCCTTCCGCGTTGCCATCCACCACCGGAGCCAAAACGCCTGCTCTCCAGAAGACGTGGTCTTTCAGAGAGCAAGTGGACTATCTACTCTCCGGCAACGCTGGACAACTCGAGGCTGCGGACCTCGGAACGACGCTCACCGCGACCCCCGCTCCCGGCGCGGTCAATTGTTTTAGCGGTTTGCCTCAGACGCCGAAGGATATCTCTCGCCTCGTGGATGGGGGCACCGCCAACACCGAGAATTGCGTGATGTGGGACGACGATGTGCCGGTCACCTTGATACTCGATCTCAAGAAGCCATGCGGGCTAACGAAGGTCATTGTCAAAGCCTGGTTCGCCACTTCGTCATCGAAGGGGCGCATCTTCCAGTTGAGGCAGTTGCTCGGCGAGGTGAGTATCGACGGGTTCAAACAAGACGTCCGCAAAGTAATGGAGCTTAACGATACAAAGACCTACAACAGTTGGGGCGATCCTGCTGTCCCGTACCGATTTGAGAACCTGAATTGTCGGGCAGCGCAACTGCGCCTGACCTTGACGCCGCGTAAGAGCACCGGCATCTACATCGCGGAGGTGGAGGTTTGGGGGAATCGGGCAGGCCTTGCCGAGGCGTTCGCGCTGAAGGGAAAGACCGGCATCCCCACCCACATCTTCCAGACCCTCGCCACTGCCGACCTGAATGGCGACGGGGTTTCGGAAATCGTCGCCGGATCTACTAACGGGAAGGTCTATGCGCTGGATGCACAAGGCAAGCAGCTCTGGACCTTCCTGACGAACGGGCCCGTTCATGCCGTCGCAACCGACGATCTCGACGGCGACGGCAAGGTGGAGGTGATCGCCGGTTCTGAAGATGCCCATGTCTACGCTCTCGATGCCGCGGGCAAGGAACGCTGGCGGTTCGAGGTTCCCTATTACAAACGGAAAGGAATTGCGCGGGTTGTCTTCACGACCGACCTCGAAGGCGACGGGAAGAAGGAAGTTATCGCCGGAGCAGACTCGTGGCGCTACTACGCTCTCGACTGCAACGGCAAAGAGAAGTGGCACGTCGAGAGCGTCCACGGTTCCACCGCGGGTTGCGCCGTCGACCTCGACGGAGACGGGAAGACTGAAGTCGTCTGCGGGACCGAGTATTACTGGTGGCCGTGCGCTGGCTCTGATGGAAAAGTGAAATGGAGCTACAGCACCCGCACCGGCCCGAAGTGCAACGCGGTCTGCGCCGCGGATGTGAACGGCGACGGGAAAAAGGAAGTCATCTTTGGTGGAGCAGACACCAACATCTCCGTGGTGAGCCACGACGGCAAACTGCTGTGGCAATACAACACCGGCGACGAAGTCACCCAGGTTCTCGCAGCCGACCTCGATGGAAATGGAAAGGCAGAGGTCATCGCCAGCTCTCTCAGTTTCAACGTCTATGCGCTGAAGGGCGACGGCACACGGCTGTGGAGATGCGACCTGGGGGACGGCGTGACGACGATTGCGCCCCTCGGGTCACGAATTGCGGCAGGGACAGAGGATGGAAGGGTGGTGATGCTGTCGGCAGAGGGAAACATCGTCGGTTCGTATGACACCGGCAGCAAAGTGGTGGCTCTATCGTCGATCCCTGAAAGCGACGCCCGGCGGAGTGTTGTCGTCTCAACAAAGGGCGGGGAGTTACTGATGCTGCATTGATGGCAGCGCCTACCTCCTCGAGGCTGCTGGCGCTTGCCCCCACGTGATTCCACGGGCTGGTGGGCTGATGTCGGCGGGGTGAGGGGGGGATTGGCAAACTCGGCCAGCCTTCGACCATGGCGGACAATGTCGTCCGGTCCGCTGAAGGGCAAAGATGGAGCGTTGCCACAGCTCTGTCCGAGGCATGGACAGAAAAAGGTGTTTGGCATATTGGCCGATGGGAATAATCGGTGTTGTCCCACAAATTCAATACGAGCGAGGTAACGAGAGATGATGCTGAAATCGGTTCCCATGCACATGCGAGGTCGGCATTGCGCCATGCGCCCGGGAAGAAGGGGGTTTACCCTTATTGAATTGCTGGTGGTGATTGCGATCATCGCCATCCTGGCGGCGATTCTGTTCCCCGTGTTCGCCCGGGCGCGGGAAAAGGCGCGGCAGGCATCCTATCTGTCCAACGTGAAGCAGTTGATGCTCGGGATTATGATGTACACCAATGACTACGACGAATGTCTGCCGCTGGACGGGACGCTGCCGCTCGTTGGCGGGTACCCGCAGGCTCCCTTCTGGGACGAAAGGATATTCCCTTATGTGAAGAGCCTCCAGGTATATGTGTGCCCATCGGCGACGGTGGGGTATTCCCGCACTTACCGGTACAACACGGTCCGCGGAGCGACTGGCGCCCATCTGTCTACCATCGCTTCGCCCGCTACTACCATCTTGATCGTCGATTCCAAGGCGGGAGCCTACAATAGCCTCAGTGGCTGGGGCGTGCGCGGCTGGTACGATATCGCGGAAACACACACTGGCGGCGCAAACTTTGGTCTGGCTGACGGTCACGCCAAGTGGATGAGGACCGAGAAAGATCTGTACGGCTCCTACCAGATTCCCGGATATGAGCTTTGATCAGCGAGCGTACGCGGCGCTGCTGGCTTTGGTTCATTTGATAGACCAACAATGGGGAGATCGTCAACCCACGCGTGACAGCTCCCCATTGCGTCTGTATACTATGGCAGGATTTCGGGGATGCGGAACAACGACGAGACATGGCAACAAGGCGACCACAATCCGGACTCCCTTCCATCGCTCCCGAAAGCGAGACCGTTGAATGGAAACGATCTCTCAGCGAGTCTCACGAGATTGTTGAGACGTGCGCGGCTTTTGCCTCGGGGAGCGGAGGCGCTGTGTATGTTGGTGTGAGCGATGACGGGCATGTGGCAGGCGTTCCGGTGGGCAAGGGCACGATCGAGGTCATCACAAACCGCATAGCCCGGAACACCAATCTCCGGTTGGTTCCATCCATCCAGAGCCGCGAGGCCGAGGGCAAGACAATTCTCCTCATCGAGGTCCCCGAAAACCCCCTCAAGCCCGTGTATGCTTTCGACCGTGCTTTGCGTCGGGCGGGGAAAACCAACCAGCGACTGGCGCCCGACGAAGCCGCTCGTCTTTACTATGAGAGCCGGGGAATGACATGGGACGAGTCGCCCTTTCCGAACATGGAACTCTCGGACGTTGATCCCACGCCCGTAGGTCGTTTCCTTTCGCTCGCGCGGCACGAGAGACAATGGAACATCGACCCGCGCATGCCGGTGAAGAAGGTCGTGGAGCAGTTGGAGCTGATCCGCTTCAATGCCCTCACTACGCCGTCCCCGACGAAGTCGGCTGCCCTGATGACCAAAGTGAGTCGCAACGAGACCGAACAGGCGCCAGTTGTTCCCATTACTTCCCGCCAGTTGCGGACGCCGATTGCGCAAGTGGCCGGCGAGATGATCTGCACAAGGACACCACCATGTTTAGAACTCGTCCAGGAACTAATCTGCGTTTCCCACAGTGCACCCGCCGACATTCAACAGCGGAACAAGGTTGCGGGTGCGAAGTTGTTCTTTGACGAGTTCTTACAGGAAAGGAACACAAGCCAGTGAAACGAACCACAATTCTGATCTTCGCCCTTAGCCTCCTACCAAACGGCGATTTTCTCTTTGCCGAACCCCATGGCAGGCTGCTGTTGTCGGAGCCGTTCGAGTCCGTCGACATACGTAACGGCGCTGTGTTCACCCGGCCCGATACGCCGGTGGAAGGCGAGAAATCCGTCGCGGGGACGATCACGGGAACCAGCGAGGTCATCGATGGCAAGATGGGCAAAGCGCTGCGACTACGCGGGCTGTCCCAGGTTCGGTACCTGCAAGGCGCTCCCGTCGTGGACCTCGCCGGTGGGGAACTGTCTTTTCAGGTCGCGCTGAATTTCGACCCGGCAGACAAGAACGAACGGACACGCACAGTTTTGCGGAACCAGATGTTCGCAACTTTTATGGGGCCGGGGCACAGCAAGGTGAGTGTTTATTCATGTCTGGAGGACGTCTCGTTCTGCGTCCGGAATCAGGATGGCAACCTGCTCACTGTCAAGCGCGTGCCCTTCGTCTGGAAGCCGGGCGCGTGGCACCATCTCGCCCTTCGCTGGGGGAACGAGCTGCAACTTTGGTGCGACGGTGAGAAGAAGGAGACCGTTCCGTGGGAGGGTCTGTTTGGCGCGGTGCCGGTGAAAAGAGACGAGCTTTATCTGATTCTCGGCAGCCTCATTGGCTGGAGTACGGTGGAAAGCGAGTTCGCTCTCGATGACCTTATGATTCGCGGGCCTGCGCCTGGGCAGATCAGCACCCGCCCGCGAGCGTGCCTCCCTCTGCTCGACGACGCGCCAACAGTGGACGGAAAGCTGACCGATCCTTTCTGGCAGAAGGCCGCGAAGATCAGCGGTTTCACCAGCTTCGACAAGCGAGACATCGTCGCGGTGCAACCACGAATGCACGCAGCCTACACTGCAAAAGGGCTGTACTTTGGTCTGGAGGCGACTTTGTCGCAGAACCGTTCTCCCCGCGCCACGCTCACAGAGAGAGACGCCCCCATTTACGCAGGGCACGACAGTGTCGAAGTCTTCCTGCAGCCCGCATCGGCTCCAGACGGTTATTACCAGTTCATCGCCAGCGCGTCGGGAACGCAGTTCGACGCCAGAACGGTTGCAGACAAAGCGGACGTGGGAGGCTACAACCCTGAGTGGGAGGTGAAAACCGACGGCAAGCCCGGGCAGTGGACGGCGGAGGTGTTCGTTCCCTTCGGTTCACTCGGGGTCAGTCGGCCACCGAAGGCGGATGAGGTGTGGAAAGCCAACTTTTGTCTCGATGATGCCGCGGGATTTAGCAGCGCGGCCACCTGGGCATTCACCGGCGGGAACTACAATAATCCAGCTTACTTTGGCGAGTTGGTGTTCACTGGAAGAGAACGATCCCTGCGCCAGGAGAAGTTTGCCGGGTTTGAGCTGGGGGAACCGGCGGTCACAATGAAGTTGACCGGCGCTTTCCAGCCCATTGTCACCGTGAAGTCCGAAATCCTCGATTCCAAGGGCAACAGTATCTTCAAATACGAGCAACCGCTCCGCGACGCGAACTCGACCGAGATCCGTCCTCAACCACTCACAACCGGACAATACGTGATGACCGTCTCCGCTGCGGATGAGCAGGGCCAGTCTCTCTTCTACCAGAATTTGAGTTTCCAGACAGCGAAGGCCGTCAGCTTGTTCGTAGCGAATTACCCGTACGCCGGATACCTGCAACTGAAGGCGGACATACGCGGCATGAAGGAGCCAGTCGCCGAAGTTAGGTGCGGCATCAAGTCTTCTGAAGGCAAATTGGTTGGTAGCGTGGCGCTGAAGGACTTCGTGAACGGAGTGAGTTCGTCCCGATATGCCAATGACAAACTCCTTCCGGGTGACTATGAAGTGGAAGCGCGTGCGATGGCAGCGCCGGGAGCCGATGCAACGGAGGGAAAGGCGCTCGAGACTGCGAAACAGGCCCTGAGGATATTCCCCCAACCGACATGGTGGAAGAATGATCTCGGCGTCGACCATTCCGTGCCCCCGCCCTTTCAGCCAGTGAAGGAAACCGCGGACGCGTTGTCGGTGTGGGGTCGCGACTATGTCTTTGGCAAATCAATCTTTCCGCAACAGATCATCAGTCAGAAGGAATCTCTGCTGGCCGCGTCGCCAACGCTGAACCTGAAGGTGGCGGGGGTCGTGACCGACCTCACCAAGGCGGGCAGAAGCAAGGGAGTGTCCCAGCCGGATGCCGTCTCCTTGACCGGCAATCAGACGGTGGGCGATATCGCCGTCACGTGGCATTCGACAGTGGAATTCGACGGCTTCACTCGCTTTGACCTGACACTGACACCCTCGAAGCCAACGCAGGTCGATGAACTGGCGCTGTCACTTCCGCTGCAGAAGGAACTGGTGAAGTTTCTCCTCGCATCCACTGGAGCGTCGGGGAATGTGCTTGTCTTTGAGAAGCCATACGACAGCAGTTTCCTGCCGTACCTGTGGCTTGGAAACGATGACATGGGCATTGCCTTCTACTCGGAAAGGGATCAGTACTGGACCCCCAACGACAAGAAGATGCTGCAAGTCATACCCGGCGAGAAGGCAACGACCCTGCGAGCCAACTTCGTCGCGCAGTCGACAACTCTCAGCAAACCCATTTCCTACTCCTTCGGATTGATGGCGACCCCGGTGCGGCCGATTCCGCAGAACGATCCATACGCCTACCCATCCTGGAACCACAACAGCAGCTTCACTTATCCGGAACACCTGACTTACCCACTCCCCGAAGGTGGTGTCCCGAAAGAGGGCACGCTTGAGTTCTCGCTGAAACGCAGTGAACTCAAGGCCCGCAGCAATACGGAGGTCTTCAGCTTGCAGGCAGGAAAGAAGTCGCTGAACGCGTTCCTGCTCACTCCCGATCGACCGAACGAGTTCGCCCTGTTCCTGAATGACCAGAGAATTCTCGCAGCGGAGGTTCCCATTGATGCCCGATCCTTCTCCGCGATGGCGGTCACCTGGGACGCGTCGAATGTTGCGGTTTACTGCAACGGAAAGCTGTCGGGGAAGGCGCCCAATCCGGGAATGGAGGAGCTGCTGACCCGCGCGCCGAGCCAGTTGCGGTTCGGATGCCGGGGCGAGTGGCAAGGATACACCGGGATCATTGTTGACGAAATAAGGTTATCGCGCGGCGCGCGATGGAGAGGAGAGTCTTACTCGGCTGCCAACGCGCCGCTGGAAAGGGAAGAAGACACGTTGCTTCTCGACTCCCTCAACGGCTCCTTCCGGCCGGATGGCGAAGACGCAAAGACCACGGCGGGAGGCACACCCTCCATCGGCAGCAGTTTCGTCGCCGGCAAGTTCGGGCAGGCGCTGCAACTGCAAGTGGGGCCCGTGCGAACGCCCTATGAGGTCATGCAGGAAATCGGCGTGAAGGTGACCAGCCACTGGCTCTGGCAGGAAGCGATGAGAAAGTACTACGCCCAGCCGGTTCTCTTCGGAGATACGGTGCCCAAGCTCAAAGAGGAAGTGGACAACTACCATAAGCACGGGATCAAGATCGTTCCCTATGCGGCCTATCCGGCGGTGGGAGGTCCTTCGCCTCTCCTCGACCAGTTCCGCGACGAGTGGGGCATTCGTCCCGTGTCCACACTGCCCTGGCAGTTTGCTGGCGCGCCGGAGGGCTACCACCTCTATAACTGCTGCCTGCAAGCAAAAGGGTTCGCCGACTATCTGGTGGGCGGCGCGGTGTGGGCAATGGACACCTTCGGGTTTGACGGCGTCTACACCGATGGGCTCACCCACGTCTATGCTTGTCAGAACGAAGCGCATGGCTGCGGCTATCGGGATGACGAGGGTAACCGGCGCTCCACCTGGCCAATGTTCGCCACGCGGGAAGCAGTCAAACGGATGTATCGGTGCATCAAGTCTCGGCGCCCCGACGGTTTCCTGGTCAATCACGCATCCTTCGATTACATCATGCCGACGCTCTCATTTTCCGATGTTCTCTACACCGGCGAGCATGAAGACTACGAGAACTTGCTGACGGCGCGAGTCCGATTCTGCAGCAAGCCGTGGGGGGTGTATGTGACAACCCTCGGTTCCAGTGAGCACATTTACTCATCGTTGCACACGATGACCAGTCTGCTGAACGGAGTCTCAATCTGGGGCTCAGGCTTGCTCGGCCGAAACGATTTTGCGAGGAAAGAGGCCCGTCTCCGACAGACATAAGTAGGTCGTCAAAAATACTGTCCCTGCTGAAACGAAGACGGACATACCCGATTGATTCGGTAATCCCCCCGAACTTGTTTCGGGGGAAGGTTAG
>Ga0210023_1003173_pt1 | contig 10474 bp, 9 predicted proteins | sample CryGeymeta201524_FD_183987 | JGI IMG/M metagenome (GOLD analysis project Ga0210023, IMG submission 183987) | Groundwater microbial communities from Crystal Geyser aquifers in Utah, USA - Crystal Geyser metaG 2015-24 (SPAdes) (version 2) | ecosystem: Environmental > Aquatic > Deep subsurface >... | reverse complement strand
AAACGGCACACCAGCCCACCGCCAGTTATCGATAAAAAACCTGATTGCCACAAAAGTTTCAGTACGTGAGTAAGGGTCCACCCCCGGTTCATCGCGGTAACCAATCACTTTTTCACCTTTGATCAACGATTCGGTATATTGCCCTCGGATTACATTTTTGGCAACCATATTTTCTTTGAAAGGCCGAAGCGACTGAAAAACTTTAATAATCTCGTTTCTGATTGCATTTGCTTCAATAACCACGGGCGGTTCCATGGCAACAAACCCTACCAGTTGCATTAAATGGTTTTGCAGCATATCGCGCAGAGCGCCCGAGTTGTCGTAATACCCTCCCCGACCTTCAACACCCAAACTTTCAGCCGAGGTTATCTCAATCCGCTCTATGTATTTATGGTTCCAAAGCGGCTCAAAAATTCCGTTGGCAAACCGGGTAACCAGCATGTTCTGAACGGTTTCTTTTCCCAAATAATGATCGATACGGTAAATCTGGTCTTCATCAAAATAGTTCAGTAACTTAATATTTAATTCTTTAGCCGAATTCAAATCAGTTCCAAAGGGTTTTTCAATAATCAACCTCCTGAAATACCGAGCAGATTTACTCAATCCTATTTCATCGAGAAATTGAGGAATTACACTGTACAGCACAGGAGGTGTTGAAAGATAAAAAATATAGTTGGCTGGAATCTGCAGATTTTTTGAAATCTCTGACAGCCTGTTTTTTAAGGGCATAAAATCCTCAGCACTTTCATTTGAAACCTGCTGATAAAACAACATTTCCCTAAATGGTTCAGTATTTTCCTGGGCGGGAAGAAACTCGCTTACCCTTTTTCTGAAATCATCATCTGATAATGGTGTTCGGGCAGCGCCCAAAACTGCAAATTTTTTGGGTAACAATTTTCGGATGTATAAATCATAAAGTGCGGGTATTAATTTCCGTTTGGTTAAATCGCCCGAAGCGCCAAAAATAACCAAAACCTGGCTTGATATTTCCTTCATAAACTGTTGTTTTTATCTTCAACACAATATACAACCATATTGTTCCCGAAATTAAAATACCTTAAAATGTATTGAACCACTTTGTTTTTAGTGGCTAATTTTCCGCGAAACAATTCTGTTTTTCCGCTTTCAAACGGGGTTATAAATATTTGTTTATCAAACTGAACGCCGGTTTCACAGCTACATTTAAATATGGCTTCCTTGGCGCCCCAATGTATCATTTTCAACATTTGGTGTTGATTCGAATTTACAATCCAGGCAAGTTCTTCGGGATGGAGAAACCGCTTTGTTACGCGATCGATATTGCGATGAACATTCTCAACGTCGATGCCGCATAAATCATTCGAAATGAAAACAACAACATAATCAGCCGAATGTGAAATGCTGATATTCAAAGTCGAATCTTTTAGTAGTGGTCTGCGCGTTTCATGGTAAATAACTTCGGTTTTTTCGCCTAAAATATTTTGCAGCAACAACCGGGTGGCCAAATATTCCTTTTGACGCTTTTCTCCACTGAACTTTTTAAATTCAATTTCCTCATTTTCAGTAAACCGAAAAGCGGAAATAAGCGAACCGGCGGATTCTGTGATTTCCCAGATTCCAATTACACCGTTTTCGGTTTCTATTTTTTTTACAAAAGGCATTAGTTCCAGCTTGTGGTTTCGATTAACCTGATGATGTCGGGTTCAAGAAAATCGATAACCGGTTTTAAGGAGTCGATATTTGGAACCTCGCGGATGTAAAGCGCCCCGCGTAAAAAATGATTGACACTATCTGTCAAAAAAAATTGCATTGGTGAGGCAGCGTTACCTTCAATCCGGTAAATTAAACCGTAAACATTTCTGTTCGGGTTCATAAAAACCTGTTCCTGAATAGCATCGGCTTTAATGGAATGTTTGTATGCCAGTGTGCGCGCTTCTTCCATGAATTTGTTTAAAAGCTGGCGACCTGGTATTTGTTGATCTGATAGTTTGTAATACGACAAATGAATTTCAGCCTTGTTGGCCGGAACCGAAATATTAATCCAGTATGCTTGCCCTGGATCATTGCTGTAAGCAATAATTTTGGCATAATCAGGAATATCAAAATTATATGGAAATCCATCATTAAGTGGATGATATGATTTTTCGGGGAAATCGATCCTGAAATATTCCCTTGGTTTTGGAGTGTATTTTTCCCTGCACGCCAATAAAACCGGCACAATGAGGACAAGAATAAATATTTTTTGTATTACGCTCATGTAAACTAAAACGCACAATGAACTGAATTATTGATTGTAAATTACCTCTCCAGCAGTTTCTATTCAGCGCTGTCCCGCTTTATTTCGACTTTTAATTGTTTAATACGACGTTTATCAACCGCTTCAATGGTAAAAGTAAACTGGTTGTAAACGATTTTTTCTTTCAACGCCGGTATTTCGCCTTTCAGTTCTAAAATTAAACCTGCCAGTGTTTCGGCATCACCTTGAACTGAATCGAAAACGGTGTCATCACATTTCGAAATTTTAAAGAAGTCGCCCAAAAGTGTCTTTCCATCAAAAAGAAAAACATTTTCCGATATTTGTGTAAAAAAGTTGTCTTCCTCATCAAACTCATCCACAATTTCGCCTACAATCTCTTCCAAAACATCCTCAAGCGTTACAATTCCCGAAGTTCCTCCATATTCATCGACTACAACGGCAAGGTGAACTTTGCTTTTTTGAAATTCTTTCAGCAGCGAATTTATTTTTTTTGTTTCGGGAACATAAAACGGCGCCCTGATAAGGGTTTGCCAGTTAAACGAATCGCTTTTGTGGCTATGCGGAAGTATGTCTTTAATGTAAAGAATTCCCTTGATATTATCGAAAGATCCAACATAAACAGGAATACGCGAAAACCCGGAATCGACAATGACGTTCAGAACAGTTTTAAAACTGTTTTTAATATCGAGTGAAACCACGTCAACCCTGGGTTTCATAATTTCTGCCACATTTTTGTTTCCAAACTTTACAATTCCCTCCAAAATCTCCTTTTCATCAGAAAGTTCCTGGTCGGAGGTCAGTTTTAATGCCTGCGAAATTTCATCCATCGACACATTTTTCTGGTGTTTTTGTAAACGCGTATTAATAAACGATGTGGAAACTATCAGCAGAGAATTTAACGGTCGGAATACTTTTTCCAGAAATTGCAGGGGTAAAGCCATAAAACGTGCGAAACCCAGCGAAAAATGAGTGGCATACAATTTTGGTAATATCTCGCCAAACAGAAGCAACAAAAAAGAAATAAGCACCACCTGTAACATAAATTCCAAAACCGGCGAATTTTGGATGGTTATCAGGTTATTTGTAATATTAGCCGTAAGTATAATAATACCAATATTCACAAAATTATTGGTTACCAGTATGGTTGCAAGCAATTTTTCCGGATTTTCGAGGTTTTTAGTTACCAGTTGATTGGTCTTACTTTTCTTTTTTAGTTTTTGTCTGTCGTTTGCATTCAGCGAAAAATACGCAACTTCAGAACCGCTAACCAATGCCGAAATAAAAAGCATTACTAAAACAACAGCCATCGAAACAATAATATACACCGAAAAAGGCTGTATTTGAACACTCCAGTTGCCAGGTTGAACCGATATAAGTAACGTATCTGTTTCCAAATGTTTTTAGTTTGAATTAAAATGGCAAATCCTCATCGCCTCCCGGCTCATCGATTTCCGGTTCATTTGCCACAGAAACAGAAGGTGTTGAAACTGTATTATTTTGGCTTTGATTGTACTGATTTGCTCCCTGTCTGTTATCGTCAGCTTTGGTGCCCAGCATTTGCATGGTATCGCCATAAATTTCGGTAATGTAACGTTTGTTGCCATCTTTGTCATCATAACTGCGGGTGCGAATCCGTCCTTCAATGAACAACTGCCGGCCTTTAGTCACATATTTTTCGGCTACTTCGGCCAGGCCGCGCCATAAAACGATGTTGTGCCATTCGGTTGTGGTTACTTTTTCGCCATTTTTTGCCGTGTATGTTTCGGAGGTTGCCAATGGGAAGTTAGCAACAGCAACACCTGTATCAAGATGCCTGACTTCAGGATCTTTGCCCACATTCCCAACTAAAATAACTTTGTTTACTGACATAATCTGTTAATTTTAAAATACTGTTCTAATAATTTAGGAACAGCAAATTTATAAATATCTTTTTTATTTACCCGAATAAAATTAGTATGGTTTACACAGTCCGATTCAGTTTCAATTTGAATAAATCTTGCATAAATGGTTTGATGGGTTAAAACATGTTTAACAGGAGGTGAAACTGATTTAAAATTGATTGATCTGCATTTAAGGAAGGGAATTTTCAAATTCAGAATTTCGAGTTCAGAAAGTTCCTTTTCAGATTCTATTAAAGGAAACTGGTGAAGATTTTTCCAGATATCATTGCCGGTTCTTTTTTGGAGAAGCAGAGAATCCTGGCTTTCAATAATATAATAGTAAAAATATCGCGTACGCTGTTTAATCTTAACAGTTTTAACCGGAAGTTGACTGGTTAAGTTATTTTTTGAAGCATAACAACTGTGGTTTAACGGGCACAATTTGCAATCGGGCGATTTTGGCACACATTGCAGGGCGCCAAATTCCATCAATGCCTGGTTGTGAAACCCTGCATTGCTTTCAGGTAAAATACTGTTTGCAATTTGTTGAATTTCAGACTTGCCCATTTCAGAATCAATCGGTGTCGAAATTCCAAAAAAACGGGTCAGCACCCGATAAACATTACCATCGACAGTTGCGTTAGGCAAATTAAATGCAATTGAAGCAATAGCAGCAGCGGTGTAATTACCAATTCCCTTCAGGGACAATATGGTTTCGAAATCAGAAGGGAAAACACTGTTAAAATTATTTACAATAACTTTTGCGGTAAAATGAAGGTTTCGGGCCCGGGTATAATAACCTAATCCCTGCCATAATTTCAAAACCTGGTCTTCAGGTGCATTTGCCAGTTCCAAAACGGTTGGGAATTCGTCAACAAAACGGTTGTAATAATTAATTCCCTGGTTAACCCGGGTTTGCTGAAGAATGATTTCAGAAATCCATATTTTGTAAGGATCGCTGGTTTTACGCCACGGCAAGTCGCGTTTATGGATTGAATACCACTGGTAAATATCTTCTGGAAAACCGTTCATTTATTGATAACTGTTCAATTTCTTTGAAAAAACAAAAATAAATTATTTGAAAAGCTTTTGGGTTTTTAAATAATTTTTATTTTTGCACCTCAAATTATTCGTTTAAAACATTGAAAATTAAATATTTTAAGAAATGACAAAAGCAGATATCGTAAATGAAGTTGCAAAGAATACCGGAATCGAGAAGGTAACTGTTCAAAAAGCTGTTGAAGCATTTATGGAAACAGTTAAAGATTCGCTGGTAGATGGTAAAAATGTTTACCTGAGAGGTTTTGGAAGTTTTGTAGTAAAGAAAAGAGCTGAAAAAACAGCTAGAAATATTTCTAAAAACACCACAATCATTATTCCGTCACATAATATTCCTTCGTTTAAACCAGCGAAAACATTTATTTCTGAAGTTAAACATCAAGTAAAATAATTGAGTTATGCCTAGCGGAAAAAAAAGGAAGAGACATAAGATGGCTACTCACAAACGCAAAAAAAGATTGCGTAAAAACAGGCACAAGAAGAAGAAATAAGAAGTTTATAACCGATTCTTATTTGTACATTTTGATTAAACCTAAGGCATATATGTCTTAGGTTTAATCTGTTATAAAGAATATATAATCAAATTGAAAGTTTAAAAATAAGGTTGTGAGTAGCGATTTAATTATTGATGTAACTCCATCCGAAATTGTTATTGCATTACAAGAGGATAGAAAGCTTGTTGAAGTAACCCGTGAAAGAAGCGGGGCTCGGTTTGCCGTAGGAGATATTTATTTGGGCAAAGTAAAAAAAATAATGCCCAGTTTAAATGCGGCATTCATAGATGTTGGTTACGAAAAAGACGCTTTTTTACATTATCTGGATTTGGGGCCGCAGTTTGCCACCCTCAACAAATTTCTTCGAATCAGTTCTTCTGCAAAAAACAAAGTATCTTCACTCGGACGAATTCAGTCGGAACCCGACATCTTTAAAGAAGGCAAAATTAATGAACTCCTTAAAGAGGGACAGAAAATACTGGTGCAGGTCTCAAAAGAACCTATTTCAACCAAAGGCCCACGTTTAACCTCCGAAATTTCAATCGCAGGCCGAAACCTTGTTTTAATGCCATTCAGCGACAAAGTTTCAGTTTCGCAAAAAATTAAAACCAACGAGGAAAAAAACAGGCTAAAAAAACTAATACAAAGCATTAAGCCGCGCAAATATGGCGTAATTGTCAGAACGGTTGCAGAAGGCAAAAAAGTGGCAGAGCTCGATCAGGAGTTAACAGGGCTCGTTACCAAATGGGAAACTACATTTAATAAACTCACAAGGGCGCCGGTCCCATCGCTGATTATAGGAGAAATCGACCGTACAACTGCACTGCTGCGCGATATTTATCACCCAAACTTCAACAGCATAATTGTTAACGACCAATCTGCTTGTACTGAAATTAGCGATTATATAGGCAGTATTCAGGCTGATAAAAGAAAAATTGTAAAGTTTTATAAGGGGCGGATCCCTATTTTTGAACATTACGGAATTGACAAACAAATAAAGGCCGCTTTCGGAAAAACTGTTTCATTTAAAGATGGCGCCTATTTAATTGTAGAACATACCGAAGCATTTCATGTAATTGATGTAAACAGCGGAAATCGGGTAAAACTGGGAATGGACCAGGAAACCAACGCACTCGATGTTAACCTTGCTGCATGTGATGAAATAGCCCGGCAGTTGAGGCTCAGAGATATGGGCGGAATAATTGTTATCGATTTTATCGACATGCATGTTGCAGCAAACCGGCAAAAGGTTTACGACTTCATGAAAGAAATAATGGAGGCCGACAGAACCAAGCACAATATTCTGCCACTAAGCAAATTTTGTTTAATGCAAATAACCCGTCAAAGAGTCCGTCCCGAAGAAAGTATTGAAACTGCCGAGAATTGCCCAACCTGCAAAGGAACCGGCAAAATTATACCTTCAATTTTATTTGTCGATGAAATTGAAGGAAAAATAAAATATGCCTTCAAAGATTTAAACAAGAAGAAATTATTACTGAAAGTACATCCGTATGTCGCAGCATATTTAACCAAGGGCATCAAGAGCATTCGCAATAAATGGTTTCTCGAATATTATAAATGGATTAAAATAGAAGCTGTCAATTCATATACTTTTTTGGAGTATCATTTTTTTGATGATAACCAGGATGAGCTAATTTTATGATTCAAAAAAAGCCGTTCGATGTAAAGAGCGGCTTTTTTTATTGCCTTTGGCAGAAATTTTAATCTAATTTGCTCTTAAATTGTTTATAAATATGTAATTTGAAAAATATACCGGATATCATGAAAAAAACAGTTATACTTTTTGCATTTGTTGTAACCGCGTTGTTTTTGAATGCCCAAATTGTTAACCCAACGAAATGGGTATTTGATTCAAAACAAAATGGCAATGAAGCAGATTTAATTTTTAAAGCTAAAATTGACAGGGGATGGCATCTGTACGACACATATCTGCCAGAAGGAGGCCCGATTGCAACATCTTTTGTTTTTGAAGATTCAACTTTATTCGAAATTGTGGGAGAAATTATCAAAGAACCACAACCAGTTATTTCTTTCGATCCAACATTTCAGATGAATGTCGGGTATTTTAGCGATGAGGAAACCTTAACGCTAAAAATAAAATTGAAATCTACGGATCCAATAGAGTTAAAAGGGTATGTTTTATTTATGAGTTGCAACGATGAAACCTGTACCCCACCTGAAGAAGTACCATTTTCGTTTAAATTCAACCAGGAAAACGAACAATTAACTGAAATAAAAGCAGATATAAGTATACAGCCTTTTGCCGGTTCAAATAGCGGCAGCGGCCAAACCCTTTGGTTGTTTATCTTAATTTCGGCATTGGCAGGTTTTGCAGCAATACTTACACCCTGCGTTTTCCCAATGATTCCAATGACCGTATCGTTTTTTATGCGAGGTAGCGAAAACCGCGGTAAAGCAATTCGAACGGGAATATTTTTTGGATTTTCGATAGTTCTTATTTTTACCTTGTTGGGCGCTCTTTTTTCGTTTGGCATTTTTGGCCCTAATGTGGGTAATATTTTAAGTACACACTGGATTCCAAATTTGCTGTTTTTTTTGCTTTTTCTGGTATTTGCAGTATCATTTTTTGGCGCCTTCGAAATTGTTTTGCCCGGCAGCCTGGTTAATAAAACCGATTCCAAAGCTGATCAGGGTGGAATGGTCGGCGCTTTTTTTATGGCATTAACAACGGTAATTGTATCATTTTCCTGCACTGGGCCGTTTATTGGTGCACTGATAATTGAGGCTGTTCAGAATGGTGGAATGCGCCCTTTAATCGGAATGTTTACGTTTGGACTGGCCTTTGCAACACCTTTTACCATGTTGGCAATATTCCCATCGGCACTCAGTAAGTTGCCAAAATCGGGCGGTTGGTTAAATGCCATTAAAGTTGTTTTCGCATTTGTTTTACTTGCATTTGGAATGAAATTCCTTAGTAATATCGACCAGGTTTACGGATTTGGAATTTTAAGCCGTGAAATTTACCTTGCTATCTGGATTGTAGTTTTCTTTTTAATGGGAATGTATTTCCTCGGAAAACTCAAATTCTCTCATGACAGCGATTTACCTTATGTTGGAGTAGGCCGACTATTTTTGTCGATTGTAACATTTAGTTTCGTGGTTTATCTTTTTACAGGGTTACTTGGTAATTCACTGGCTGCTGTTTCGTCTTTAATCCCGCCTCAGAGCGAACGAGCCTATCTATCATCTGGAAATCAAACTGTTAATTCGTCAAACTTAAATATTGAATTGTGTGGTTCGGCAAAATATGCCGATAAGTTACATTTGCCGCATGGATTGGCCGGATATTTCGATTTCGACCAGGGACTGGCTTGTGCAAAAGAACAAAATAAACCTTTACTGGTGGTTTTTAAGGGACATGCATGTGCCAACTGCAAAAAAATGGAAAATACGGTTTGGGATAATCCTGAATTATTAAAAATTTTATCCGAAAAATACGTGGTCACCGGTTTATATACCGACGACCGAACCACCCTACCCGAATCAGAATGGATAACCACAGCCGATGGAGCCGTGCTGAAAACCATGGGAAAGAAAAATCTGGATTTGCAAATTTCGAAATATAAAACCAACAGTATCCCGTTTCATGTAATCATTCAACCCGATGGGACTGAAATAAAACTGGGCGTTACTTTTAATGATGATGAATTCAGATCGTACATTGATAAAGGGTTGATGTAGTTTTTTTTTTTAAATCGTCAAAATGAATACATCTGATTGGTTATTTTGGAACGTTGATACACAATTCGATTTTATTTCGCCCCAGGGAAAGTTGTATGTTCCGGGAGCAGAATTGTTAAAACCGAACTGGGGAAGACTCACCCAACTGGCAAAAAGCAGGTCGATTACTGTGGTGAATACTGCCGATTGGCATCATCTCAATTCCGGTGAATTATCATCGAATCCTGATTTTATATCAACATTCCCTTTACATTGTATGGCAAATACATCGGGCGCTGAACTAATTGATGAAACCATTCCTGAAAATCCGTTTATTATTGATTGGGACAAGGAAATGGAGATTGACCATGAACAAATATCCTCAAAACAATTCCGCAATTACATCATTCGAAAAGATGCTTTTGATGTTTTTAAGGGAAACAGATACACAGAAAAATTATTAGAACTGCTTTCTCCTGAAACTGTTGTTGTTTACGGAGTTACGACTAACGTTTGCGTAAACTACGCCGTTGTTGAATTAACAAAAAGGGTAAACAGGGTGATAGTGGTTAATAATGCAATTAAAGAACTGTCAAATATTCCGCTGCCGTTCGAAAACTGGAAAAAACTAAGAGTTGAAATGAAACTTTTAGATGAAGTAATTGGGCTTCTGAAAAATTAATTTTGGCTTTTGGCTTTAACTTTCTGATATTCCTCTTTCTTCAAAAAAACGTTTTTCAATTAATTTGCTTTTTTTCACCGAATTTCGAATCCATTGCAAAATAATTTCAACTCTTTCATCTTCCGAAAGGCGCCAGGCAATTTCCTGAGAATTGCGCATTTTTTCAGTAAGATGATAAAGAATAATCGCTGCCGAAACAGAAATATTGTAACTCTCGGTAAATCCATACATCGGAATCTTCAAATATTCATCAGCTTCCTGTGAAATTGTTTCAGAAATACCAGGAAGTTCTGAACCAAATACCAACGCAATTTTTCCTTTCGAGATGTCAAAGTCAGGGAGTTCCACATCATTCGAATGAGGCGATGTAGCGACTATTCGGTAACCCATTTTTTTTAAATGCTGAATGGTTTCGAGACTG
>Ga0210023_1003170_pt1 | contig 10479 bp, 9 predicted proteins | sample CryGeymeta201524_FD_183987 | JGI IMG/M metagenome (GOLD analysis project Ga0210023, IMG submission 183987) | Groundwater microbial communities from Crystal Geyser aquifers in Utah, USA - Crystal Geyser metaG 2015-24 (SPAdes) (version 2) | ecosystem: Environmental > Aquatic > Deep subsurface >... | reverse complement strand
TGTCTCTCATGATGATCCGTACCAACCTCCTTCATCCCTTGATGACGGATCTCTATCATGTTCCGAACCGGGTTACCCATACATTTTAGCGAGGAGCCGTATTTTTATTACAGGGATGGGGATCATAAGCCCCGTCGGGCAAGGCATAGCAGATACGATAGAAGCCGTCAGGAATGCCGCGGAGGGGATTAAACCGCTCCGCCTTTTCCCTACGCTCCATGCCCCGCCTCTGCCTGTCGGCGAGATCGGTTCGTTCCCGTCTATGGGGCCTGTCCCCCGAACCCATGCCCTCGCGCTTATTGCCGCCGAAGAGGCGATGAAAAACGCCGACGGTGCGCCGGATGCCGTGGTCATCGGCGTGACGACGGGGGGGATGTCCGTTACGGAGGAGCTTTTAAAGCGCGGCGAAGGCGATGCAAAACGGTACGAATGCCACTCGACCGCCTCCGTTGCAGAGTATGTCGCCCGTCATGTGGGCTGCACAGGGCCGGCGCTGGCGGTATCTACGGCATGTTCATCGGGAAGCGTGGCCCTGGGAATCGCCATGGCAATGCTTCGCTGCGGCAAGGCGAAGCGGGTCCTGGCCGGCGGCGCTGATGCCATCTGCCGATTGACCTATTACGGTTTTCACTCCCTTCAGTTGGTTGATCCGGAGGGCGCCCGGCCTTTTGACAAAAACAGACGCGGAATGTCGGTAGGCGAAGGGGCGGCCATGCTGCTGCTGACTGTCGCCGAAACCCCGCCGGACAATGCCGTTGCCGAACTTCTCGGGGCCGGTTTATCCTGTGACGCCTATCATCCCGCTTCACCACATCCCGAAGGCGCAGGGGCGCTACGCGCTATGGAAGAGGCCATCGCCGATGCCGGCATGACGCCTGCGGACGTAGATTATATACATCTGCACGGCACAGGAACGATAGATAACGATATCGCCGAAGCAAAGGCCATACGCGCCCTGTTCAAGAGCTGCCCGATTCCTCCTCTGTCTTCCGTGAAAGGATCCTTTGGGCATTCTCTTGCGGCAGCCGGGGCGGTGGGCGCCGTCGTGTCCGCTTTAAGCATTGTCCACGGCATCATTCCTGCCAATACTGGTTTTCATGATCCCGATCCCGACTTAAAACTGACCCCCGTTGATGCGCCGCTGGCGGCGGATGTAAACGTGGTCCTTGCCAATGCTTTCGGTTTCGGCGGGAACAACGCCGTCCTCATCGTCGGCCATCCGAAACGACGAAGGGACGCAGAATCTCCGTTTTACGCCGTTCGACCCATGCCGTTTTCCGTTATCGGAAGCGCATGTCTCACCGCTGCCGGCAGTTTAGAACAGACAATGGAGCATATACGTCATGCCGAGGGGTTAAGAGGGATCGTCCCTCCTTCCGATATATTGCGGCCTCTCTCTGAGAAATCCGTCCGCCGCCTGAAGCGTTTTCCCCGTATGGCCTTGTCCCTGGCCGTTTCGGCCTGTAAAAATTCCGCAGCAGCCGGTCCGCCGGCATCGGTATTTCTGGGAACCGGCTGGGGAGGACTTTCTGAGACCCATGATTTTCTGACAAAACTCTTTGCCTCGAACGAACAGTTTACCAGCCCGACGGATTTTATCGGATCCGTGCACAACGCCGCCGCAGGTCATGTCGCCATCCATTTCCAAGCTACCGGACCGAACGTGACGGCCACGGGCGGCGATTGCGCCTTTGAGCAGGCCTTGTTTGCGGCAAGCCTCCTGGCTCATGATGGCGATAACCCGCTTCTTGTGATCGGCGCAGATGAATATCACGAAACATTATCCCCTCTCTTCGACGCCTCCGTAGCGACGTCCGGGACGCCTTCAGACGGAGGGGGGGCTCTTTACCTCAAACCGGCGATGGCGACATCTCCATGCCGGATATTCCCCTCTTTTATGGCCTATTCCGGCAGCAGCGGTCGGATCATCCCGGCGCTGATCCGCGCACTGGGGGGAGATAAAAGGATTAAGGAGCAATTTGGGGCTATTCTGGCGGGGATTCCCGCCGCACAGAGGGAAAAGGGGAAGGGGCAACTGGATGATTTCCTGTCCATGACGGGATATCCCCATCCCGTTATTGATTATCGGCGGCACGTCGGTGAATTTGCCTCGGCGTCAGCCGTCGCGGCGGTTCTGGCGGTCTCGTTTGTGCAAGCCGGTGAAATCCCCGGAAATGTCTGCCATCAAAAGGCTAAGCCATTACTGGGACTGGGCGTTCTTGTTCTGGGATTCGGCAGTTACATCACGGCCGTGGAGATTTTACCATGATGAGGGGAAAACAAACGCCGGGAGATGTCCTGATCATTGGTTCTGGCGTCGGCGGTTTGACGGCCGGCATTATTCTGGCGAAACTTCATTGCCGGGTTACGGTTGTGGAAAGAAATCCGCTGCCCGGGGGATTGATGCGCGGCTATCTCCGTTCCGGCATTGATTGTCCCGTAGGTGTGCATTATATGGGCTCCCTCGGCGAGGGGCAGCCTCTCCGAAGGATGTGGGATTATCTCGGCGTTACCCCGCTGATCCCAATCGAACGCATGGGTGCAGATGGTGTTATAGATCGCTATATTTTTGATGACGTTACCTTCGATCTTCCCGAAGGCATCGGCGCCTTCGAAGACAACCTGAGACGGTCATTTCCCCTGGAGCACAGCCTGATTACAACGATGATGAGCGATCTGAGGCAAACATCCCGCGCCCTGGCCTCGCTCGACATCCTGATCTCCCCGGCGATGACTTTGCTTTCGCCGGAGAACTTTGAATCCATCGGGGAACAACTCTTGCGCATGGGTTGTTCCGGGCGTCTCCTCTCTGTCCTGGGAGTTCCTCCCACCCTGATCGGCCTTTCCTTGCGGGAATGCCCCGTTTTTTATTATTATATGACTATTGCCTCCTATCTCATGTCATCCTGGCGATTAGCCTGCAGCAGTTCCCGGATGGCGGATGCGTTTGTGTCCCGCTTCATGTCGCTGGGCGGTGATGTCGTTACGGGAGAAGGCGTCGCAAGAATCCTTGTCCAATCGGGCCGGGTGAAAGGCGTCGTTTTACAATCCGGCCGCGTCCTTCCCGCCGGGAGCATCATTGCCGCCGTTCATCCCGGAACCGTCGTCGCCATGTTGCCCGGGGGCGCCCTCAGACCCGCTTATGTGGAGAGGGTTGCAGAACTTGAAAATACGAAAGGAATCTTTGCGGTGAATCTCGCCGTGGATGCCGATGCGCATGAGGCGCTGTCCTACAATATCTACCGCCTTTACTCAGGAGAAGACGGAGCCCTGTCCCGGGGAATATTTCATCAGTTGCGCAGCAGCGGGCAGCCGGGGATCAATATCCTATCCATGATGACCACAAGCGACATTGAGGACTGGCGGCAATGGGAAGGGACAACGTCCGGAAAGCGCGGCAGTGACTATCTCGAGGCAAAGGAAAAGAAAGCCCGCCGGTTCATCGGTGAGGCGTCAGAGTTGTTTGGAGACCTTAAGGGCATGAGGATACTGGACATCTATACTCCTTTGACCATCAGGGACCGGGCAAACAGCCCCGACGGTTCTGCCTATGGGATTCTTCGCTCGGCCGGACAATTTATGAAAACGGCTTCTTTGAACCGCACGTCTATCGAAGGCTTGTTCCTCGCCGGTCAGAACAGCATGGCGCCGGGGATTATGGGGACAACGATGGGATCTTTCCAGACGGTCAGAAACGTCATCGGTTACGAAAGATTCAGCCGGGAGGTTATGGGAGATTTCCTGTGAAGGTCTTACTCGTATCTACAAACACCATGATGGAGCCATATCCGCCTTACCCGATCGGACTTGATTATGTGATGAATGCCATCTCGCCGCCGCATCAAGTGAAGATAGCAGATATGAACGAGTTAAAGGACGGAGATGCCCTGGCTGGGGTTCTTTCCCGATACCAGCCCGATATTATAGGCTTGTCCATCAGAAACATTGATAATATTGACGAAGCGAATACGAAAACATTCATCGGCGAAATCCGGGATTTGATCGGCATCATCCGGGAACATTCGGGGGGATTTATCGTCCTGGGAGGCAGCGGATTTACCATCCTGCCCGGCGAATTTATGAGCCGGCTCGATGCCGATTTCGGTATCATCGGCGAGGGGAGCGGCTCCAGTTCCTTCTCCAGGCGCTGGAAAGAAATGAAAGTGTTTCCGGTCTTCCCGGCATTGTAACCATGGACAGTCCTGTTGTTTTCCCGGAACCCTGGCCCCGGTCATTCCACCGCAGTTTTTTCCGGGATCATTCCCATGCTTCTTTTTACCTGAAGCGGGGCGGCATGCTCAATCTACAGACAAAAAGGGGCTGTCCCTTCAAGTGCATCTATTGCACCTATCCCCATATAGAGGGGACGCGGTTCCGCTTTGCGCCACCAGGGGAAATCGCCGCTACGGCCAGAATGCTCCAGGATGCCGGCGCCGGGTATATCTATATAACGGATTCGACGTTTAACGGCAGCGCTGAACAGAGCCTGGAGGTTGCGGCGGCATTTAAAAAATCGGGCATTTCCGTTCCCTGGGGCGGCTTCTTCACCCCTTTGTCCCCGTCGCCGGACTATTACTGCATCCTTGCCGACGCGGGTTTGATGCACGTCGAATTCGGCACGGAAGCCCTCTCTAATTCGATGCTCGCTTCATATCGGAAACCTTTTCGCCTCGAGGATGTTTTCACCTCGCACAGGCTTGCCGTTGCCGCCGGTCTGCATGTCGCCCATTATCTCATGTTGGGGGGGCCGGGTGAAGATGAAGGCACGTTGAAAGAGACCCTGGCCAATGCCGATGAACTGGAAAAGGCCGTTTTCTTCGTTTTTGGCGGAGTCAGAATTTATCCCCATACCGCCCTTTATGATCTGGCCCTTAAGGAAAGACAGATCGAACGCAGCAGGAATCTTCTCGAACCGGCGTTTTATTGGTCGCCGGCCTTGCACCGGGAGACGGTTATGGATATTGTGAAAGAACATGCCGGCAGCCGGGCAAACTGGGTTTTCGGTTCCGGCTCTCAACAGACGTTAAAAAATCTTGCGAGGCTGCATGCGAGAGGCCGTGTGGGGCCGCTATGGGAACAAGTGATTTGGTGAAGCATTGCGGAAAAAGGGTGAGATGGGTCTCTCCGGCGGCGATGACCGGTTTTGTTGCTATCGCCCTGGCATCCATCCTGTCCCTCTTTCATGTTGGGTTGGCCATCGTTCCCCTGTCTATTTTTGTCTTTCTCTGTGCGATGGCCCCGTTTTTCCCGTCAAGGGGTTTCTTTTTGCCGGTCATCAGCCGGGGGCATACGGGAAGACCCGTGGTATCCCTGACATTTGACGATGGTCCCGATCCGGTGACGACCCCGCCGCTTTTGCAATTGCTGGCGCGGTACGCCACAAAAGTCACCTTCTTTGTTACAGGGAAAAAGGCCGCCCAATACGGCAACCTGATTTCAGAGATACTTGCATACGGCCACGACATCGGCAATCATTCGTACAGCCATGATAACCTTTTAATGCTGCGCCGTTCTGAGAAGGTGTATCGAGAAATCGAGGCAGCGCAGGTTTTGTTGAGACGTTTCGGCATCTCCCCTGTCGCTTTCAGGCCGCCCGTAGGCATCATCAGTCCGAGACTATCCCATGCTCTGGAGCGACAGGGATTGCGCTGCGTCACTTTCTCCTGTCGGGCCTTTGACGGCGGGAACAGGTATCTTCGAGATTTATCCGGGCGGATACTGAAAAAAGTCAAGCCGGATGACATTATCCTTCTTCACGATATCCGACCGAAAGGGGCGATTGACGCAGAAGTCTTTCTGCAGGAGATGGGAGCGATCCTGGCCGGTTTGAAAGATAAAGGCTTGCAAGTTATTCCCCTGGCCGAACTTCTGGGAAAACCGGTGATGATCAGGATCAATGGCGGCGATTGACGACGATGTCTTTATTCCGGCCGGACATCAAAAACTCACTTTCAGGAAAATCACCTAACCCCTTTTAAATGGTGAGCAGTTGATCGAGATCAAGCATCTTTACAAGTCCTACGAAAAGCCCGTCCTAAAAGACGTGAACCTTTCGGTACGTCGTGGCTCCATCATGGGGCTGCTCGGTCCAAACGGCGCCGGAAAGACAACCATCATCTCCATTCTTATTGGCGTTACCAGGAAGGAAAGCGGGAGCATAACCATCGGCGGCCTGGACCTCGATCGTGAGCTCAAAACCATCCAGTCAAAATGCAGTTACGTGCCTCAGAACTTGGCGTTCTATCCGCGACTGACGGCCTTTGAGAACCTGGAATATTTCGGCGCACTGTGGGGCCTGAAGGGGAAGAAACTGAAGGAGCGCATGGAATTTTGCATAGATATAGGCAGTATGCAGACCTTTGCGAATAAGCGCGTAGATAAGTTTTCCGGCGGCATGAAGAGACGTCTGAACCTGGCCATAGGTCTGTTAAACGATCCCGAAATATTGTATCTCGATGAGCCTACAGTAGGCGTTGATACACAATCAAGAAACTACATCCTGGAGACGATAAGGAAGATCAACCGGGAGCGGAAGGCGACAATCATCTATACATCCCATTACATGGATGAGATCGAGCAGGTGTCCGATGAGATTGCTGTTATTGATGAGGGCAAAATCATCTTCCACGACGACAAACAGTCTATTTTAACACGTGACGATAACGTATTCGGCCATAGAACCCTTGAGGAGCTTTTCCTCAAGCTGACAAACACCAGTCTTCGCGACGAAAACTGACAGTATGATCAAAAATGATTAAAATACATTACATTCTGAAAAAGGAATTTTTGCTGATTGGGCGAGATATTCATGCCGTAGCTGTTCTGTTCATCATGCCTGCATTTTTTATTCTGATCATGTCCCTGGCTATGCGGGATTTATTTGAACTCCATAGCAGTGTCAATATAGAGGTCCTCGCCGTGAACCGGGATACGGGGAAGAGCTCGGGGGCGTTTTTAAAGGCAATGGAGAAGCTTCGCACTTTCAGGTTTCACCTCATTGATAAAGATACCGTCACGGAGAGGATCAAGGAGCAGATGCTTTCCCGGGACTACAAGTTCGCCCTGATCGTCAAGGAAAACTTCTCCTCCTTCGTGGAGAACAAGGGAAAGGGTAAGGATGAGAAGCCCCTGGAACTTCTCGTCAATCCTACGGTAAACGTTCAGACACAGCTGCTTTTGAAAAGCGCATTGGACGAAAGAGTGGCGAAATTGAGATGGGATGCCTTCATTGACCTTATCGGCAGACTGCCGTTCTTTACCGGAATTGACAAGGGGAAACTGAAGTCGGCCGAGAATAGCCCCGTTTTGGTCAATTACGTTTACAAAGGGGGACAGCGCTTCAAGATTCCGTCTGCCGTTCAGCAGAGTGTTCCCGCCTGGCTCGTATTTTCCATGTTTTTCATCGTCCTACCCCTATCCAACACCTTTATCTCCGAAAGGGGACAGGGTACTTTCATGCGCCTCAAAAGTATGAATGTATCGAAGTTCTCTCTGATCATGGGCAAGATGGTTCCCTATCTTCTTATTAACGCAATCCAGGTGATAATTATGATTGCCATAGGTGTTTATGTCGTGCCATTGTGTGGCGGCGCCACCCTCACCCTGGGGAATTCCCTGGGCGGCCTTATCCTGATCTCCGCCTCCGTGAGCTTCAGCGCCATCTCCGTGGCGCTTCTTATTGCTGCATCGGCAAGGACGACGGAGCAGGCAAGCACCATCGGGGGAATCATGAATATTATCTTTGGCGCTATAGGTGGGATCATGGTACCCAAGTTTGTCATGCCTGGGTTTATGCAGGACCTGGCCAATATATCCCCCATGTCCTGGGGGTTGGAAGGATTCCTCGATATCTTACTGCGGAACGGCAGCGTCTTCGATGTCATTCCGGAAAGCTTGTCCCTCTTTATTTTCGGAGTAGTCATGCTGACCATGACGGTGATCATATTGCGAAGACAGAAGGAGGTCTGAAAAGGATGAAGGGTTCGCTTGATGGGAAACTGAAGATGGAATTGAAGAAGCTGATTGTCGAGGAATGTGATTTAACGGCTGATTACGGAGAGATTGGCGACGAAGATCCCATCTTCGGCGGGGATTCCAAGTTTGGCTTGGATTCAATAGACGCTCTGCAGATATCTGTCGCAATACAGCAGAAATACAATATTACCATCACCGACAGCAAGGAAGCGAGACGGGTTATGAGATCGTTAAACACCTTTGCCGACTTCATTCAACCGGATTAGAACTTGAAAAAAAGAGCATTTATAACGGGAAAGGCGATGATCTGCTCCCTTAGTGATTCCATAGAGGAGATTGTTGACGCTGTACGCCATAAGAGGATAAGGGTCGAGCCCATTCCCTTTACCCTGGCCTGCCTTCCCTATACGAAACCGTACTGCCTCATACAGCGAAACGAAGGGGATAAGCTGAATAACCGCTCCGAGGAGTATTTCTATGAGGTTCTCTTTTCTGCGGTGTCCCGTGCTCTCCTCGATGCCGGCTTGAAGGGGGAAGAGATCAAAGACATGGATGTGTTTTTCGGCTCGACATCCATGGAAATTCCCGTGTTTGCGGGCAATGACCGTAAGACATCTTCGAACGTGTCGGAGATGTTCCTCAAGTCGTCCTGTGGATTTGGCAAAATCGCCGGCGCCATCGTGGAGAGGTTCGGAATAAGGGGTAGATGCTATTCCTTTGCCACGGCATGCACATCAAGCGCCAACGCCTTACTTTATGCCGCAGCCATGATAGAGGAGTGTCACATCGAGAGGGCGCTGGTAGTGGGCTACGATCTGTTCAACAACCTTATTTTTTACGGGTTTGAATCCCTAAAATCCCTTGTCGCGTCAGATTACAAACCCTTTGACAGGACGCGGAACGGATTGATCCTCGGTGAGGCCTGCGGAGCGGTAGTGCTAGAGGGGAGACGCAGGAAGTCCTGTGATTTTATGTACCTTGGCGGGGCGAATTTCTGTGATACCTACAGCGTCACCAGCCATGATGAAGGAGGGTCTGCCGTCGCCGAAACGATGGACAGAGCCCTCAGGCAAGCAAAAATCGGCCCGGGGGATATATGCGCCATCAAGGCCCACGCTACGGGAACGGAGAACAATGACAAAACCGAGTGTGCCGCCATGCGGATAACCTTCGGGCAGGCTGTTCCACCTGTGACGTGTGTCAAGCCTTTCATTGGCCACACCGCGGGCGCCTGTGGCGTCAGCGAACTGATACTGTTTACGGAATGCGTCAAGGCGGGATTTATCCCCTCCACACCGGGCTTCCAGGAAGCGGACGAGGAAATGAATCTTATGCCCGTGACGGAAAACAGGGAAGTCGGGGAAGGTATTTTTATGCTGAACTACTTCGGGTTTGGCGGCAACTGCACCACCCTTATCCTCTCGAATAAGGGCAACGAAGGATGAGCAAGTTGTATATTCACAGCGCCTCTACCTTCACTCCCGAAGCGAACGCAGACGTAGACTTTTTGAAAGGGGAGATAAGACGCTATACCCAGGAAGATTTTCGCAGGGTAAACAGGTTTATCCTGCTTGCTTTGCTTGGCGCCCGTCAATGTATTCACCGGCACTCCATCGAGACTGATACGGCTGTATATCTGACGACGGAGCGCGGCAACCTCGCCATAACCGCTGATTCTCTCGATGATATATATATGGCGCAGTCCCTGCCCAAGCCCTTCGGTTTTATCAATACGATGAGCAGTACGGCGGCTTTCTATATTGCCCGAAATCTGGGTATTCGGGGCCGCAATATCACCGTTTCAAGCCAGTGCCTTTCCTTCGAGAGGGGACTGGAGTTGCTGAATCTGGATTTTACCGGCGGGGCGGAAAGGAGCGCTCTGATCGGCGGGGTGGATGAGTTCTCTCTTCCCCGGATGGAGAGGGAAGAACAGACTGGTCGCTGCCGGCGAACGATTGACGGAAGCGCTTGGTTTTACGTCAAGTCTGAGAAGGAGGGGGCCTGCGGGGCATTTACAGAAATCAGGTCGTTCCGAGACCGCCCTTCATGCATGAAATGGATCGGGGAACGAGAAAGATTGCCGGTGGAAGTAGTCTCTTTCGGCGCCCTGATAAATGGTGATGAAGCCATCGCCTTGAGGGGAATTTTGCGACCCGCCGCCGAGTTTGATTACCTCCGTGACTATGGACATTCCGGCTCGTCCACGGCTTGCGGTATAAGTCTGTTCGTGAGGCTTTTTCAAGCAAAGACCCTGTTGCATATAAACAGGGACCAGCGTGGAAATTACGCGGTTATTGAATTAGAGAAGTAGTCGGAACATGGGGAATTGTATGTCCGCCAGCCATCCCATAAAAACACATTTTTCGAGGAAATAATGAAGGATTAGGCTGCTTGATTTCGGTTCGATTTCAAAACGGAGTTGCTGGCACAATAAACAATTTAAGAAAAATGGGCAGCTGACAGACTATGCCGCAACGAACTCGATTTTAACCCGCATTCCGGTTG